>Ga0247815_10000011_pt1 | contig 309985 bp, 255 predicted proteins | sample UWRJL194509B1_FD_181014 | JGI IMG/M metagenome (GOLD analysis project Ga0247815, IMG submission 181014) | Plant litter microbial communities from Arlington Agricultural Research Station in Wisconsin, United States - UWRJ-L194-509B-1 | ecosystem: Environmental > Terrestrial > Plant litter >...
CTGCACTGACCTATACCTTTGCGCCTTCACTGGTAACAGGTGACAGCTTCAGCGGAAGCCTGACCAGGCTACCCGGCGAGAATGTAGGTACGTATGCGGTCAACCAGGGCACACTGGCACTGAACAGCAATTATACCCTGACCTATGTTGGTGCTAACCTTGTAATAAGTAAAGCAGCCCTGACCATCACAGCCGGTAACCAAAGCAAAACCTATGGGCAGGCTAACCCAGCACTGACCACCACTTACAGCGGTTTTGTGAACGGCGATACCCAAGCCAGTTTAACCACTTTGCCCACACTATCTACAACGGCTACATCAGCATCGGTAGCAGGAACATATCCGATCATAGCAAGCGGGGCAATAATAGCCAATTATAACATTATCTATGCTGCCGGTACACTAACCGTTAATAAAGCCACGCTGACCATTACAGCCGATAACAAGAGTAGGTTATATGGTAGCGCTAATCCGGTATTGACTTTCACCTACAGTGGCTTTGTAAACGGAGATAAGGAGACAGATTTAGCAAGCTTGCCCGTACTACAAACAGTTGCAACAACTACTACAGCGCCTGGAACTTATCCTATTACGGTGAGCAGAGCAATATCGTCTAATTATAATTTTAATTATATACCGGGGAAATTTACGGTAACACCGCTAAGTAATGCAGAACTGATTAACCTGACACCAGGTGAGGGGACATTATCACCGTTATTTACGCCGGTAAACTTTACATATACGGTCCAGGTAAGCAACAATATAGATCACATCCGGCTTACCCCAACCTTTGATGCCACCGCTGTGGTCAGAATTAATGGCAAATCAACATCAAATGGCAGTTCCTCTTACAGCATTCCGCTTGATGTGGGTAATAACACTATTAATATAATAGTAACAGCCCAGGACAATGTTACCACCAAAAGCTATACTGTAACAGTATACAGGGGAGTGCCTGAAGAAACCATTGTGGCCACCAATATCCTTACACCGAATGGCGACGGGAAAAACGATACCTGGATAATCCAGGATATCCAGCTTTATCCAAATAATACGGTAACCGTATTTGATAAAGGAGGAAGGGTAATATTTAGCAAACACGGGTATAATAATGACTGGGACGGCACATTGAGAGGCGCACCATTAGCACAGGGAACATATTATTATATAGTAGATCTGGTTGCTGGGAAACTGCGGCATAAAGGATTTATTACCATCATCAAAAGCAGATAATTAGTAAGGTTAAGTTTTAAAAAAGTAAAAAAAGACAAAGGAAATGACGAGAGATATGAAGAATAAAGCTGCACATCCATCTACAAACATCACCGTTAGAATGATGCTGGTTATTCTGTTACTGCAGGGCATAGCTTTACGTAGCCAGGCCCAGCTCAACCCGTTCCACAACATGTACTACCAGAACCCGTATCTGTACAACCCGGCTATGGCGGGTTTGAACAAGGGGCTGAACCTGAACATCGGTTACCGTAGGCAATGGAGCGAACTTCCGGGTTCTCCAAAAACAGGTACGGGCACCCTGGATTATGCACCGACGGATAAAGTAGGGCTGGGGCTGAATATCAATGATGACCAGACCGGGTTGATTCGCCAGACCCGCATTATGGGCACATATGCCTATCACCTGCCGCTTAACGGTCAGGATCAGAAGCTAAGTTTTGGTTTATCTTTAGGCGTTGATGATTCCCGGGTGAATTATAACAACATCGTGGGTGATGTGACGGATGTTGAAGTAGCGCAGTACAACCAGCTAAAGCCTTATGTTGACGGTGATTTTGGCTTTGCCTATACCAGCAATGGTTTTAATATCGGGGGTGCGCTGCCCAACCTCAAGTCGGTATTCTTCAATAGTTCGGATAGCCGCTTTGATGCGGACCGGCTGCTGCTTATCACCGTGGCCAGCTACAAGATACCCCTGCAAAGCGACGAGGGGAGCTTTACGCTCGAGCCGTTGGCGGCCATGCGAATAGTAAGAGGGTATAATGATATTTATGACGCGGGTTTTAACTTTGCTATGCACAATTATGGACTGTATATCCAGGGTATCTACCATTCAAGCAAAAGCCTTGGCATTGGGTTTGGACTTGACCAGCAGACCTACGGGCTTAACTTTAACTACAACCTGGAAACAGGTGCAGTAAGCAATTTTACCAATGGCACCTTAGAGCTGGGGCTCAGGATAAATTTGTTTAGCAACAAAAAAAATGATCGATAGACCTGCCAACAACAAGTTAGCGGCACTGTTGATGCAAAAATTCGATTTGTGCTTTATCGCAATATTTCATAAGATTTGTAATCAATCAGTACCAAAAATGGGTAGTACTTCGACAACACTGTAATTACTGTAAGTCAAAACGTTTATTTGTGTTAGGTTCCCATACTGGCTACTAAAGTAATTAGTCTATAAATCATTTGTTTATCATGCCTGCCAATTTATTTTGAGATAAAGGGTTAATTATGCAGTGATGATGTAAGAAAGGAAATGAACAAAGCGGCCTTTATGCAGTAAAAGTAATTTTTATTGCTTATTAAAAACCCGATCTACAAAGCGCAGTATCATTGGTTCGATATTCCCGGAAAAGTAACAAAAATGAAAAGGCCTGCTACGATTACTCGTAACAGGCCTAATTTTTAAGCAGCCCTTACTGGTCAAATCTCGAACTATTTCATGGAGGATTTGCGAAAACTTGCATTCTAAAACAGGGGTTCGATTCCCCTACTGGCTACGAAGCCGCTTTACGAAAGTAGAGCGGCTTTTTGCTTTTATTGTTTATTTACCTATCATACCGTTTCTACATAATTCATAATAAACTTAGCCACCTGTTCCTGCTCTGCAATAGTTAAAGTTTCTCCGTCATAGATCCAGTACCCTTGCGCATCAAATAAAATCCTGCCAAAATAATCGGGTTCTTGCTCGTAGGCGGCATACAAAAGATAACAAAGCGGCGCATCCTTGCTTTGCAGATCTAATATAATCCGTATCACTTCATCAGGCCTGTTAACTCGCTTTATCCAGGCCCGGGCATCATTAACCAGGTAAGCATTGTTTGTCATCAAAACAAAAGTGAAAAATATTTTGCAATTATCGTTATGGAATGCTAAAAATATTAGCATAACTTTGTAAGGATAATTATGGTTATGGCCGATGCTAAAAGAGAGTTGATTAATAGTTTGCAGAAAAACATTTTGCAATGGGAGGGCTATAAGCCACCCGCTCTTGGTGAAAGAAAGCAATTCGGTTTAAAAACTATTGAGGCCAACTTTCCAAACGGGGTATTCCCCATGCGTGCCGTACATGAAATGGTTTGTGCTAATACGGAACAGGCTACTGCTTCCAGTGGTTTTATAAGTGGTCTGCTATCCGTATTGATGCAAAATGGCGGTGCATGCTTATGGATCAGCTTATCCGGGAATATGTATCCGGTAGCGTTAAAATCATTTGAGATTGAGCCCGACAGGATGATTTTTATACAGGTTAATAAAGATAAAGAGGTGTTATGGGTAATGGAAGAAGCCCTGAAATGCCATGGTTTGATAGCAGTTATAGGCGAACTGTCTGAGCTTGATTTTAAACAATCAAGGCGTTTGCAACTGGCCGTAGAACAAAGCGGTGTAACTGGTTTTATTTTGCGTAACCGGTCAAATAAAATGGGGGCGACAGCATGTGCGGCGCGTTGGCAGATTAAACCGTTAGCAAGTGAGCCCATAGATGGCTTGCCGGGATTAGGGTTTCCCCGATGGCAGGTTGAATTACTGCGTGTGCGCAATGGCAAGCCGGGTAATTGGGTTATTGAATGGTCTGATAGCGGGTTTACACCGATTGAGAAAAATATATTAGAACAGCAAATACAAAACGTAGGATGAGCCATGCAAAAGCGCTACATGGTGATATGGTTTCGTTATTTGACGACGGATTGGCTGACGCTTCGTAAGCCGGAACTAAAGGATGTGCCCTTTGCTTTTGTTGCCCCGGAACGTAACCGGGTCATTATAACTGCCGCTAACCCGATAGCAGAAACCCAGGGCATTTACCGGGGTATGAGTGCTGCTGATGCCAAAGCAATAACCACCAACCTGCAAGTTGTAGATCACTTACAGGGTAAGGAAGCGAAACTATTAAGGGAATTAGGTTTATGGTGTATCCGATATACGCCCATTGTAGCGGTTGATCTGCCAGATGGTTTAATACTGGACATATCCGGTTGTGCCCATTTATGGGGTGACGAACGTGAATATTTAAAAGAGATCGTAAACAAACTCCGTTCATCAGGATATAATGCAAGGGCAGCTATTGCTGATACGATAGGCGCTGCCTGGGCTATTGCTCATTACGGAAAAACAACACCCATTGTGGATAGCGGCGCGCAAGCGCAGGCACTGCTTCATTTGCCGCCTGTAGCTTTACGGTTAGAAAATACCGTTCTCCAAAAACAACAAAAACTGGGTTTTGCCACAATCAAAAGTTTTATGCAGATACCACGAAGCGTACTGCGCAGACGATTTGGTGAAGGCTTTTTATTGAAATTGGGGCAAGCTTTGGGGGTTGAGGATGAACATTTTACCCCGCTTGTTCCGCCGGTGCCCTATACAGGACGCTTGCCCTGCCTTGAACCTGTAAGAACGGTTAAAGCTATTGAGATCGCTATCACTAAATTACTGGAAGCTTTGTGTGCTCGCTTACAAGCGGAGGGTAAAGGCGTTCGCAAGGCAACATTAAAATGTTATCGCATAGATGGTAAAATGGTGCAGGGCAAGATCAGCACCAATCGTGGCTCGCATAGTGTTTCGCACCTGTTTAAACTTTTTGAATTGCAGATCAGTAAAATAGAACCGGCTTTGGGTATAGAGCTATTCCTTTTAGAAGCTCTCAAAGTAGAAGATATTGATCCGGTACAGGAAAAGCTTTGGGCGGGTAAGCCCGGCTTGCAGGATAAGGCTTTGGCAGAATTGTTAGATAAGTTAGCCGGTAAAATTGGGGCTAAAGCTATATATCGTTATTTACCTTCTGAAAATTACTGGCCTGAGCGTGCGATTAAGCAAACTTCATCTTTATTAGATGTATCGGCAACTAAATGGCGAACCGACAGGCCGAGACCTTTACGCCTGCTGCAACGCCCCGAACCTGTTGAGGTAATGGCGCTGTTACCCGATTATCCACCTAAATTTTTTACTTATAAAGGCAAGCGGCATGTAGTAGAAAAAGCAGATGGCCCCGAACGCATAGAGCGCGAATGGTGGCAGGATAAAGGCCTGCACAGGGATTACTACGCGGTTGAAGATGCCGAGGGGCAACGTTACTGGCTCTTCAGATCAGGCCATTATGATGATGCACCGCAATGGTATTTACACGGATTTTTTGCTTGACCATGAGATACGCCGAACTACAAGCCACTTCCAACTTCAGTTTCCTGCGGGGAGGGTCGCATCCTGAAGAACTGGTTGAGCAAGCTGTTTTATATGGTTATGATGCTATAGCCATTGTTGACCGGAACAGCCTTGCAGGGATTGTTCGCGCCCATGTTGTAGCTAAGAAGCTTAAATCTAAATTAAAATTTATTCCTGCCTGTAGGCTTGATCTGTTAGATGGTGCAAGCCTGCTTGCTTACCCTACCGATAGGGATGCTTATGGCAGGCTATCAGCTTTGTTAACGGTAGGTAATTTAAGGGCTGAAAAAGGAGAATGCCATTTGTATAAAGCCGATGTTTACGCCCATCAGGAAGGTATTAAATTTATCATAGTGCCACCCGATGAATTAAATGCCCGGTTTGATTTTGACGATGTGTTTAAAGCTAACGTAAAAGAATATCAGGTTGAACTTGGCGAATCGCTATATATAGCAGCTACCCGATCATACAACGGTGATGATGCCAAAAGATTAGCCCGATTATCAAAATTAGGTGTACCCATGGTAGCTGTAGGGGATGTGCATTATCATGAATTAGCCCGGCGAGAATTACAGGATATTTTAACCTGCATCCGCGAGAAATGTACTATACACTCAGCAGGATTTAAGCTGCATGCCAATGCTGAGCGGTTTATCAAACCTGTAGATGAAATATATCGCTTGTTTCGGCAATATCCTGAGGCTATTGAAAACGCATTAGCCATTGCGGACGCCTGCCAGTTTTCTTTAGATACCTTAAAATATATAGAGCCTGAAGAAAAAATAATTGATGGCCTTACACCGCAAGAACGCTTAACCCAATATACCTGGACTGGCGCACATAACCGTTATGCAGAGGGGATACCTGAGAAAGTTGCCGATCAGATAAAATTTGAGTTGGCCTTTATAGAAAAACGAAAGTTGGCACCCTATTTTTTACGGGTTTACAAATACACCCAAAAGGCCGAAGAATTGGGCATCCTGCATCAGGGGCGTGGCTCGGCAGCTAACTCAACCGTTTGCTATTGCTTATCCATTACAGCGGTAGATCCTATGAAATCCCGTTTATTGTTTTCCCGCTTTATGTCTGATGCCCGGGAAGAGTGGCCTGATATTGATGTGGATTTTGAGCATGAGCGCCGCGAGGAGATCATCCAGTATATTTATGAGGATTACGGACGTGAGCATGCTGCCATTGTAGCTACCGTAACACAGGAACGTCATCGTGGTGCTATTCGCGATGCGGGTAAAGCAATGGGTTTGTCTGAAGATACCATCAAACGGGTTGGTGCTACCATTTGGGATTTTAGCGAAGAGGGATTTGACGAAAAACGTTTAAGAGAGCAAGGGTTAAACCCGCATGACCCGCTGATTCATAAGGTACTGCAATTAACTACACAGCTCATGGGTTTTCCCCGGCAGTTGGGGCAACATACGGGCGGTTTTGTGATCACGGATAATAAGCTATCGGACCTTTGCCCGGTAATGAATGCCCGGATGGAGAACCGTACCCAACTGGAATGGAATAAAGATGATCTGGAAGCATTAGGAATTTTAAAGGTAGATGTTTTGGGTTTGGGCATGCTTACCATGATCAGGAAAGCGTTTGATATGGTGCAGCAACATTATGGCGAAAAGCTAACCTTGGCTAATGTACCGCAGGATGACCCCAAAGTATACGAGATGATTTGCCACGCCGATACTATTGGTGTTTTTCAGATCGAAAGCCGGGCGCAAATGTCCATGTTGCCACGTCTTAAACCAAAGGAATTTTATGATCTGGTGATAGAAGTAGCCATTGTTCGCCCCGGGCCAATTCAAGGTGATATGGTGCACCCTTACTTGCGCAGACGGAACGGTGAAGAGCCTGTTGATTATCCATCCAAAGAATTAAGGGACATATTAGGGCGTACATTAGGCGTACCCTTGTTTCAGGAACAGGCTATGGAAATAGCCATTGTTGCAGCAGGTTTTACACCTGCTGAAGCTGATGAACTTAGGCGAAGCATGGCAAGCTTCAAGGCTAATGGTAAATTAGGGCTGTATGAAGAAAAGATGGTAACAGGCATGCTCAAAAAAGGCTATCAGGAAGATTTTGCAAGGCGTGTTTTTAAGCAATTACAAGGGTTTGAAGGCTATGGTTTCCCTGAAAGTCACGCAGCCTCGTTCGCTTTATTGGTTTACATATCATCCTGGCTAAAATGCTATTATCCTGATGTGTTTTGCGCAGCATTATTGAATAGCCAGCCTATGGGGTTCTATCAACCGGCACAGATCGTAAGAGACGCCATAGATCATCAAGTTAAGGTTGTGCCTGCAGATGTAAACTATTCTGTTTGGGATAATATTTTAGAAGAAAAAGACGGCGACTATCATGTGGTTAGGTTAGGTTTCCGGCAGATCAAAGGCTTGCGTGAAGATGAGATGCAATTACTCATATCGGCACGTAACCCATTATTTACCCATGTAGATCAATTACGCAGCGCGGGTGTTTCTGAGGCGGCATTAGAGCTGCTGGCTGATGCAGATGCTTTTCGTTCAATAGGTTTAGACCGCCGTAAAGCTTTATGGGAAATCTCCGCTTTGGGAGATAGGCCAATGGCCTTGTTTGAAGGGACACCGTCAGAAAGTGTAAAAGAAGTACAGATACAATTACCATTGATGACCGAGGGTGAGCATGTGGTTCAGGATTATTCATCAACCGGTTTATCGCTAAAAAATCACCCAGTTGCTTTGGTGCGCGAAAAACTGGCATTGCTTCATAACACACCAATTGCTGACCTGAAGAATATGAAAGACGGTGACCCGGTATGCGTATCAGGTTTAATAACCGTTCGCCAGCGCCCGGGAACAGCTAAAGGCGTATTGTTTATGACCCTTGAAGACGAAACAGGCGCAGCTAATATTGTAGTTTGGCAAAACTTGTTTGATAAATACCGAAAAGAGATTATCCAGTCGCGTTTGTTTATGGTGCAGGGCAAATTACAGATAGAAGGCGAAGTGATTCATGTGGTAGCCAATAAATGCTTTAACCTGAATAGCCTGTTGCGTGGATTAACACAAGCCATTGAAGATAAACTACCGTTTTTAATGGCAAGGGCAGATGAAACTACTAAGCCACATCACGGAGGCAACAAAGGGGAACAACAATCGGGTAAACTAAAAGAGGTATTTTATAAGGGAAGAAACTTCAGGTGATCGGCAACTATTCGTTACACTTTCTTAAGTTACTTCAAATGCAAACAGTTAGTATCCCCAAAATTCAAATATCAAACAGAAAGCACTCGTCATGAGGATACTACAAGCCACCAGCAAACTTATTCCCCTAAAGCTTACAAAGCTGCTTTACGAAAGTAGAGCGGCTTTGTAAGCTTTAAATACTTTTTTGTAAAATACAACAAACCGGCGAAAGCAATACCTCCTTACTGTTCGCTTTCGTTAAATTATAAGATATTTATCCTTGTATAATTTTCTATATATCAATATATTGTAAATTTGTTACAGCCTTGAACTACTTGAATCCTGATATATTCCATATTAACCTGTACCATTTGGTAGCCATGGCAACCCTGTTTTCGGGGGCTACACTTATGCTGCTTTTAGCGTTCGCAAAAAGGGATAGGCAAACAGCCAACTTGTTTTTAAGTGCCGCATTAACTGTAATTGTACTGAAAACCGGAGGGGTTTCGCCCATTTGTTTACCGGTGCTTGGGCCGATGTTGTATTTTTATGTTCGGCACACAACGGAACCAAAACAAAAATTTAGTCGAAGCGACCTGTTGCATTTTTGCCCTTTGCTGGTTGCGTATTGGATGCCGGGTTGGCTGGTGCTAGTCTCTATTGTCATTTATTTATATCTGTCGCACCGGTTGATACAGCATTATTATAACCGCTTGCAGACTGTGTTAATGGATAAGCCGCGCTTTGCTTTCCGCCGTTTGGATAAGATGTTGTACCTGCTTGCTATCCTTTGCGTATTGTGGATGTTTAATGATGTTTGGAGTTTTATAGTGGCTTTTGTGCTGATTGGTATGGCTGCCGAAGTGATAGTGAAATTGGATAGCAGTATACAACTGCCCACACTAATAGCTGACAGATATGAGGCAAAGGAAAAAAGCCGCAGGTTAAAGGAAATTATTGCCGCAAACCGTTTTTATGAGGATGCCGAACTGACATTGACTTCCCTGGCAGTAAAACTTAATATCCACCCGCACGATTTATCGCGGATTGTTAATGTGGGGATTGGGAAGAGCTTTAGCGATTTTATTAATGATTTCAGGGTTCGAGAAATTGTCAGGAAAATGAATGACCCTGCCTTTGATCGGCTTACGCTGCTTGGTATCGCGTACGAGTCGGGGTTTAATTCCAAAACAACTTTCAACCGCGTTTTTAAACAGATCACCGGCAAAACCCCTGTGGAATATAAGAATAGCTTGAAAGAAGAGGTGCCAATTGATAAGTTGGCACCCCGTTTAAGCATACCATCGATAATATTGCGTTCGGGAAGCCCAACAAATTGGGCCCCTGTAAAATTAAACCGCAATTTTATGATTAGGAATTATTTAAAAATAGCCTGGCGAAACCTTATTAGAAATAAAGTTTTGTCGCTTATTAATATAGGTGGCCTTGCAGTGGGGATGGCAGTAGTAATGCTGATTAGTTTGTGGATTACTAATGAACTATCATTTAATGAGTATCACCAAAATTATCACCGTATAGCCCAGGTAATGCAAAATGTGACCATTAATGGTGAAGTGAAAACCTTATTTCATGAACCTTACCCTTTGGCGGCTGAGCTACGCAAAAATTATGACGGCGATTTTAAATCTGTAGCAATGTCGACCGTGCCGAGAGATTACATACTGGCTATAAACGATAAAAAATTGAACAAGCAAGGCACCTTTATGGAAGCCGGCGGACCGGATCTTTTCACATTAAACATGCTTAGGGGTAGGCGCGATGCTATAAAGGACCCGGCATCTATCATCATATCCGCGTCGACAGCGAAGGCATTTTTCGGCGATGAGGACCCCATGGCTAAAGTGTTAAAGCTCAATAACCTGGATAACCTGACAGTAGCCGGCGTTTATTCGGATATGCCCGAAAATACCACACTTGCCGGCCTGGCTTTTATTGGTTGCTGGGACCACTATGAGAAAAGTTACAGGTTGAGTGGAATGAAAGAACCGTGGGGGAACGGGATTGTTAACTTATATGTGCAACTAGTTGAAAATGCCGACCTCGGCAAGGTGTCGTTAAAGATCAGGGATGAACAGCTGCGGCATTTGAAACCGCTTTCGGCTAAAACAAAACCGGTGCTGTTTCTGCAACCCATGAGTAAATGGCATTTGTACAGCGAATTTAAGGACGGAAAGAACACCGGCGGTGAAATACAATATGTGTGGCTTTTTAGCATTGTCGGTGGGTTTGTACTGCTGTTGGCCTGTATTAACTTTATGAACCTAAGTACAGCCAAGTCTGAGAAACGTGCACGCGAGGTTGGTATCCGCAAAGCAATTGGTTCATCCCGCAGGCAGTTAATTGAACAGTTTTATGGTGAGTCGTTACTTTGCGTATTGCTGGCATTATTAGCCGCCTTACTACTGGCACAATTAAATCTGCCTCTGTTCAATCAACTGACCGGTAAACACGTATTTATTCCATGGAGCAGCCCGGAGTTTTGGCTCGCCGGCATCGGCCTTAGTTTGGTCACTGCTATTGTCACCGGCAGTTACCCAGCCCTCTACCTGTCGTCATTTAAGCCAGTAAAGGTATTAAAGGGGGCATTCCGGGTAGGGCGGCTGGCTTCGGCCCCGCGGAAAGTACTGGTGGTAGTTCAGTTCACGGTTTCTATTGTCCTCATTATCGGAACCATTGTAGTTGTCCGGCAGATACTTTTTGCCAAAGAACGCCCGATCGGCTATAGCCAGAATGGATTGGTTGCCATACCCATCAGAACTATTGAACTCCACCAACATTTTGAGGCGGTCAAACAGGCCCTTACAAGCAGCGGCACAATAATGGAAATGGCTGAAGCAGATGCTCCGCCTAACAACGTTGCTGGTACCACCAGCGGCGTGGGATGGCCCGGACAAGGTCTTGATCTTGACATCAATTTCGGCCAGGAGGATATTTCATACGATTACGGCAAAACCATTGGCTGGGAATTTAGCGCAGGCAGGGATTTCTCACGGTCATTCCTTTCCGATTCGGTAGCGGTAATCATCAACCAGGCTGCAGCTGATTTTATGTCAATGAAGAAACCAACAGAAAACTACATCACCTTTTATGGCCGACAGTTTAAGATCATAGGAGTAACCAAAGACATCATTAACAGGTCGCCTTATGACCAGGTGCAACCTATGGTTTATTTTTTGGCGAAATGGCCTGGAGGTTGTTTACTGCTAAAGATAAACCCCAAAATGAGTGCAGCTAAGGCTATTAACAACATCTCTTCAGTATTGAAATCCGAAAATCCCCAACAGCCATTTGAGTACCACTTCGTTGACCAGCAATACGCCAAAGAATTTGGTAATGAAGAACGGATAGGTAAGCTGGCTTCTGTCTTCGCCTGCCTGGCTATATTTATCAGCTGTCTCGGGCTATTTGGTATGGCATCATTCATGGCCGAACAGCGCATTAAAGAAATAGGTGTACGTAAAGTGCTTGGTGCCTCGGTATTCGCAGTGTGGCAATTGCTATCAAAAGACTTTGCCATATTGGTTTTTATTTCCATCATGATAGCCTCACCTGTAGCCTATTATTTTATGCACAATTGGCTACTTAATTATCAGTATCACACCGATTTAGCATGGTGGGTATTTATCGTTACAGCTATTGGCGCTATACTCATCACTTTAATAACGGTAAGCTTCCAGGCTATCAAAGCTGCATTGGCTAACCCGATAAAAAGTTTGAAGGCAGAATAATAGGCTAATTATTCCGAAATATTATTGTCATGCACTGTAAGTAGTATTTATATAAGGATAAGGCCAAGCAATCTTAAATTTGCTAAACAGGGGGCGATTCCCGCTACAGGCTACGAAGCCGCTTTATGAAACTAGAGCGGCTTTATGCTTAAGGCATTTTTTTTAATAAAGCCTATAGCACGCGCGGTAATAGTTATTTGAATTATCACATTAATATAGTAAATGCTATTTTTATAGTAGTTTGATATCGCTATGAAAACATTAACCGAATTTAAACAATCCTTGAATTTAGAAAAGCCGGATAACGGGTTGCCGGTGCAATTAAAAAGCCTATGGTATGATTGTAAAGGCAACTGGCACCAGGCGCATGCCCAGGTAGACCAGTTGAATGATACCGCATCCGCATGGGTGCATGCTACCTGCATCGTAAGGAAGGGGATATTTGGAATGCCGATTACTGGTATAAAAGAGCTGGTAAAAAGCGCCCAGATATATCTCTGGAAGATGAATGGGAGCAATTGGTATTACAATTTATTTAAATATTTGATACCGCTGCCCTACACAAGAACGCCTTTTTTTTAGTTATAGATAAAATCATATCACGAGCTTTTTCGCCGGGTGTTTTCTAAAATATGGTAAGTCGTTATTGGTGTTATTATGGCTGTTTTGTTGTTGGTGCCCATTTGCAGAGCAGGCTGACAATGTTCCGCGTATTGGCGAACCTAATACTTTGGGTAATGCACCTATTAAAACCGTGTGGTGGGATTTTGACTGACGCGTACATTAAACCTTACCATTATTTGTATTTTAAGTATTTTAGTTTACTGTAAGGCGCAAGCAGTTATAAGCAATTAAATAGCATGATGGAATTACCGCTAAAAGAGGCAGAAGTATTAATAGAAACTTTGAGAAGCCGTTTTGAGAAAAATAGGGCGCGACATGAAAACATTGAATGGGCACCTGTACAAGCAGCGCTTATGGCAAATGTTACAAAGCTACAGTCGCTTCATGAAATGGAAAAAACTGGTGGTGAGCCCGATGTTGTTGGTTACGACCGGGCAACCGGTGAATATATTTTTTATGATTGCTCTGCTGAGAGCCCTGCTGGCCGCAGAAGTGTTTGTTATGATTTGGAGGGGCTTGAATCAAGAAAGGACAATAGGCCGCATAACAACGCTGTAGATATGGCTGCCATGATGGGGATTACGATTTTAAATGAAGAACAATACCGGCACCTACAAACACTTGGTAATTTTGATTTGAAAACATCCAGCTGGATAGTAACACCAGCAAGTATCCGAAAGCTTGGAGGAGCTATATTTGGGGATCGCCGATTTAATACAGTGTTTGTTTACCATAATGGTGCGCAATCTTACTATGCAGCCCGGGCATTTCGTGGATTGTTAAGGGTGTAAGTATAATTTTAATAAATGCCACTTATATTTAAGGTGGCTTGCATTATAATTAATTAATCTGGTATCAATTAGTAGACGCTCTACAACAAAGGCAGCCTTACTCAAGGTTCATTATAATATTTAATTGCATTATTTAGTCTTGCGGATGTTCATTCGACACAGAAACGTCAATCTTTTTGTGCATTGTTTGTAATAATGTAGTTACTAAAGCCTCATTTAATTGTTAAATAAGCAAATATTATTTCCTGCAATTATTTAGCACACGCCAACATATACGTTATAATAATATTATTTTAAACGTGCGAAGACTTATTTGTATATATTGAATAAATATTTCTTTTAAGTTTTTAATTATTTATAATATTAATCTCGCATTAATATATATTTGTTTTTTTTAATCAAAAATTAATAAGTTTGTGCCGTTAGATGTTACTACCACATCTGGCATAAGGTATCACGTACCCCTATAATGATGCCTATACCTATTGCCTGTTAATTAAAGTATTGTTACAGCTTATTTGCGTGAAAATTGATTTTTACATGCGCCGGCACACTATTGCCGTAAAATATAAACGCTATTTGTTCTTTATAAGATCAGTTAATTAAAAAGGGTGCCTTCTTGAGCGTAGGGGCATCTTTTTAAATGTTTTTAAATGTAATTAATGTTAAATTATGAATAGGAGTAATGAGTATGAATAGAGTATTTTTACTAATCATTTTGATTTTTAATGTCGCCGTAGCTTCGGCTCAAACCAAAACGGTTTCGGGTACGGTTACAGCAAAATCAGACAAAGGGCCGCTTCCCGGCGTAAGTGTGAAGGTAAAAGAGGCCCAGGTGGGCGCAATTACCGATGCCAATGGTAAGTTTAGCATAACCGTACCAGCAGGTGGCAGAACACTTGTTTTCTCTTTTTTGGGTTTTACAACTCAAGAGGTTGCCATTGGTAACCAAACCACCTTTAACGTAGTACTTGCAGAAAGCAACCAGCAATTAGGCGAAGTTGTGGTAACTGCATTGGGTATTTCACGCCAGGCAAAATCATTAGGTTATGCTGCCCAGCAAATAAAAGGCGAAAACCTAACCATGACCCGCCAGCAGGATTTTAACACTGCCTTGGCAGGTAAAGTTGCTGGTGTGCAGATATTAGGCGGCTCCGGTGCTAAATTTGGTGCATCAACCGTACGTATCAGGGGTATTAACTCCTTGCAAGGTGGTAACCCAATTTATGTGGTTAATGGTGTAGTAACTGATGCAAACGCCATCAATAATGATGATGTAGAATCTTTAACAGTGCTTAAAGGCCCTGCAGCAACTGCATTGTACGGCCAGCGCGCATCTGAAGGCGCTGTGGTAATTACGCTTAAAAAAGGATCTGCAAAGGGTTTTGGTATCTCTGTTAACCAAACTACAACATTTGAGAAAGTTTACACTTTGCCAAAATATCAAAATGAATATGGCGGAGGCGCCGATCAGGAGTTCCAGACTTATACTTATGATGCAGCAAACGATCCAGCGTACTTAAAACAGTTTAACGGTACCAAATATTACGATTATTCTGTAGATGAAAGCTGGGGCCCTAAAATGGATGGCACTATGTATGCGCCATGGTATTTTTGGGATCCGAGTAATCCCGAATTTGGTAAGTTGAAGCCATTTGTAGCACAACCAAACAACGTAAGGGATTTTTACAATACAGGTGTTGCTACTAACAACAACGTTTCGTTTGCTCAGGCCGGCGATACCTATAATGCCAGATTATCATATACTAATTTAAACCGTACCGGCGTTAGTCCTAACACTAAACAAACGCGTAATAACGTAAGCTTTAACGGCGATATGAAAATTACCCCGAAATTAACTGTTAGTGCTAATATCAACGTTTTTCAGGAAAACCTGAAGAATATACCTGCAGAAGGTTACGGTACCCAAACGTCCGGCTCGTTTAACCAATGGTTTCACCGCGATCTAGAGATCGATAAGTTGAAAGATTACCGCAGGCCTGATGGTACTTATACCACCTGGAATATTTCAGGGCCTACAGATCTTACGCCAAAGTACTGGGATAACCCTTACACCGAGGCTTATGTAAATACATCAGAGGCCAACAATAATCGTTTGTATGGTAACCTTACAGCTGCTTATAATATCAGAAAAGATCTGAAACTGTCTGTTATTGCCCGTGGCGATTATTTAAACCGTGACGCTAATAGCAGGGTTGGGTCATATACCATTAACCCGGATGCTTACGGAGAAAATAGCTATCAGTACAAAGAGTATGATTACGTAGCATCGTTAGAATATGACCACATGTTTGGTAAAGACTTGTCTTTACGTGCAGGTGCTTATGGCGAGTCGAGGCAGGATGTAACTAAATATTTAACCAGCAGCACTGTTGGTGGTTTAGCTATACCAGAATTGTATACCGTAGGTAACTCATTAAACAGGCCAAGTACAACAACAATTCGTTCCAACAAAATAGTTAATAGTTTATATGGCTACGCTTCATTAGGGTATAAACAATTTTTATACCTGGATCTGAACGTTAGAAATGATGTATCGTCGGCATTGCCAACAGCAAACAATTCTTACGTTTATGGTGGTGCTTCTGGTTCATTTGTGTTTACAGAGTCTGGCCTTATCGAAAAGAACAACTTTCTTACATTTGGTAAATTAAGAGCTTCAATCGCAAAAGTAGGTTCTGATTTGAGTCCTTATCAAATAGGCCAAACGTATAACTTAGGTACTATACCTTACGGTAGCAGCCCGGTTCAGTTTGTACCTAACAGCCTTCCAAATGCTAATTTAGAACCAACCTTATCTAACTCTTACGAATTAGGTACCGAGTTACATTTCTTAAAAGGTGACCGTATCCGTTTTGATTTTAACTATTACTATCGTAATACAAAAAACCAAATATTACCATTGCCGGTTAACGGCACAACAGGTTACTCTACCGTGTTAATTAATGCTGGTTCTTTAATAAATAAGGGAATAGAGATATCGTTAGGTGGTACACCGGTTAAAACAAGCAATTTTGTTTATGATGCCAATTTTAACATTGCATTTAACAGAAACAAAGTGGCTGAATTATATCCCGGCTTTAATACACTGCGCACTGCACCAGGCGGTTCCGGTGGTGCTACTCTTTCTGGCTACCAGGCTGCTGGTGAGTCAGGCTTTGGCTTCGTAGGCTCACCATCATTCGCGGTTAACAGTGTTGTTGGTAAACCATATGGTGAGTTAATTGGATCAGGTTTTGTAAGAGACGGAGCCGGTAACATAGTTGTTGATGCCGACGGTTTTCCTGAAAGGAATGATAACGTAAACCTAGGTAATATTCTGCCTAAATTTACAGGTGGTTTTACCAATAATGTTACTTACAAAGGCGTAACACTTGGTTTCTCTTTTGATTTCCAATATGGTGGTAAATTTGTATCTGTAACGCAACAAAACCTTGCAGGCTCGGGCTTAGGTGCTACTACTGTTGGTAACAACGAAAAGGGTAACCCACGCCGTGACGATCCTGCAAACGGTGGCGGTACCTTGGTTAAAGGTGTACATGAAGATGGTACCGTTAATACTACTTACGTGGATACCCGTACACTTAACGAAGGTTATTACAGCACCATTTGGGAGCAATATACTTACGATGCCACCTATATTAAATTAAGAGAGGTTAGCATTGGTTATAATTTACCAAAGAAATGGTTTGGCAGAACCCCGCTGCAAACAGCGCGATTCTCTATCGTTAGTCAAAACCCATGGTTAATATATACCAAAGCCCGAGTTAAAGGTATAGATCCATCTCAGTTACAAACTTCGTTTTACGAAGGCGGGCAATTACCTGCAACACGTACCCTTGGCTTTAACCTAAATTTAACTTTTTAAGCAACAGTATTTATGAAAAAGTATATAAACAAAATGCTGTTAGTTTTTATTGCGGGTGTTGCCATAACATCGTGCAAAAAAATAACAGACGATATCAATGTAAGTCCTAACCAACCGGTTAACCTATCAACAGGTTACGCACTTACCAGTGCTATACAATATCTGGGAGGTACCGGTGGTGGTAACGCTACTACCAATATTAACAGTGCAGCAGGCGAACTATACTCGCAATATTTGGCAGAAACGTTTTATAATAACGAATCGAGGTTTGCATTGGCGCAGTATGATTATACGGGTTATTACACGGGCCCGTTAACAGATCTGCAGCAAATAATAAACTTTAATACGGATGAGGCAACTAAAAATAAAGCAACTACCCTTGCGTTTGGCTCAAATGCTAATCAAATAGCATCTGCGCGTATACTTAAGGCGTTTATCTTTTTAACCATTACTGATAGATGGGGTGATATTCCTTACTCTGAAGCTTTACAGGGTAATAAAATACTGACACCAAAGTTTGATGCGCAAAAAGATATTTATACGGCTTTGTTTAAAGAACTAACCGAAGCACAGGCACAATTTGACGGCGGTGCATCACTTAGCGGTGATATTTTATTTGGTGGTGATAATACTAAATGGATACATTGGGCAAATTCGTTACGTGCTGTTATGGCTTTACGCTTAAGCAAAGTAGACCCTACTACAGGTAGTGCCGAGTTTAAAAAAGCAGTTGCTGCTGGCTTAATGACCTCTAATGAGGATAATGCTACATACAATTATCTTGCAGAACAAAATAACGAAAATCCATTTTTTGGTAATTACCGTTCAAGGTATGATTATGCTGTAAGTGGTATAGTAGTAGATAAACTACAAGCAAATGATGACCCACGGTTAGCGGTTTATGCCCAACCAACATCAACAAATACATACGTTGGTTTACCATACGCAACTGCCGGTACCGATCTTGGTAAATACAAAATAGGTAACCGTAACGTAGGTGATGGTACATTCCGTCCGGGTAATATTTCGCAAATTGGCATCGCCTATTCAAATCAAAGTTCGCCAACTACATGGACAAGCTATGCACAGGTATTATTTACCCAGGCAGAAGCTGCTCATTTAGGTTGGATACCAGGTGGTGATGCAACGGCCGCAACCTTATACAATCAAGGTATAACCGCTTCATTAACACAAAATGGTGTAGAGGCTGGCGATGTTGCAGCATATTTGGCTAAACCAGGTGTTGTTTTTAATGCAACTACCGCGGTAGCACAGATAATTACTCAAAAATGGTTGGCAAATTACCTTGGTAACGGATGGGAATCATGGGCAGAATATCGCCGTACAGGCTTCCCTGTATTGTTGGATCCTGTTCCTACTGCATTAAATGCAGATAAACACATCCCGCGCAGGCAGCAATACCCGCAAACGGAGTCTCAAATAAATGAGCAAAACTACAATGATGTAATTACAAGGCAAGGCCCGGATGCTTTATCTACCCATGTATGGTGGGATAAATAATCCAAAATAAATATTATAAATATTAACGGGTATGGGTGCTGTAACATAGCACTCGTACCCGTTTTTGTTTTAAGGTATTTTAGACTTATTGTGCATAAACTGCTTTTTTGGCAAACATTAAGCAGCGTTTTATGTTAAAGCATTAATTAAACTCAGGTTTTAAACTTTTACTGCCACCGTACTAAAAAGTACAGCACTAAATAGTTCTTTAATGTTACGCCCAACACTCCGGCAACTTAGTTTGCGTGGCGTATAACAGTAATAATAATGAAAAAAAGATTATACATCATTTCTAACCGTTTACCGGTTACCATAGAGCATATTGATAATACCTACAGCTACAGACAATCTTCGGGCGGGTTAATATCAGCCATAAGCACTTATTTAAGTAAAAACGGTAAGGATGAATTTAGCGAAAAAATATGGGCAGGCATACCTGGGGTAGAAGAGAAGGTGTGGAATAGTATAGCAGGCGATACCGATGATAATGATTTTAAATACATGCCGGTGTTTGCTAATGCTAAAAAGTATGAAGCTTATTACAACGGGTTTTCTAACTCGCTGCTTTGGCCGTTATTTCATTATTTTCCATCATACGCCGAATATAAAACAAGCGACTTTGAAGCCTACATGGCTATTAATAAGCTATTCGCCGATTCGTTATCCAGGCAGTTAAAAGAAGGAGATGTAGTTTGGATACATGATTATCATTTGCTGCCGCTTGCGGGTATGTTACGCAAGCTGATACCCGGTTTAACCATCGGCTTCTTTTTACATATCCCTTTCCCGGCTTATGAGATATTTAGGGAGATACCCAAATTATGGCAGCGGGAAATATTATCGGGCATGCTTGGTGCTGATCTTATCGGTTTCCATACTATTGAATACGCCTCGTACTTTATGTCATCTGTAGAGATGACCATGAAGATAAAAAGCGACGGCACACATTTAACCTGGCAAAACAGAAAGATAAAGGTAGATGCATTTCCAGTTAGTATTGATTTTGACCTTTTTAACGATGCATCTCAAACAGAAAGCGTTTTAGCCATTAAACAAAGTTACCTCGAGTTAAAAGGAGATAAAAAGCTTATATTCTCTGTAGACAGATTAGATTATACCAAGGGTATCCCTAACAGGCTACGTGGTTTTAAAAAGTTTTTAGATCAAAATCCCGATTACATGGGTAAGGTAATATTTGCATTGATTATTGTGCCATCAAGGGATAGTATTAAGCAATATGCCGACCGTAAAAAAACTATTGATGAGTATATTGGAAAACTGAACAGTACAGTAGGTACTTTAGAGTGGCAGCCCATTATTTATCAGTACAACCATTTAACATTTGATGAACTTATTGCGCTTTACACTGCCTGTGATCTGGCATTGATAACCCCCTTGCGTGATGGAATGAACTTGGTTGCCAAAGAGTTTGTAGCCAGCAGAAAAGATGAAAAAGGCGTTTTGGTATTAAGCGAAATGGCCGGTGCTGCCCGCGAGCTAACAGATGCCTTACTAATAAACCCTAATGACATTACAGAGATAGCCGAAATGATAAAACAGGCTATTGAAATGGAAGAGCCCGAACAAGCCATGCGCATGCAAGCTATGCAGCAACGTATCAAAAGCTACGATGTGGTTACCTGGGCAACAGACTTTTTTGATCAGTTGCACCAGATTAAAAAACTACAAATGGAGTTTAATGTAAAAATGATAGATAATTTTTCGAGAGCAAGCATACTCAAGCACTATGCCGAAGCCCAAAAACGGTTACTGTTGTTTGATTATGATGGTACGCTGGTGCCTTTTTCTAAATTCCCGTCAATGGCATCTCCGGGCGATGAGGTTGTAGCAGTTTTAAACCAGCTTGCCCTAAAACCCGAAAACGATGTTTACATCATTAGTGGCAGGGATGGCGGTACGCTGGAGAAATGGTTAGGTGAACTACCCCTGGGCCTGGTGGCAGAGCATGGCGCCAAGATGCGGGTAAAGGGCACCGGCTGGAAAAGTGCAGCCCCGGCAGAGAATGCCTATTGGATGAAAAGTGTAGAAGACATTATGGCCAAGTTTGTAGCCAAATGCCCTAACTCGTTTATAGAAAAAAAGGAATTTGCACTGGCCTGGCATTATCGTAATGCCGATTTGCATCAGGGTATTATCAGGGCAAAAGAATTATACGAATATTTAATTGAGCATACAGCCACGATGCCCTTAAGTATATTAAATGGCAACAAAGTAATTGAGGTGCGTAACCGGGGCATAAGCAAGGGTATTGCTGCCGAACAACTAATAGCGAAAGATGACTATGACTTTATACTGTGTATCGGTGACGACCAAACCGACGAGGACATGTTTAAGGTATTATTAGATAACAAAAAGGCGTACACTATTAAAGTAGGGCAGGATGCTTCTTTTGCGCGATATAATCTGGCATCGCCTTATCTGGTGCAATCTTTTTTACAAACTATTATAGATTACCCCGAGTTGCCTGTTAAAATTATAGATAGGGGTTAGCCATGGGCCCAGGGTGCTGCGGCGGTATGGCCGTATACCTGTTGGTAGGTAAGCTATCCGGGTAGTTATCTTTAACAAACTTAATAAGGTGCTCCCTAACAAAACACCGAAGATCAAAAGCTTCAGACGAGTTGCGTGCACTAACCAGTGCGCGTAACTCAATTGTTCGTTCTTTACTATCGGTAACCTGTAAAATGCCCACACGCTTATCCCAAAGTGGTGTTTTTGATAAAAAATCGGTAAGCTCGGCTCTTAGCGCATCTACCGGCACTGCATAATCCAGATACAAAAAAACGGTGCCTAATATTTGCGAAGTGGTGCGCGTCCAGTTTTGAAAGGGTTTTTCAATAAAATAATTAATGGGCAATATCAGCCGGCGTTGGTCCCAAATGTTTAGCACTACATAAGTTAAGGTAATGTCCTCTACACGGCCCCATTCGCCCTCTACCACCAATACATCATCTATCCTTATGGGTTGCGTAAATGCTATCTGGAAGCCTGCCAGTAAATTCCCCAGTGATTTTTGCGCTGCAAAGCCAATAATTATACCCCCTATACCCACACCGGTTAATAAACCAGCGCCCAATTTTCTCACGTTATCAAAACTCAATAAAATTACTGATGCAGCTATAAGTATAATAGATACTACAATTATACGGCGTATAAATTGTACCTGTGTGCGTATTTTTCGCTCCTTTAGATTGTCTGCTTTGTTAAGATCATAAGCGTGGTAAATGTAATCTTCAAAAATGCGAAAGGCACATATCAGCAAATGTGCAAACGAAATAATCAACAAGATGCCTAGTGTTTTTGTTACTATGCCTGTATAAGTATTTCTTAGTGCAATAAATGGGAGTAATATTTGAAGGGTAAGCAGGGGTACAAAATGGTTTAGCGGCCGGCTTAAGTGGTTAAGCACCGATCTGAAGAAGGAATAGCTATTAGCATCCCTGTCCCGATAAAATTTAAGGGTAAGGGTGATAGATACCTTTACCAGGAAACCAATAGCCAGCACTAAAATAATTACACAAATATTCCACAGCCAGGGTGGTAATTGCTTTGATAATTCTAAAATATCATCTTTCATACTTGCCGGGTTGGTTGCCTAATTAATTATAGGAAAACCTTAATCTCTTTAATTTGTTTTGAAGCTAATTTGATGTTGGTGCGGGTGTAATTATTAACCATTGTGTATCTTTGACACTTAAGATACAGGTTTTTAATGCTTTATAGTTGATTGATGCGAACTTTAACATTTTAACAGCCTGTTTATTGAAATTTTTACTTTAAATTTGTTGTATAATTACAATTAGCATGTTAAAAAGATGGTTAAATACAATTATTTGTATTTGGATAATCAACTCCATTATATGCTTTCATGCAATTAATCCTTTTATCCCCGGTGCTGTAAATTGCAACGTAGCAGACGGTGAATGTGTGGTATCAAACACTGTAATTGACTCAATCATACAGGTAGCTAAAGATCTTGTAGATAATAACGACCACGACCACGATCATAAAATAATTACCAAAAGCCGGTATTTATTTTCGCGTAACTTAATCTCATCGCTGGCCGTACCTACAAAAAGTATTTTTAATTTTTTACTGGCACCTTTGCAAGTTTCAAAGGCGGTTAAAAATTATGAATTTGTAAAGGCTTTTCTTCCAAAATATTATAATTTTCTTTTTAGGCTTAGTCCGTTTTAATTTTTTTTGATATGCAAGCATCAGTTATGAATGCTTTATTCTTAATGTATGCCGCTCTTTTAGGGCGCATCGTATTAGTATTTAAACAAATCAAAAAAAATGAAAAAGTTAAAATATGCAGGTATGTTATTGCCTGTTATAGCCGCCATATTTGTCACGGGGTGTAGTTCCTCTGCTAAAGATTCCAAAACAGAAAAATTATTAGAGCTGCCTGTAATTACACTGGCCGCCCGCGATACGGTAATACAAAAACCTTACGTAGCCGATATACAGGCGCTAAAAAATGTAGAGATCCGTAACCGGGTAAGGGGTTTTTTAGAGCATATTTATGTTGATGAGGGTAAATTTGTAAAAAAGGGTCAACCCCTATTCAGGATCAACGATCAGGAGTTTAAAGTTAAACTTACCCAAGCCAAAGCGGCCTTAAGTAACGCCATGGCCGATGCAAAGGCTACCGAGCTGGAATTGGGCCGGGTTAAGATGCTGGTAGATAAAAAGGTAATATCCAAATCAGAACTGGAAGTTGCCCAGTCAAAGCTATCTGCAGACGAAGCTACCGTGGCCGAAGCCCGCAGTATGGTGCAAAGCGCGCAGGATCAATTGGGCTATACCTTTGTACGCGCCCCGTTTGATGGTATTATAGATAGGATACCGCTAAAGGCAGGTAGCCTGATAGATGAGGGCACACTGTTAACCAGCCTGTCAGATATCAGCTCGATGTATGCTTACTTTAGTTTCCCCGAAAATGAGTATTTGCAATATGTGCGTAACCTGAAGAATGAACCAGGCAAAACAAGCGATAAGGTTAAACTGGTACTGGCCGACGGGTTAGATTTTTCTCACCAGGGAGATATTGAAACAGTAGAGGGTGAGATAGAGCAAACCACCGGATCTATAAACTTCAGGGCGCGGTTCCCTAATCCGCAGGGTTTATTAAGGCATGGTGCTACCGGCAAAATCTATATATCAACCAAAGCCGATAGTGTTATTATGGTTCCGCAGCAATCTGTGTTTGACATTCAGGATAAAAGTTATGTATATGTGATAGATGCCCATAATAAGCTGCACATGAAATCTTTTGTGCCCTTAACCCGCGTATCGCAATACTACATTGTTAAAGAAGGGCTAAATGCAGGCGATAAAATATTGCTTGAAGGTACCCAGAACGTAAACGATGGAATGGTAATTAAACCTAAACTGGTAGCGCCGGCTACCCGGTTAGCTATGCAGTAAAGCAGCCACTTTATCTAATAGTTAGGCGCTAATTATAGCCGCCTTAGTTTAGTTTACAACTTTTCCATAGATTGATATGTTCGAAACCTTCATAAAGCGACCTGTGTTGTCGCTTGTTATATCATTAATAATTACCCTGCTGGGTGTATTGGCACTTTTAACATTGCCGGTTACCCAATTTCCTGATATTGTTCCCCCATCTGTAACGGTTACCGCTAACTACACAGGTGCCAATGCAGAAGTATGTGCTAAAGCCGTAGCCACACCCTTAGAGCGTGCTATAAACGGCGTACCCGGTATGACTTATATGTCTACCGTGTGTAGTAACGACGGATTGACCGTCATCCAGATTTATTTTAACGTGGGTATTGACCCCGATCAGGCCGCGGTAAACGTGCAAAACCGCGTATCAACCATTATAGATGAAATGCCCGAAGAGGTAATTAAAGCAGGTGTTACTACCGAAAAAGAAGTAAACAGCATGCTGATGTACCTGAATGTAATGAGTGAGGATAAAGGCATGGATGAAAAATTCATCTACAATTTTACCGATATAAACGTATTGCAGGAGCTTAAGCGTATTGATGGTGTTGGCCGTGCCGAGATCATGGGCGCTAAAGAGTACTCGATGCGGGTGTGGCTTAAGCCCGATCGTATGATGGCCTATAAAGTATCTACTGATGATGTTATAGGTGCTATCCGTGCGCAAAACGTAGAGGCTGCCCCGGGTAAAACCGGGCAAAGCTCAGATAAATCACCGCAAATGCTGCAATATGTACTGCGCTACCCCGGCAAATTCTCTGAACCTAAGCAATACGAAAATATAGTGGTAAGGGCCAATCCGGATGGTTCTGTACTAAAGCTAAAGCAAGTAGCCGATGTAGAGTTTGGCTCACTTACCTACAGCATGGTATCTAATACCGACGGCAGGCCTTCGGCATCTATCATGATCAAGCAGCGACCGGGCTCAAACGCGCGCGATGTTATCCAGAATATAAAAACCCGCATGGCCGAACTGAAGAAAAGCTCGTTCCCGGCCGGGATGACCTATAATGTTAATTATGATGTTTCCCGCTTTTTGGATGCCTCTATCCATGAAGTATTACGCACGCTGATAGAAGCCTTTATACTGGTATTTATAGTGGTGTTTATCTTCCTGCAAGATTTTCGGTCTACGCTTATCCCGGCTTTGGCGGTACCGGTGGCACTTATCGGTTCACTATTTTTTATGCAGATGCTGGGGTTCTCTATTAACCTGCTTACGCTGTTTGCCTTAGTACTGGCCATAGGTATAGTAGTAGATAATGCCATTGTGGTGGTAGAGGCCGTACACGTAAAAATGGCTGAACAGCACATGAATGCTATGGATGCCACCATTAGTGCCATGAAAGAAATTAGCGGGGCCATTGTGGCTATTACGCTGGTTATGTCGGCAGTGTTTGTGCCGGTGGCCTTCATGTCTGGCCCTGTTGGGGTGTTTTACAGGCAGTTCTCGTTAACACTGGCTATATCCATTGTTATATCGGGTGTTAATGCGCTTACGCTTACACCAGCTTTGTGTGCCCTGATGCTAAAGCATGACCCGGCGCCAAAGAAAAAGAATGGGATGCAGCGCTTTTTTGCAGGTTTTAATAACCGTTATGATAAGTTGCAAAATAGGTATTCGGGCTTAATGACCTACCTGTCGCCGCGTAAGGGTTTAACTATAATTATGTTAATTGGCTTTTTTGCATTAACATGGGGCTTTAGTGCTATCCTGCCAACAGGTTTTATCCCTACCGAAGATCAGGGAATGCTATATGTAAACGTAACCACACCTGCCGGTGCCACGGTAGAGCGTACCGAAAAAGTACTGGCCGAGATTGAAAACAAAACTAAATCTATCAAGGCGATAGAATCGGTATCAACCTTATCGGGCTATAGTTTGGTTAACGAGGTGGCTGGTGCATCCTACGGTATGGCCATGATCAACCTAAAACCCTGGGATGAGCGTAAAGAATCGTTAAATGATATTATTGCCGACCTGGAAAGCAAAACCCGCAACATTGGCGATGCATCTATCCAATACTTCCCGCCGCCAACAGTGCCGGGATTTGGTAACTCCAGCGGATTCGAGATCAGGCTGCTTGACCGAAGCGGCCGCGGCGACCTGCAAAAGGCTGCCGAGGTTACCAAAAACTTTGTGAATGCCTTAAATAACGCTCCGGAGATCTCGGGTGCTTTCACCAGTTTTGATCCTAACTTTCCGCAGTACATGATTTCGGTAGATCAGCAAACAGCTGCGCAAAAGGGTATCACAATAGATAAGGCAATGTCTACCCTGCAAACGCTGATGGGGAGCTTTTATGCCTCCAACTTTATCCGTTTTGGGCAAATGTACAAGGTAATGGTACAAGCTTCGCCCGAGTTTAGGTCGAAACCCGAAGATGTGCTTAACCTGCAGGTGAAAAACGATAAAGGTGAGATGGTGCCATTTTCCACCTTTATAAAAATGAACAAAGTTTTTGGCCCCGAACAGTTAACCCGCTACAATATGTACACATCTGCCATGATAACCGGCGATGCGGCATCAGGTTTTAGCAGCGGCGATGCTATTAAGGCTATAGAACGCGTGGCGGCCGAAAAACTACCCAAAGGTTTTGCCTTTGAATGGTCGGGTATGACGAGGGAGCAGATCCTGTCAGGCGACCAGGCCATGTACATTTTTACGATTTGTTTGGTGTTTGTTTACCTGCTGCTGGCCGCGCAGTACGAGAGTTTCCTGCTACCATTGCCTGTTATACTTTCTTTACCTACGGGAATTTTCGGGGCATTCTTTTTCTTGAAGATAACCGGTTTAGAAAACAATATTTATGCACAAGTAGCCCTGGTAATGCTTATTGGCTTGTTGGGGAAAAATGCTATCCTGATCGTAGAGTTTGCCATCCAGCGGCAAAAAGAAGGTGCAACGGTATTAAAGGCGGCTATAGAAGGTGCTGTATCGCGTTTACGACCTATCCTGATGACGTCGCTGGCATTTATTGCGGGGCTTATACCCCTGTGTATAGCCAGCGGGGCTGGTGCAATGGGTAACCGGTCTATAGGCACAGCATCTGCCGGTGGTATGCTTATGGGCACCATTTTCGGTTTGATACTGATACCCGGCCTGTATGTGATTTTTGCAAGCATTGCAGAACGCAATAAATCTAAAAAAGCAGCAGCTGTAACTAAACCCGAGGTTGAACTTGTAAATAACTAAAACAGATATGATGCTTAAAAAAGCTAAAATATATATATACATAACCGTATTAACATTAATTACGGCGGGATGTAAAAACTACCGGGCCGTGGTTACCAAGGCAGATCTGAAACTGCCGGATACATTTACCAACAGCAGCGATACGCTAACGGTGGCCGCGCTGCCTGTTAAACAATTTTTTTCTGACGAGCGATTGATCCGCCTGATAGATACGGCACTTGCCAATAACCCGGATATGCTATCTGCCATGCAGCGTATAGAAGTTGCACGGGCTAACTTGCGATTTAATGCTTCTAAACTATTGCCGCAAGTAAGCATAGCCGCAAACGCCGGGGTTGAAAAGTATGGCGACTATACCCAAAATGGAGTGGGTAATTATGATACCAACCTATCGCCGAATGTTAGCGGCGATAAGCGAATCCCCAACCCGGTGCCCAATTATTTTCTGGGGTTTCAAAGCTCCTGGGAGGTTGACCTTTGGGGGAAATTGAACAACCAGAAGAAAGCCGCATTTGCCCGTTTCCTGGCCAGCCAAAGTGGCTATAAATTAATTATTACATCGCTTACGTCGCAGGTAGCTAATCTGTATTACCAGTTAATGTCGTTAGATACAGAACTGGCTATTATTAAAAAGAACATTGCCCTACAACAGAATGCCCTGGAAATTGTAAAGATACAAAAGCAGGGTGGCCGTGCTACCGAGCTGGCCGTACAGCAGTTTCAGGCGCAATTGCTGCGTACTAAAAGCTTACAGTTTACTACTATACAGCAAATAAAAGAAACGGAGAGCCAGCTTAACTTTTTAACCGGCCGGTATAGTGGAACTATTGCAAGGGATACCTCCATCACGGCGGCTGTATTACCATCAGCTTTGTCTGCAGGGATACCGGCACAAATGTTACTGAACCGGCCCGATATACATGCCGCAGAGTTAGAGCTTACCGCCATGAATGCAGATATTAAGGCAGCAAGGGCTAATTTTTTGCCCACGTTAAACCTTACCCCCTATGTGGGCTATAATGCATTTAAGGCCGGGCTGCTATTTAATCCGGGATCATTTACGTATGGTATTTTGGGCGGGCTTACAGCCCCGCTGTTTAACCGAAAAGCCTTAAAAGCCGACTATGCACGCACCGTTGCCGAAAGTAAAATTGCAGTGTATAATTACCAGAAGGCTATACTGGCCGGTTTTCAGGAGATCACCAATAATTTAAACGGGATAGAGAATTATCGACAAACATATGAGTTTAAACAACAAGAGCTACAGTCGTTACAAAGTGCTTTATCTGTAGCTAACGATTTGTATGTGGTTGGCCGGGCAAATTACCTGGAAATAATTACCGCTCAGCGTAGTGTATTGGATGCCGAGCTGGAGTTGGCTAATACTAAACGCAATATGTTCTTAAGTGCTGTTAACCTTTATCAGTCTGCCGGCGGGGGCTGGCGATAGTAAAGCACTATACAGAATTGAAATGAAAGAGCCGCTATATGAAAGTATGGCGGCTCTTTTTAAATGCTATCATTTAATCGGCCAGTTCTATCCACACCGGGCCATGGTCGCTGGTTTTGTCCCAGCCACGTACATTGAGGTCTACACCGGCGGTAAGCAAGCGTTTATCCAATTGTGGATTTAGCAAAAAGTGGTCTATCCGTAAGCCGGCATTACGCCCGTAAGCATTACGGAAATAATCCCAAAAAGTATAAACAACTTCATCCGGGTATATCTTGCGGAGGGCGTCGGTCCAGCCTTGTGCCATCAGGTTTTTAAATGCAGCCCGTGTTTCCGGGCGAAACAGGGCGTCCTCCACCCAGCGCTCGGGTTTATAGGCATCCTGTTCTGTTGGTATAACGTTGTAGTCGCCGGTTAATACCACAGGTTTGCCTAATGCATACAACTCTGCTGCATGTTGGGTAAAACGCTCAAACCAGCGCAATTTATAATCAAATTTAGGGCCGGGTGCAGGGTTACCGTTAGGCAGGTACAAGCAGCCAATAGTTATGCCGTTCACTTCGGCCTCTATGTAGCGGCTATGGGTATCATCCGGGTCGCCGGGAAGGCCGCGCTGGGTTTCGGTAATAGGCATGCGCGATAGAATAGCTACACCGTTCCAGCTTTTTTGGCCGTGCCATATGGCATTATAGCCCAAATCGTTTATGGCCTGTAACGGAAATTTCTCGTCCGGTGCCTTTAATTCCTGCAGGCAGGCAACATCCGGTTGGGTTTCTTCGAGCCAGCGTAGCAATACCGGCAGGCGGCCGTTTACCCCGTTAACATTATAAGTGGCTATTTTCATGTAGTATGTTTATCGTATTAATATCAGGATAAATATCATCTCTTTTATTAACGCTCGTCCCTGATGTAATTAGTTTATCGCCTGCAAATTTAATACAACTAATTAAAGAGGTGCTTAGTAACTATTTCCCTTTACCCGCCATATAATCTAACGTTAAATTACAAAGCGCTTTCACCCCAAGTGTAAAGCCGCTTTCGTCCAAATAAAAATCTGGTGTATGGTGTGATGGTGCGGTAAGCGCGTTTCCACCCTTAGGCATGCCGCCTAAAAAGAAGAATATACCTGGTGCTTTTTGCTGGTAAAAGCTAAAATCTTCGGCACCTGTAACAGGTGGGCGCAATATTACATTTTCTTCCCCGGCAGTAGCTTGCAGTGTAGGTAGCATTTTAGCGGTTAGGGCAACATCATTAAAGGTTACCGGGTACTTATTGCTGTAGGGTATCAAAACTTCGGCCTGCGCACCGTATGCCTCTGCTGTTTTAATAGCTATACGCTTTACATTTTCGGTTATCAATTTCTCATCCGCAGGGGTAAAATACCTGATGGTTCCCTGCATTTTAACGCTCTCGGGGATAATATTAAACCTGGTGCCGCCATTAAGTACGCCAATGGTTACTACGGCAGGGTTTTCGGTAACGTTTACATTACGGCTTACAATACTTTGCAGGCCGGTGATGATCTGTGCAGAAACCACCACAGGGTCTATACTGCTCCATGGATAAGCGCCATGCGCCGACCGGCCCTTTACTGTTATTTGCAAATCGCTTACACCTGCCATAGTGCCGCCGGGCTTGTAGGTTATTTTTCCTGCCTCGGTTTGCGAATTAATGTGCAGGCCAAAAATCACATCAACCTTAGGTTTTTCCATAACACCCTGTTTAACCATTTCTTCGGCACCGCCTTTTTCTCCGGCAGGCAGCCCTTCTTCGGCAGGCTGAAATATGAATTTAACGGTACCATGCAGATCTTTTTTCATAGAAGACAACACTTCTGCCACCGCCATTAAGATAGCCATGTGCGAATCGTGCCCACAAGCATGCATTACACCAACTTCCTGCCCATTATATTGTGTTTTAACTTTTGATGCAAAAGGCAGATTTACCCGTTCGGTAACCGGCAATCCATCCATATCAGCTCGCAGGGCTACCACCGGGCCTGGTAAATCCCCCTTAAGCACGCCAACTACGCCCGTAGTGGCCACACCAGTTTGCACCTCTATCCCCAACGATCTTAAGTGTTTAGCAATGATATCTGATGTACGGACCTCGCGGTTACCCAGTTCCGGGTGTTCATGAAAATCGCGGCGCCAGGCAATCACTTTATCGTTTAAAGCATCAGCCTTTATACTTACTAATTTTTTTAAGGCAGTTTGAGCCGTTGCCGTCAAAATAGCAAGGCAAAAAAGAGGGGTTAAAAGTTTTTTCATAACTGCAGTTTAGTGCAGTAAGATAAACTTTTAACCCCGTATAATGAAAATACCAGGACTACCAAAAGGCAGATTATCTGACGTCTTTAACAGTTATGGTAAATAATATAACCTGGTAGGAGCCAATAGGGCCATTGCCACGTTGGCCGTATGCCAGTGCAGATGGTAATATCAACAATATTTTGCTTCCCTTTTTAGCTTTTAGCAAACCTATTTTCCATCCTTCTATAATATTTGTCTGAGGAGTTAAAGTAGTAGTGAAATTGCTAGATGAGTCGAAAGTTTGATCTTTAGTAGTAGTACCAACATAACTCACCGTTACGGTATTACTGCTTGTTATCAAATCGCCGGTGCCCTCGGTTTGTATCTGATAGTATAATCCGGAGGATGCATCTTTAGTAGCAACAATATCAGGATGAGCCACTAAATAAGCTTTTATAACATCATCATCAATTTTAGCTTGTACCGCAGGGTCAACCGGAGGTGGTATAACCGGTTGAGGATTTTCTTTTAAGCATGACGCTAATCCAAGTGTCAATATGCTAAGAATAAGTATATATTTTCTCATATTATATTGACGGAAAAAATTACGACAACGCTACAGTTGTTTTTATTTTTAATTCATTTAATTGAGTATCAGCTATAGTAGATGGCGAATCTATCATTACATCGCGGCCCGAATTATTTTTAGGGAATGCAATTACATCACGTATAGAATCCAAACCGGCAAAAATAGATGTCAGCCTGTCAAACCCGAAAGCTATGCCACCGTGCGGTGGTGCGCCGTATTCAAAGGCATCCATCAAAAAGCCAAACTGTTTTTGTGCTTCTTCTTTAGAAAAGCCCAGGTGTTTAAACATTAAGGCCTGTAGTTCCCTATCATGGATACGGATAGATCCACCACCAATTTCGGTACCGTTAATAACTAAATCGTAAGCGTTTGCACGTACGTTCTTAGGGTCGGTATCTAAAAGTGCAATATCCTCCGGTTTTGGCGAAGTGAATGGGTGATGCATAGCATGGTAACGCGCTGTTTCCTCATCCCACTCCAACAGCGGAAAATCTAATACCCAAAGCGGCGCAAATTTATTTTTATCGCGTAAGCCCAAACGGCTGCCCATTTCTAAGCGCAATTCATTCAGCTGTTTGCGAACTTTGTCTGTTTCTCCGGCTAATATTAAGAACATATCGCCTTGCTCAGCCTCAAATGCAGCTGCCCAGTTGGTTAATTCATCTTCACTGTAAAATTTATCTACTGATGATTTTAGAGTGCCATCCTCGTTATAGCGGCAATAAATAAGGCCGGTGGCGCCAATTTGCGGGCGTTTTATAAAGTCGGTTAATTCATCAATTTGTTTACGGGTGTAGCTTGCACAGCCTTTAGCGTTAATACCCACAACCAGTTCGGCATTGTCAAAAATGCTGAAGCCTTTGCCCTTAACTACATCATTTAATTCTACAAACTGCATCCCAAAGCGGGTATCAGGCTTATCAGAACCATATAAACGCATGGCATCAGCATATTGCATGCGTGGAAAATCACCCAGTTCCAATCCTTTTACATTACGGAATAAATGGCGGGTTAAACCTTCAAATATATTCAGGATATCCTCCTGGGTGATGAACGACATTTCGCAGTCTATCTGGGTAAACTCCGGCTGGCGGTCGGCGCGCAGGTCCTCGTCCCTAAAACATTTTACGATCTGGAAATAACGGTCGAAGCCGCTTACCATTAGCAATTGCTTAAATGTTTGCGGCGATTGTGGCAAAGCGTAAAACTCGCCCGGGTTCATGCGGCTTGGTACCACAAAATCACGTGCACCCTCCGGGGTAGATTTTATTAGCACCGGGGTTTCTACCTCAATAAAGTCAAGGTCAGATAAATAACGGCGTATCTCTTGTGCCATTTTGTGGCGCAAAACCAGGTTATCGCGAATAGGGTTACGGCGCAGGTCAAGGTAGCGGTATTTGGCACGCAGTTCTTCGCCGCCGTCTGTTTCGTCCTCAATTAAAAATGGAGGGATCTTGGCTGCGTTTAAAATTTCAAGTTCGGTAACGGCAATTTCAATTTCGCCGGTTGGTATTTTGGTGTTTTTGTTAGAACGCTCTACCACATTGCCTGTAACCTTAATAACAAACTCGCGGCCCAGTTGCTTGCCGGCTTCGCGCAGGTTGGCATCTGTATCGGTATTTAAAACCAGTTGGGTTAAACCATAACGGTCGCGCACATCAATAAATGTGGTGCCACCCAAATCGCGTGATTTTTGTACCCAGCCGCAAAGGGTTACTGTTTCACCTAAATTGCTGATATTTAATTGTCCGCAGGTATGTGTTCTAAGCATAGTTCCTTCTTTTAAAAGTCAGCAAAAGTACTGTTTTGGGGCGAAAGGTAAAAGGTAAAAGGCGAAAGGTATTAACCAAAAGGTTTTTATTGCCCTTTAGGAAAAGCAAATAACTTAATTAAACGCAATAATTTAGCCTGTATATTTAACACGACGTTAAAGGTTAGGCCTGCAATACGTGGCCACGCATGGGTTGGCGCAGGTTGTTTTTAAGTGTGCAACCATGGTTAATAGCTTAAGCGTTTTAATGGCCTTAGTTATATGCTCTCTATTGCTATCAGCCATACTTTCCCTATATTAGCACACAAACCTTACACGTATCACAATGAAGAAAGGCCTGTTAATCACACTAATTACTACCGCCGCAATGGCCGCAAACGCACAACATAAATTCGCCCCGCCAAAAACTAAAGCTATACCCGTTGTTGATACCCTGCACGGCGTGCAACTAACCGATAACTACCGCTGGCTGGAAGACAAAAAGAACGAAGACGTTATAGAATGGACCAAAAAACAACACGATTATGGTGTTGAGTATCTTGCTAAAACGCAAAAAACACACCCGGACCTGAAAGAGAAAATTGCCGCCTACCTGAACATGGATTACGAAGGCCCGCTGAATACGGTTGGCAAGCGCGTTTTTCAAACGGTGAAGAAAAAGGGCGATAAACAATATAAGATATATACTATTATTGATGGTAAAAAGATATTGATATGGGACCCGGTAACCCTTGATGCCGATGGTAAGATATCTACCAGTGGCACCAGTTATACCTACGATGGCGAGCGTGCTGCCATCAGCGCACAAAAAAGCGGGGCCGAGGTAAATACCGTTTATTTTATTGATACGCGCACCGGCAAGCAAATTCATGAACCTATTACCAACACCAGCGGTTTTGATTGGGCGCAAGACCAACAGCACGCTTACGTTACCCTGCGCAGCCAGGAAGATGTGGATAAGCAACGCCCCCTAAAAACCTATTACCTGAAAGTAGGCGATCCGATAGAGAAGGCCACCTTTGTGGGCACTACCAAAGATGCCCAAAACAGTTACTTTATTTATGATAACCGTTATAGCGATGTAACTTTTAGCGGCGAGGGCGATTTTTACTCCAACAGTTTGCGCGTGCGCCCTACGGGGAGTTTAAAAGAGGGCAAACTGATCTACAACAGCAAAAAATTTCAGGCTTACCCCGAGGCTATTGGCAACCGCCTGTATATTAAAACTAACGATAACGCGCCCAATAGCAAGTTGATGGTAGCCGATAAGCTAAACCCCGATTACAAGAATTGGAAAGTGCTTATCCCGGAGAGTAGCACAGTGATGGAAAGTTACGTGGTGACCAAAAATAGCATCATTGTTCAGGATAAAAAGGATATTCAGAGCAGGTTGACCATTTATAACCTGGATGGTAAAAAACTGCGCGCCATGCCCCTGCCAGAGCAAGGCAGTATAGGCGGTATGAGTTACGACCGCGAGGAGGATAAGGTTTATATATCGCTGGTAACCTTTACATCTACCCCAAAGACCTATGTGGCATCGCCAAAAGATTATAAATGGAAATTGTTTTACCAGCGCCACTTACCGGTTGATATGAGCCAGATAACCGGCGAGATCAAATTCTATATCAGTAAGGATGGTAGCCGTGTGCCCGCATTTGTGGTGCACCGTAAGGATATAAAAATGGATGGCAACAACCCCGTGCTGTTAACGGCTTACGGCGGGTTTCAGTCGGGTATTAAGCCGGGGTACTTTGGCTTTTATGCACCGTTCATTCAGGCGGGTGGTATTGTGGTGCAGCCGGGCATCCGTGGTGGTGATGAGTTTGGTGAGAAATGGCACCTGGATGGCATGCTGGCCAAAAAGCAAAACAGCTTTGATGATTTTTACGCTTGCGCAGAATGGCTGATCAAAGAAAAATATACCACCGAAAGTAAGATAGTTGCCTTGGGCGGCAGCAACGGCGGCCTGCTGATGGGCGCGGCAGCTACCCAGCGGCCCGACCTGTTTAAAGCCATTGTATGCGAGGTTCCTTTACTGGACATGCTGCGTTACCATAAATTCCTGATTGCCCGCTACTGGATCCCGGAGTACGGCGCAGCAGAAAATGCAGAGCAGTTTAGGTGGCTTTTGCGTTACTCCCCTTATCATAATATCCGTATGGGGGTGAACGTACCGCCCATGCTGGTAACCGCCGGCGCCAACGATACCCGGGTTGACCCCATGAACGCCAAAAAGTTTGTGGCAGCCCTGCAAAATAACCCCGGCCAAACCAGCCCCATCATCCTCCACATGGATTTTGACAGCGGCCACGGCAGCGGCCAAAGCACCCAGCAAGCCATAGAAAACTGGACCTTTGTTTTTGAATATGTTATGAACCAATTGGGGATGTAAGGGAAAATCCTACAAAGCATAACCCCAAGTCATTGCGAGGTACGAAGCAATCTCTTTACATGCTAAGTGGTGTGCAAAGTCGGGGGATTGCTTCGTACCTCGCAATGACGCAACAGGAGAACTGAATTTATCGCCGTTGTTCCCCACCACTGGTCGAAGTTTTTAACTTCGACCTAAAACACAGCAAGCATTCTGCTTGCGTAAACAGAAAGCTTGCCACATGACCGATATGCCCTCATTTTAACTTACAAAACTTATATTTACCGCATGCAAATTATACACACACTGCAAGGTTGGTGGCAGCACCAAACCTTGCCGGAGGTTGTTGGTGTGATCACTGGCATATTATGTGTGTACCTGGCGGCCAAAAACAATATCTGGAACTGGCCTTTCGCCATTGTAAGCGTAAGTATTTACATTTTTATTTTTTTTGAGGCCCAACTTTTTGCAGATATGGGCCTGCAAGTGTACTTTTTAGCCATGAATATTTATGGCTGGTATTACTGGAGCCATAAGCCCGTCAACGAGAAAAAGACACCCGTAACCCGCATCACCCAAAAGGAAGTTGTACTATCGGCGGCGGCCATCGTGCTTTTTACCTTTATATTAGGGTCGGTACTTAAATATACCACGGCATCGTACCCCTATATTGATAGTTTTTGCGCGGCATGTAGCCTGGTTGCCCAGGTCTTTTTGGCCCGAAAGGTGTTAGAGAATTGGCTGATATGGGTATTTGTGGATGTAATATACGTAGGTGTTTATCTATTTAAAGATCTGCACCTTACCGCCGGCATGTATGCCCTGTACGCCATAATAGCTATCATAGGGTATATCGACTGGAAGAAAGACCTTTTAAAGGAAACAAGTAAATTAGAACCGGAAAACAAGAGGTAATGACAGAATCCGAGATCCGAGACCATCAATCAAAAATCATCAAAATAGCCGTAGTTGGGCCCGAGTCTACCGGCAAATCAACCATGTCGGCTTTTTTGGCTAAACACTACAACACCGTTTGGGTGCCCGAGTATGCCCGCGGCTATTGCGAAAAACTGACCGAGCCACCTACCTGGCAAGACGAGATCAATATGTTTTACGGGCAACTGGCTTTAGAGGCCGAACTATTGCCGCAAGCCAATAAGCTGCTTATTTGCGATACCACCTTTATTACTGTAAAGATCTGGAGCGACGAGATATTTGGCAAATCGCCGCAGGTAGTGGTAGATGAGCTGCCCAAACACCCTTATGATCTGTACCTGTTATTAGATATCGACCTGCCCTGGCAGGACGACCCCCTGCGCGATTTCCCCCACAAACGCGAACACTTTTTAGATGTATGGCACAAAGAATTACAAGCCCTGAATGCCAACTATATCACCATATCCGGCACCGGCGATAATCGTTATCAAAAGGCTGTGGAAGTGATAGATGCGTTTATTGTCTGAACTCGAATTTAAAGAATTAATGAATTTTCAGAATTCTGCACATTCTTAAATTCCTAAAATTCGGGTTCAGACAAAAAATCTGTAAATTCTGATCTTTTTTACTCCCACTGTGCAACGTTGTTAAATACCCTGCGTCATTTAACCTGAAACCTGTCATATAATTTGGAAGCCGTATTTGTAGATAAACATTATAGCCTGGTGGCTGAGTGTAAGCAAGGCAGTAAAAAAGCCTGTTATGAGCTGTATAAGCTTTATGCTAAAGCGATGTTAAACGTTGCCTTTAGGATAGTGGGCAATATTGCCGAGGCAGAAGATGTTTTGCAGGAATCTTTCACCGATGCTTTTAACAAGCTGAAGGATTTTAGGCAGGAAACCACCTTTGGCCTGTGGCTTAAACAAATTGTAGTGCACCGCTCTATAAACCTTTTGCGCAAAAGGAAGTTAGAGTTTGTTGAACTGGAAGATGGGCAGCTGGATAATGTACCCGACGAAGAACCATGGGATGATGAGGATGTACAATACCAGGTAGCCCAAATAAAAGAAGCTATGAAAGAGTTGCCCGAAGGTTACCGGGTGGTAATATCGCTTTACTTGTTAGAGGGGTACGACCATGAGGAGATAGGGCAGGTTTTAAACATTAGCGAAAACACATCAAGAACACAGTTTTTAAGAGCAAAAAGAAAACTGAGCGAAATATTAATAAGGAAAGGGATAAAAAAATGAGCAAGCGGTTAGACGATTTTATGAAAAACAACAGGGAGGAATTTGACGACCTGGAACCACGCGCCGATATCTGGAAAAATATAGCCTTAGAGCTTGATGCATGGGAGGACGAAAAGCCGCAAATTAAAAAACGCGAAGCCAAAACCTTTTCGCTGGGCTTTGTACTTAAGGTTGCCGCATCTGTTATTGTGGTGATGGGCTTAGGCTTTGGGCTATACCTTAAAAGCCAAAAGGCTACCAACAGTGTAGACCTGGCCGATATTAACCCAACTTATGCCAAACAACAGGTACACTATGCATCGGTGATAGAAAACCAGCGTACCCGCTTAAAATTGGTAGCCAAGTTTGACCCTGAGTTGTACAAAGAGTTTAAGACCGAGCTGGCCAAGATGGATGCCAACTATAAAAAGTTGAATAAAGATCTGGCAACCAGCCCCAACCAGGAGCGTGTTTTACGCGCCATGATCCGCAACTTGCAGATCCAAACCGAAGTGCTTAACCAACAATTGAGTGTTATTGAACAATTTAATCAAAGTAAAAACAGTCATGAAAATGAGAAAGATATTTAACCGGTTATTGATTGCTATGGCAGCAATAACCATTAACACGGCCGCATTTGCGCAGGAAACTGCGGTGCAGCCACCGGCCGCGCCGCAAGCACCGGAGGTTAGCACCCCAAAATTCGATACAGAGAAATTCAATAAAAAAATGGCGGACCTTAAGGTGAAAATGCGCCAGCTGCAAAAGCAGATGAAAAGCAAAAGCTTTAATGCCAATAGGGATATGGCCCTTGCTTTTAAAGATTTCGATAAGAATTTTGGTGACAGCTTTAAGGGGTTCGACAAAACCTTTAACGAGAGTTTTAAAGATTTTGGTAAAAACTTTGCCGGCAGCTTCAGCGAAATGGCACCCGCGTTTGCCGAATCATTTAAAAATATAAACGGTGCAAACTTTAACAACAATAACCTAAACAGCGACGAGTATAAACAAAAGCTGGCCAGCGGCCAAATGACCGAAAGGGTAAAAAACTACAGCAAAAGCTACAGCGTTGATGCTAACGATGTGCTGCAGATAAGCAACAGCTTTGGCAAAATAGTGGTTAATACCTGGGCCAAAAACGAGTTTAAGGTTGATGTACAGATGAAGTTCAGCGCTGATGATGAGGATTATGTGAACAACATGATCAATGGTTCCAGCATCAGCGATAGCAAGGTAGGTTCGCTAATATCTTTTAGAACCAATATGGCGAATATCAACGGCAGCCACGGTAATAACCACATCGAAATTAACTATACCGTTTATATGCCGGCAGGTAATAGTATAGATGTGAATAACCGTTTTGGTAACATCACATTACCTGACCTTTCCGGCAATGCTACCATCAAAGTATCTTATGGTAGTTTATTTGCGCAGCAATTGCTGGGTAAAGAAAACAATGTAGAGCTAAGGTTTGCCTCAGATAACAGTTCAACAATTACGGTATTCAACGGTGGCAGGCTTAAATTAAGCTACAGTAAGCTTAAGGTAGGTGTACTTAATAATGTTAATTCTGATATTTCATTTTCCTCAATTAGTATAGACAAGCTAAAAAATTCGGCTGATTTTAGAATTAAATATGGCGATGGCTTTACAATTAATAATATAGATAGGTCTGTCAGAAATTTAAATATTAAGGCTTCGTTTACCAATATTAAGCTTGACTTTAAAAATGCCGAGAGCTTTAATTTTGATGTGACTACCAAAATGGGCGGCTTTGATTACAATGATGATAGGATAAAAGTAACGGCCAAAACCCCATCAGATGAGGATAAAGGATGGTCGTCAACAAAAACCTACAAAGGTTATATTGGCAAAAATAATAGTGATAACAAGGTAACCATTACCGGAAGTTTTACTGAGGTGAAATTTTATTAAATCTGTTGCTTCATCAAATTTTAAAACCCTTGCTATAAAACGGCAGGGGTTTTGCTATTTTTAGGGCATACATTACACTTGCATGGAAATTCTGACCGACCCGGAAGCGTGGGTATCGCTAATTACACTTACAGTTTTAGAGATTGTTTTGGGGATAGACAATGTGATATTCATATCTATTTTATCAGATAAATTACCCAAAAACCAACAGGAGCGCGGCCGTAAGGTAGGTTTAGCCATGGCCATGATAACCCGTATCCTGTTGCTGCTTACCATTACCTGGGTAATGAAATTAACCGCCCCCTTATTTAGCCTTGCAGGTTTGGTTGGCGCTACAGCCCCGGACTGGGTAGAGAAACTGGCCATCTCTGGCCGGGACATGATCCTCATCATCGGTGGGTTATTCCTGATCTATAAAAGCACTGCCGAGATTCACCAAAAAATTGAGGGAGAAGATGATGAGTCGGAAAATGTTAAGCCGCATTCTTTTTGGGGTACCATCTTCCAGATCATGCTGTTGGATATTGTGTTCTCTTTAGATTCAGTGATCACTGCAGTGGGTATGGCCCAGCACGTAGAGATCATGATAGCAGCCGTGGTGATTGCCGTGGGTATTATGATGTGGGCATCAAGCAGTGTAGCCAACTTTGTAAACAAGCACCCAACGGTGAAAATGCTGGCGCTATCGTTCCTGTTATTAATAGGCGTATCCTTACTGGCCGAGGCATTTGAACAGCATATCCCTAAAGGATATATCTACTTTGCCATGGCGTTCTCTATCCTGGTAGAGATGCTTAACCTGAAAATGAAGGCCAAACGCGAGAAGCGTATTAAAGCGGCACCGACGAGAAAGGCTAAATAGTTATTTGTCGCTATTTTAAAAGCTGATATAGGTCTCATTGCCGTTGACTTCAGTCAACGTGAACCTAAAACAAAATACAAGGGCCTTAGCCTTATTATCCGTTGGTTGAAACCAAGGGCAATGATATCCGCTGAACTATTTTAAATATTTTTCCCGTCTACGATCTTGAAGAAATCCTCGCGATAGGTATCTCCTACGGGGATCACTTTATTGCCTATGAAAATGCGGCTGCGTTCTATACTGTCAATTTTATTGATTGATACGATGTATGATTTATGCACGCGTATAAAATGCTTTGGTGGCAGGGCATCTTCCATCTTTTTCATGCCCTGTAGGGTGATGACACGCTCTGCCGAGGTAAAGATAGATACGTAGTCTTTTAAGCCTTCTATGAACTGTATATCGTGCAGGTAAACCTTCTGGATCTTATGCTCGGTTTTTACAAATATAAAATCGCTCATAAAATCATCCTGGGGGGCGGTCTCCGGTGCCGGTGCTGCTGCTTTTACGGCAGGTTCTATAACACCCTGTGCTTTTTGTACCGATTTAAAAAACCTATCAAAAGCAATGGGTTTTAATAAATAATCAACCACATCCAGCTCATAACCTTCCAGCGCGTACTGCGGGTAGGCAGTGGTTAATATCACTTTGGCTTTCCCGTTGGCTATTTTAAGGAACTGTATACCGGTAAGTTCGGGCATTTGCACATCTAAAAATACCAGGTCTATACCGCCGGCCTGTACCATGGTAAGGGCTTCAATAGGGTTTGTGGTGGCCTTTATCAATTGTAAAAAAGGTATTTTGGAAATATAATCTTCCAGGATATTAAGCGCCAAAGGCTCATCGTCAACAACAAGGCATCTGATCATGGCTATAAAACTAAGGATAATTGACAAGTGTATGTATCCGCTTCGTCGCGAATATCTAAATTATATTTACCCGGGTAAAGCAAGTCTAACCGGCGGCGCACATTAGCAAGGCCTATCCCGCCAGACGAATCACGGTTATGCGTATGCTTTTTATTCTGGATAAAAAAGAACAGGTGCCCGTCTTCTACCTTAATGCGTAAAATAATGGGCGTTGATGCATCGTTGGCAATACCATGTTTAAAGGCATTCTCTATAAACGATATCAGCAGCAAAGGCACAATTTGCTGGCTGGTAACCTCGCCTGTAACATCAAAATTAATAAAGGCATTATCACCAAAACGGATCTTTTGCAGGTCGATATAATTATGCAGGTACTGCAGTTCTCTCTCCAGGTCCACCTTATTGTCATTACACTCGTAAAGCATATAACGCATAATTTCCGACAGCTTCAGGATAGCTTCGGGCGTGGTGTCTGATTTTTGGTAAGCAAGCGAATAAATACTGTTTAACGAATTGAATAAAAAGTGTGGGTTTATCTGCGATTTCAGGAAAGACAGCTCAGCAGATAAGCGCTGGTTCTCCAGATCGCGCTGTATGCGCTCGTTCAAAAACCAGTCATTCGTAAACTTAAGTACCGCGCTCAGGAACAGAAATATAGTGGTAATAATGAGTGTATTGCTAAAGTACTTTATAAAAGTAGTTTCGTGCCCTTTAGTCCGCATCAAAATCTCGCTTTTAAAAAATGCCCCGGCCCCATACTTTATTAAGCCAAACCCTATTAAAGTGGCCAGTATCCATAGGGCATATAGCTTATATTTCTTTTTATCTAAAAACCGGGGGATGAGCACGAGGTAGTTAATGTAAAAAGCGCTGATGTTAATAACACCATATAATACAAAAACAACCAGCACAGCATGGATAGTCATTTTACCGCTATAGCGGGCAAGCGAGGCAAAAAAAGCAATAAAGCCCAGCCAGATGAGGATATGACAGAATATGCGCCAGCCTTTTTTCATTTAAACCTTTCTTAATAATCAGCATCTAAAGTAATATTTAGCTACGTATTTACAGGTGTAATTATATGTAGGAATACATTATTTCGATGAACTGCCTTTAAAACACGACGAACGGGTTAAATGGGCTTTATGCCCGTTCATCTACAAATGCAGGCTGTTGGTCTAAATGATTTTAGGGGCTAGTTTGTTTGATGTTTCTTTGTTTCATCAAACAATCACAAAAATGAAAAAGTTAGCTTCAAACTCCAACCCATTTATTTTATTACTTGCCCCTGTAGTATTTGCCATTATCATGGGCGTAAGCTACCAGTTTGAACAAAAGAAACAATTTACGGCAAACAACAGTGCTGTGCAGGCTACATCATTATTTATTAAAGGTGTAACCGTAGTTAAAACAGTATGTTCTGTAGCAACCCAAAACTTATGGTAATCCAAACCAACGGCTTGTCATTTAGCTTTGATAAGCAGCAGGTTGTAAAATCGTTGTCGCTGCAGGTACCCGCCGGCAGTATATACGGTTTTTTAGGGCCAAACGGTGCCGGAAAAACCACTACCATTAAAATGCTGCTTAACCTGTTAAGAACAGATGAAGGCAGCATTCATATTTTTGAGCAAGAGCTAAATAGCAACCGCATAGAGATTTTAAGCCAAATAGGGTCGCTGATAGAGCAGCCCGCCATATACCACCACCTTACCGGCAAAGAGAACCTGATGAACCGCGCCATGCTTTTACAGGTGAACGAGCAAAGGGTTGAGGATATGCTAAAACTGGTACAGTTAACCGCTGCTGCCGGTAAAAAGGCAGGCCAGTATTCGCTAGGGATGAAACAGCGCCTGGGTATTGCCCTGGCTATGCTTAACAACCCTAAGCTTTTAATATTGGATGAGCCCACCAACGGTTTAGACCCCAATGGCATTATAGAGATCCGCGAATTAATGCTACGCCTGGCCGGCGAAGGCAAAACCGTTTTTGTATCCAGCCACCTGTTATCCGAGGTAGAAAAAATGGCTACACACGTGGGTATCATCAATCACGGTAAAATGATGTTCCAGGGCACTATTGGCGATCTGCAAAATATTAACCAACCACAGGTTTATATAGAAACAGATAACACTGTAGATGCCGCCAACCTGTTAAAACGCCACCATTTTACCGTAAGCGAAATAGAGAACGACCACCTGCTTATCCCCTTTACATCTAAACAGCAAATAAGCGAAATAAACGCCCTGCTGGTGCAAAACGGCATTACCGTATTCGGCATCAACAAACAGCATAAGGACCTGGAACGATTATTCTTAGATATTACCACCAACAGCAACTAAACCATCATGAAGGGATTTTTACTATCATTCAGGTCCGAGTTTTACAAGACCCGCAAAACGCTTGGTTTTTGGGGCGCCATCATCCTGCCTATACTCATTAGCTTGCTGGCATTTGTTGCTGTATATTCTAAAAGCGATAAATTTGTAAATACACCACCCATGATGCTTTGGGTACAGTTTAGTATGATAAGCCTGGGCAGTATGGGTTCATTACTGCTGCCCATCTACACTATATTTGTGGCCTACTCGGTAAACAATGTAGAACACAAGGCCGATACCTGGAAAACCCTGTTTAGCCTGCCTATATCGCGCTGGGCCGTTTATAGCGCCAAATACTTTTACGCCCTGTTTTTGCTGTTTTTATGCCTGGCGCTGTTTGTGGTTTTTAACATAGCCTTTGGTAATTTGCTGGGCGCAATAAAGCCCGAACTAAAATTTAGCGAATATCACATGGAGCTGGAATTAGTGCAGGTTTATTATAAATTGCTTTTATCTGCGCTGGGCATCCTGTCTATCCAATTCTTGTTAAGCCTTATATGGGCCGATTTTTTGAAGCCAATGGGTATTGGTTTTGTAGCGACTATTGTAGGGGTTATATTAGCATCTAACGATTGGAAGTATAGCTACCTGTATCCCTACGCACACCCAATGGGCGCCATAAAAAGCATGATTAAAAACAATAAAGGCCCTGCTAACCATCTGGAGATAAATATTTATACCAATGATGTATATGTAAGCCTTATAGTAGCCGTGGTAGTATTTGTTGCCGGCTATTACATTGTACAACGAAGAAGCATTAAGTAGTTGATTTTAGATAGAAACAGCTATCTTTAATAAACCATTTACCCATGAGCAATTTGTTATTCCTGAATATTGGCAGCAGCGAAATATTAATTATTCTGTTTTGCGCGATAGCCTATTTTGGCCTCATTATTTTTTGTATGCTTGATGCCGTGCGCGCTACGTTTAAAGATTCATCTACCAAAATAATATGGGTACTGGTTATCCTGTTCTTTCCGTTTCTTGGGTCAATACTCTACTTAACTTTAGGTAGGAGGGCAAGAATATGATATTCAAATTGTTCTGTTCGCTATCGCAAATTATAAATAGGCCAGGTTAAGGAGCGCGAACATTGAGCCTTTTTGTACAAATTAATCCTTTTTGCCGTTCTCTACCCGCTTAACTTCCTCTCGGCGGTCTTTCTTAAAATCAAAATTGTTAAACTCTTCGGTTTGGGGAATGTCAACTAAAAAACTATCCAGTTCGTCTATTTCTATGGTGATGCTATCGGTTAAAAGCTCAACAATGTGGCCGCCCGCTTTTTTATCATCACTTAAAAAATGGAAGTGGTAACCGGTAATGTTTGGCCCATCCATAAATACAGGCAGGCGATAACCTACAAGTATGCCGCTGGTGTTATTAAAAGTAAAAAAGTGCTGCAGCGGTAGCATATCGGCCAATGGTAAATAGGGCCTGGTTACAGGTGGAAATGCCCGGGTTTTGATTGTATCGAAACTCCCGATTATTTTAATGGCATAAATGCCGTTTTGATTAGTTAGTACACTATCAAGATATTTGAAAAGGCCGTTTTTGGATAATTTGCATGTGCTTTTTACCGTTTTTTTGGCTCTGAAGAAGCTGACTACCGCGAATGGGGTAAGTTTAGTTGGTTTTACCTCAAAAGTTTTTCCGGTAGCTTGTGTTTGATAAATTTTCCCATCTAATATTAATACCTCACCGTCGAGTTTATCGGGAGCGCCCAAACCAAAATCTCCGTGTTTTAACACTTTGGTATAAGGGTAAACAGCATCATACAGGCCGCCAATAAATGCGCTGGCGTGCCCTGCGGTATATAATGTATTATTTTTTGTTTGTGCCGATGTAGGTAAAACAAACAGGCACAACAAGGCAAGTAAAGTATACGGTTTTAAACTGTGCATTACAGGCAAGGGATATATTTTACCAATATACTTAATCACCTTATGATAATACCTTACATACTCACTTAATTAATAAAGAATGGGGAAGTGCAAATAAAATCTATAATGAGCAAACCCTTTGAGCCATGTGCAGTTTCTATTGTGTGGATGTACTTATAACTATTGGTCAGTTGGTCAAACCCCTGGTCTATCACATTAATATTAATATCCTTTATATCAAAGTTCTCGCTATTTTGCAAGCATAGAAAATGCCGGTCGTCGGTTGGTAAAAAATCATCTGTATAGCCCTGGCCGTGCAAGTCAATCACCCTTGAGGTGATATCATGATTTAATTTTTTAGTTTTTAGCGCATTCATCTTGTAATGATTTGGACATAGAATTGTGCAATCATTGTGCCGATATTTATGCTGGATATCAATCTATTACTAATATTATCAACAATTCTTAATATCTATTAACCAGGGATAGGGGTAGGGGTTTTCTATTGGCATAAATCTTTAATTTGTTAGTAGTCTACTTTGTAAGAATTTGCGAATTTTCATTCATATCCATATACAGTGCGTTCCAGCGGTGTCCGTCGGGGTCGGCAAAGGCGCATCCAAACATCCAGCCTTGTATCTCGGCAGGCGGGGCAAATAAATTGCCACCCGCATCGGTTACTTTTTTAGCGATATCTACCACCTCTTCGCGGTTTTCTGCACTAAACGAGAGCATCACTTCTGTACCCTTTCTTGTATCTGCAATGGCATTCATACATGCGCCTGTAAATGCGTCTTCTACAATAAGCATTACAATTGTTTTTTTATCACCTATTATCAGCGGGGCCATTTTATCGTTATTGCCGGGCCCATCCTTAAATGAAAACCCAATAGCATTAAAAAAATCTTTTGATCGGTTAAGATCCTTTACCGGCAGGTTAATCCATAATTCTTTGGTCATATTATTAGTTTTATTGGTTATTGATCAAGTTCAAAGGTATAGCCATTAATTTAAAAGCAAGGGTATGTATGCGCCTATTTAAAGGGCAAATGCGACTTCTACAACTGATGCAATCTGTAAGCAATTTTTTTCAGTCGGTATCTACCAAATTTCGATATAAGCCTATTAAAAAAAATTAATATCAAATATTTTTTCATATTTGTTTAGTTTTTTACCCAATACAACATTTTGTCATTGAACATTGATTTAACAAATTGCGATAGAGAGCCTATCCACATACCAGGAAAAATACAATCTCACGGCTTTTTAATTGTTATAGACCATGATGGGTATATTCGCTTTGAAAGTGAAAATACCACCGCTTACCTTAAAAATGTACCGCCCGGCTTAATAGGCACCCATATTAGCGCTATAGAGCCATTAATTGGCAAAAACGAACCGCCCGATTTTATTGCGCGTTTAATAGTTTTTGGTAAGGTAAACGGTTTTGAACAAACCAATCCGTTTAATACCGACATTCATGGTGTACCGTTTTATTTAGTTATTTCGGCATCTGCAGATTATTATCTGTTAGAGTTTGAGCCTGCCAGTTCAGATAGTGCAACTGATATACAAAGGATGATTGGCCGCTCGATTTCTGAAATGCTGGCAGACAAGAACCTGCATAACTTGCTAAACAATAGTGCCTTACAGGTTAAAAATGTAATAGGGTATGATCGTGTAATGGTTTACCGCTTTGCAGAGGATGGACATGGCGAAGTTATTGCCGAAGCGAAAAACGCCGAATTGCCATCATGGTTAGGTTTGCACTATCCTGCATCAGATATCCCTAAGCAAGCGCGCGAACTATATAAACATAATTTAACCCGCTTAATTGCCAATGTACACACCCAACCATCGGCAATATTAACAGCTGCTGATAATGATGTACCGTTGGATATGACAAATTCACATCTGCGTGCGGTATCACCCATACATATCCAATATCTTAAAAATATGGGTGTGCAATCAAGTTTCAGTATCTCATTATTATATAAAAAAGAGCTTTGGGGCTTAATAGCCTGCCACAACTATTCGCCAAGGTTTATAGATTATAAGTCGCGCGAATCAGCTAAACTTATTGGGCAAATACTATCATCTGCTTTAGAATTTAGGCAGGACGAAGAGAACCAACAGATACAGGAGCGCTACAAAAGTGCAGTTGACCAGTTAAGCCGCCTGATGTTAAAGGATAGCAATATTGAGTATGCACTAACCGGCCACGCGGTTACACTACTAAATGCAGTTGATGCTACCGGCGCAGTTTTAATATTTGACAACAATTTAATTAAGCTGGGTGTAACTCCAACCGATTCGCAGATAACAGGCCTTACCAGCTGGTTAAAAAATAACATTGCCGATACTTTTTATTACACAAGCAATTTAGTATCAGACTACCCGGATGCCGCAATGTTTAGAGATATGGCATCGGGCATTATGGCCACTGTGTTATCGCGCGAATTTGGTGAGTATGTAATTTGGTTTAAGCCCGAACAGGTATCAACCATTACCTGGGCCGGCAACCCCGAGAAACCGGTTACCATTGATACAACAAACGGCATAGCCCATATATCGCCGCGTAACTCTTTCGAAGAATGGTCACAAACGGTAACAGGAACGTCTAAAAATTGGAGTAACGAAGAAATTAAATCAGTAGTAAGGTTACGCAGCGAAATTACTTATGCCATCAACCAAAAGGCGGGTGCTATCCGTTTATTAAACGAAAAGTTGAAGCAAGCTTATGAAGAGCTGGATACGTTTAGCTTCACGATATCGCACGATCTGAAGAACCCTATCAGTACCATAAAAAGTTTTACCCAAATATTGCTGCGCGATAAAGAACTAAAGCCACAAACGCTTAAAGTATTGGACCGCATACAAAACGGCGCCGATAAAATGAATAATATGATCAACGAGGTGCTTGATTACTCGCGCATTAACCGCACCGAGTTAACGTTGACAGATATTCAGCCCGGCCCTATAATACGGGATATTGTAAGCGATTTGCTGCTGGTTTATAACATAGATGAAAGCAACATTACTATTGGCAATATGCCGCAAATACAGGGCGACCCTGTAATGATATCGCAGGTTTTTGCCAATATCATCAGTAACGCTATAAAGTACTCAATGAAATCCGAGCCGCCTAAGATTACTATTGAAGGTACAGACAACGATACGGACGTAGTTTATACCATCAGCGATAATGGCCTTGGAATTGATATTAAACAATTACCACGCATATTTGAGTTGTTTAACCGTATGGATAACGTGGGTGATATTGAGGGGTCTGGAGTAGGGTTAGCCATTGTTAAGCGTATTGTCGAAAAGCACCGGGGTAAGATATGGGTAGATAGCGAGTTGGGGCAGGGGTCAACCTTTAACATTTCGTTTAAAAAATAAGCCACATTCAATGCCGACAAACATCGATTATTAGTAATGCTGCTTGGTTATGAAACAGCGTAAAGGTGATGACAGTACAATGTTAAATATACCGACCGAATTCATATTAAGCCACCTCCGTTTTTTTGTCTTCCCAAACAGACCCGTACACATATGATTTTTTATTGCACAAGTTGCAGGAATAGCGTTTGATAGGAAGCCAAAATAGGGTGGCTTTTATAAGTGCATGCCTCCGCGCTCTGCTGGTTAATTTGCCTTTACCGCAGTGTGGGCAAGTTTTTTTTTGTCTGGTTTCCATAGTAGGGGTTAAAACTTCAAACAATTATTAATTATTAAACAAGTTATTAATTTATTAGTGAGCGCTTATTAAGAGAAATAAACGAAAAAGGCTCGCTTTTACGCATATTTAAATACGTAATGATTAATGTTAAGTTTAGGCGTTTTAAGGCGCAAATATAAGGTTTTACATTAAAATCAATTTTTTAAATAACATTAATTATTGCTTAGATATTTTTAAGTAATAATATTCATAATATATCTTATCTAAGCATTAATTAGCTTTTTACTATCATTTGTAGTAATACCAAGCATTCTGCTATTTCTTTATAGTTATTAGTTCAAATAACTTGCGCCAGAAAGCTTTATATGCTTTGGTAACAATGCTTGTTAGGCATGGTGTAATATTTTTGGTAAAAATACTAATGGGGATATTATGTCATTAACAACAAGCTGTTAAATTAACTTAAATATCAGGCGAAAGCTGCTTGATATTATTCTACAGCTTTGGGTTCTTGGATCTGGTTGAGCGATAATGGCACCAGTTTTTTGGTTTTTAACCAGGTAATGGTTACGATAAGCAAGGTCATGCTGCCGCCAAATATAACCGCGGGTACAGTACCCATTAACTTAGCGGCCATGCCCGATTCAAAATCGCCAATTTCGTTAGATGAGCCTATAAACATGGAGTTTACAGCCGATACCCTGCCGCGCATATGGTCGGGCGTTAAAAGCTGCATAATGGTACCCCTAATGATAACGCTTACGCTATCAAACGCACCCTGCAGAAACAGGAACATTAGCGATACATAAAATATGTTAGATAAGCCAAAGCCGATGATAGAGATGCCGAAACCGGCAACGGCTATTAGCAAATTTCGCCAAGGTTTATTCATGGGCGAAAAGCGGATCATGGCTATCATAGTTAATGCAGCACCTAATGATGATGCCATCCGCATAACGCCCAGGCCTTCGGCACCTACCTTTAAAATATCCAATGCAAATACAGGCAGTAAGGCTACTACACCACCAAAAAATACCGAGAACAGATCCAGGCTCATGGCATAAAACATTATTTTGTTGGTAAAAACAAAGTTTAAACCTTCTTTTAAACTTACCCAAATGTTTTCTTTTGGAATAAATACCGGGGGATATTTGCGAAGTAGATAAACTAATATTATCGAGCACAGCATAAATAGCAGCGTTAGCCCAAAAGTAGCCGTTATACCGGTTAAGCCCGGGTAAAAATGATGTGCAAATCCATAAATAAAACCGCCCGTTAGCGGCCCCATAATTGAGGCAACCTGCCAGCTGGAACTGCTCCAGGTGCTGCCGTTAGGGTACAGTTCTTTAGGTATGCTTTGCGCGTAAATAGTAAAGGTGGCGGGGCCGTAAAAGGCACGTGCCAGGCCATTACAAAATATCATGGCGTAAAGTATAGCCAATATACCGTTGGTATGTAGCTGTGCCGCCACGTTGGTTAGAGTGGTTACAAACATTACCAATGAGGATAAAAAAACGCCAGCAAATATAATGAGGAGCATTTTCCGTTTCTCGTATTTATCTGCAATGTAGCCGCCGTAAAGGGCTATACCCACGGCCGGGATGGCTTCGCTTAACCCAATAAATGCCAGTGCAATTTTACTGTGTGTTAGCTGATAAATGTAAAACCCCAATACAACTGTTTGCATCTGGTAGGCAAACGTAAAGCAAAAACGCATACCAATGTACGACCGGAAATCCTTGTATCTTAACGCTGCAAATGAATCTATGCGGGGGATGGGGTTACCGTCGTTTGCCACTGGTATTGGTGTATTAATAAGTGAGGCCGCAATTTACAATAGTAAACAGCGGCCTCAAAGCATTATGTTTTTTAAAAATTTAAGCCATGCTGGTCTATCAGGTAAAGCAGGGCGGTGATGGCCGCGGCACCCAGTTCAAGTTCGCGTTTGTTTACGTTTTCAAAAACATCATTTGGCGTGTGGTGAATATCAAAGTAGCGTTGAGAATCTGGTCTGAACCCAATCAACTTAACAGACGGCAAAGTTTCTTTCAACGGGCCAATATCTGTACCACTGCCACCGGCAGTTAACCTATCTGCTTCATAAGGCTCTAAAAGGCCTTTCCAGCTTTTATTAATTTCTTTCACGAATTTGGGTGATGCATCTTCAAAACTAAAGCCACGCGGGGTAAAGCCACCCTCGTCTGTTTCTATAGCTGCAATGTGTTCTTCTTTATCTGCTGCGGCTTGCTCGGCATATTTAATACCGCCTTTGTGGCCATTTTCTTCATTCATAAAAAACACCGCGCGGATAGAATTTTTAGGTTTATAGCCAGTTGCCTTTAAGATCCTTAACACCTCGGCAGATTGCATTACCCCGGTACCGTCATCATGTGCGCCTTCTGCAAGGTCCCACGAATCCAGGTGGCCACCAACGGTAATGAATTTATTGGGGTTTTCGCTGCCTTTAATCTCGCCAATAACGTTGTATGATTTTACATCCGGCAGGGTTTGGCAGCTTTGTTTAAAGTAGAATTTAATAAGCGGCAATTTGCGTAACCTAAGCATGTTGCTTAATTTGTTAGCCGCCAAAGTTGATATGGCTGCAGCCGGGATCTTTTTACCGCCTTCGGCATATACGGTACCGCCTGTATGCGGGTAATCATCCAGTGCCGGGGTTATAGAACGTACAATGGCACCAACTGCGCCGTACTTAGCCGCGGCAGCCGGGCCGGCAAAGCGCTGTATACCTGCCGAGCCATAACCGGCACCGGTTTCTATAAACCGCTGATCAAACGGGCCGTTAAAAAAAACTATTTTGCCTTTAATAACGCTTTCGCCTAGGGCATCTAATTCTTTGAGGCTGCGTACTTCTACAATATTAGCTGTTATACCTGCAGCCGGCGTACCAACCGACATGCCCAGGGCAGCAATAGGTACTGCAATTTTTTTAGTGCCATCAATAATATAAGCTTGCTCTTTTGCGCCGCGCACCCAGTGTGGCACCATCACCTCTTGCAGGTAAACTTTATCAAAGCCATAACCTTCCATTAGTTTTTTGCTCCACTCTACAGATTTTGCTGCACCAGCAGATCCGCTTAAACGCTGGCCAATTTTTTTACATAAATAACGCAGGTTCTCATAGCATTGGCCGTTAACCAGTGCCTCATCGTAAAACTTGCGGATCTGTACAGAATCTTGCGCCTGCGAACTGATGGCAGCGCCAAATAAAAAGATGGAAAGGAGTAAGGATTTTTTCATGAAATTGCGTTTAAGCAAATGTAATATTTGCCACGCATTTTCATCTATGCTTTAGGATATTTTATCCCAGCTTAAACCGGCATTTTTTGACTGAAATGCCAGGTTAAGTATCTGGTTTTCGGGGGCTGCCAGTAGAGGGTCTTTTTCAAAAATTTCTATCACAAGGTTGCGGGCCTGCTGTAGTATTTCCTGGTCGGTTGTCAGATCAGCCACTTTAAGGTCGAGTACGCCGCTTTGCTGGGTACCCTCTATATTGCCCGGGCCACGTAACTGCATATCTATCTCGGCTATCTCGAAACCGTTATTAGTTTTTACCATAGTGTTTAAACGGATGCGGCCATCATTACTTAGCTTCTCCTTACTCATTAAAATACAATACGATTGCTCGGCTCCCCGGCCAACCCTGCCGCGTAGCTGGTGCAATTGCGATAGCCCAAAACGTTCGGCATTTTCTATGATCATTACGGATGCATTTGGTACGTTTACACCTACTTCTATCACGGTAGTGGCAACCATTATTTGTGTTTCACCCCTTACAAAACGCTGCATTTCAAAATCTTTTTCGGCGGCCTTTAGTTTACCATGCACAACACTCAAACGATATTGGGGTAACGGAAACTCGCGCGATATGGTTTCTATCCCGTCTTCCAGGTTCTTTAGGTCAAGCTTCTCACTTTCTTTTATCAGGGGATAAACTATGTAGATCTGCCGGCCTTTTGCAATTTCCTGTTTCATAAAACCAAACATGCGCAGGCGCTGGGCTTCGTATAGGTGCCGTGTTTCAATGGGTTTGCGGCCTGCTGGCAGCTCGTCAATAATAGAGATATCGAGGTCGCCGTACATGGTCATGGCCAGTGTACGGGGGATGGGGGTGGCTGTCATCACCAGTATATGCGGGGGCACAACGTTTTTACGCCAAAGCTTGGCGCGTTGCTCTACGCCAAAACGGTGCTGCTCGTCAATCACCACCATACCCAGGTTTTTGTATTGTACTTTATCCTCTATAAGCGCATGGGTGCCTATCAGGATATTCAGCGTGCCATCTTCCAGCTTTTCGTGAATAACCTTACGCGCTTTGTTGGGAACAGACCCGGTTAATAAAGCCACCTCCACAAAGCCATCGCCCACCAAACCCTTTATGGTTTGATAATGCTGATTGGCCAAAATCTCGGTAGGGGCCATAATACAGGTTTGGAAACCATTATCTACAGCAATCAGCATACTCATTAATGCCACAACGGTTTTACCGCTGCCTACATCGCCCTGCAAAAGTCGGTTCATCTGTACACCGCGCTGTGTATCTGTACGGATCTCTTTAAGTACACGCTTTTGCGAGTTGGTTAAGGCAAAGGGGAGCTTATCGTGATAAAAATCATTAAAGTAATGGCCTACTTTATCAAATACGTTGCCTTTGAATTTTTGGGTACGTGCCAGTTTATTCTTCAGCAATTTTAACTGTAGAAAAAAAAGTTCTTCAAATTTTAACCGGTATTGTGCTTCTTTGAGTTGGTTTGCATCATTAGGGAAATGGATGTTACGATAACTTTCCTGCCTGCCTGCCAGTTTAAAGCGGTTGAGGATGTAGGCCGGTAAATTTTCGTGAATGTCTTTAGCGGTCTGCTCCAGCAGGGCGGCAATTAGTTTTTGGATGCCTTTACTATCTAAGGTAAACTGCTTTAGTTTTTCGGTAGAGTTGTAGGCCGGTTGCAGGCTTAAGTTGCCTTTTTGTTGTTGCGCACCGGGCAGGTAGGGGTCCATCTCGGGATGGGCCATTTGGGCTTTGTTATTAAAAAAGCCGGGCTTGCCAAATATGACATATACCTTGCCGGGTACCAGATTTTTTTCGGCCCATTTAATACCTTGAAACCATACCAGTTCTATAGCACCGGTATCGTCATTAGCTTGCACTACTAAACGTTTGGTGCGTTTATCTCCAATAATTTCTTTTTTGTTGATACGTGCCAATACTTGCACATAAGGCATATCGGGCTGGATATCCTTTATCTTATAAAACCGGGTACGGTCTATATATTTATATGGGAAGTGCCTTAGCAGGTCTTCAAAATTGTAAATCTGCAATTCCTTTTTAAGTACTTCGGCGCGGGCCAGGCCCACACCTTTTAAATACTCAATGGGTGTTTGAAAATGCTGATTATCCAATTTTAATAGCTATCAGGGCTTTAAAGCAATTACAGATATTTCTACATTAACACCTTTGGGCAAAGCCGATACCTGTACCGTTTCGCGCGCAGGAAAATCAGCAGTAAAGTAAGAGCCATATACCTCGTTAACCTGTGCAAAGGTTTGCATATCGGTTAAAAATATGGTGGTCTTTATTATGCTATCAAAACCAATACCTGCTTCGGTTAATATCGCTTTCAGGTTTTCCATTACCATCGTCGCCTCATCGGTAATACCGGTTGTTACGATCTCGCCCGTTTTTGGGTTGGCCGGGATCTGGCCGGATACGTAAAGTAAACCGTTGGCGGCAACAGCCTGGCTGTATGGGCCTATTGGGGCAGGGGCATTGGTTGTATTAATTATAGTTTTCATGATAGTGATGATTGGTGTTACTTCTTCAGGATAAACCACTGTACCAGTTTCCAGATAATGCCAATTAAAAACATGCTTATAGCAATGGCATTAATAATATGCATAACCTTTAGGTTAAAGCTGGTGGGCCTGTTTGGGTCTTTTTTTCTAAAGAAGTACATAACACAAAATTAATAAAAAAAAGAAAGCCCCCCGAGTTATTCGGGGGGCTTCTTAATAATATTTAATTGATATTATCTTTGTTTGAAAGAAACACGACGGTTAGCAACACGTCCTTCTTCAGTTGAGTTATCAGCAATCGGGTTAGTTTCACCGTAACCTTTAACTTTTAATTTTGATGCAGCAACACCAGAGTTAACTAAGTAAGTTTTTACAGAGTTAGCACGGTCACGTGATAATGATAAGTTGTGAGCAGCAGTACCTTCAGATGAAGCGTAACCATCGATCTCAACAGTTTTACCAGATGAACGTAAGTCTGCTGAAGTAGCATCTAATACTGGGTAAGATGAAGTTCTTAATACAGAGCTATCAAATTCAAACTGGATGTTTGAGTAAGCAGTACCAGTTGCAACAGTTGAATCAGCTTTAGGGAATACGATAACGCAACCAGAACCGTCAACAACGCTACCAGCAGGAGTGTTAGGGCATTTGTCAAATTGATCAGATACACCGTCACCATCAGAATCTTTCTTAAGATCAGTAACTGCGTTTTCAACGTTAGTTACACGGCCTTTAAGAGCTTCAACTTCTTGACGTAAAGCTGCATCGTATAATTCGTCATACATCATAGCAACTGGGTTAACCCACTCTAAGCTTGGTTTTGAGCTTGAGCCCAGGGTGAATTCTAAACCACCGTAACCGTAAGAGTAATGGTCTTTTTTGTTATTACCGGTAGTTCTACCGTCAAAGTTACCACCATCAATAAAGTTTTGAGTGTAACCGAAGTTTAAAGCAACTGCTTCGCTTAAGCGGAATTTAACACCAGCACCAACAGGGATAACATATTCTTTTACCCATTTGTCTGTACCTGCGTTACCACCGGCAACACCATCTTTAAAGTTAAACGGAACACCGTTAGGTAATACACCGGTTGGGTTGTACATAGCCAAACCTGCACCAGCAGTTAAGAAGAAGTTAACAGAGTTTTTACGACGGATAAAGTCGATAGTTGCTACGTTAACAACACCACTTAAAGTAGCTTGATAAAATTTTGTGCTGTAGTTACCAACATTAGGATCGTTGTCGCCGGCAACTTTGCCACCGCGAACGTCTAATTGTAAGCCAAAGTTGTGGCCTAATTGATCGCGTACAGAGATACCGTAACCTAACTGTACTTTGTTGTTACGGTAATCGTTAAGGCTACCACCGGTTGCCATGGTTGGAGAAGTTACACCTGCGTTAAGGCCGATGCTCCAAGTTCTGTACTGACCTCTGCCGCCAAATACCTTAGCGGTAGTAGCTGTAGCTGAAGATGTTGTGTCTGCTGTAGTTGTTGTTGTAGTAGTGGTTGCAGTAGAGTCTGTCTGCGCACTTACCACACCAGCAACCAGTAGAGAAGCGAATGATAACGCTACTGATTTTCGTAATGTAGAATAATTCATAGTTTTAAGATTAAACGATTTAATTGTGATTTTTTTCAAAATTAGTAATTATGTTTGAAACAAATACCAAATTTTGTTCCAAAATTCACATTATCTACTACAAACTTTTAATACAGTTTGTTTTTGCTAAAATTAATATTTTATTGTTTATGAAATATCTTCCGATCAACGAACAGTTATTTACAATTAATAGAAAAAATTTCGTTTCGCGATTAAAAACCAACTCAATCGCCATATTTCACTCTAATGACGAGTATCCCAGAAACGGTGATCAATCTTTTATTTTCAAGCAGAATCCCGATTTTTTCTACCTGTCAGGCATCGATCAGGAGCAAAGTATACTGGTTTTATACCCTGATTGTCCTAATCCACTATACAGAGAAGTACTTTTTTTAAGACAAACCAACGAGCACATTGCCGTATGGGAAGGACATAAGTACACTAAAGACGAAGCGCGCCAGGCATCAGGGATTCAAAATATTTTTTGGCTGCATGAGTATGAAGGCATTTTACATGGCATTATTAATTATGCTGATAATATATATCTGAATACCAACGAGAATGATCGTTATGTGCATACCGTGCCATATCGCGATCTTCGGTTTATTGATACCTTAAGGCAAAAATACCCGCTGCATCATTACGAGCGGTCGGCCCCGATACTGCGCGACCTTAGGGTAATAAAGTCGGATATTGAGATAGCGCTAACCCAAAAAGCCTGTGATATTACCAGGGATGCATTTATACGTGTACTGAAATTTGTACAGCCAGGCGTTACAGAGTATGAAATAGAGGCCGAAATAACCCATGAGTTTTTAAGACAGCGTGCAACTGGCAATGCTTATAACCCCATTATTGCATCGGGAAAAAATGCTATTGTATTACATTATATAGATAATAACCAGGTTTGTAATGATGGTGATGTAATACTTTTTGACTGGGCTGCAGAATATGCTAATTACAATGCCGATATGAGCCGGTCTATACCGGTTAATGGCCGTTTTACCAAACGCCAGCGCCAGGTATATGATGCTGTACTGCGTGTTTTGCGGGCATCAACCCAAATGCTGGTAGCCGGTACCGTGTGGAACGATTACCACGAAGAGGTTGGCAAAATAATGACAGGTGAATTAATTGACCTTGGTTTATTAAAAAAGCATGAAGTAGATAAGCAAGACCCCAAAGCACCCCTATATAAAAAGTATTTCATGCATGGTACATCGCACCATTTGGGTTTAGATGTGCATGATTATGCCAGCCGCTACAAGGCTTTTGAGGTAGGCAATATTTTAACTTGCGAACCGGGTATTTATATACCCGAAGAAGGTTTAGGCATCCGTTTAGAAAATGATATCCTGATCACCAAAGATGGTAACCGCGACCTAATGGCTGCTATCCCGGTAGAAGCGGAAGAAATAGAGGAATTGATGAACTCGAAATAGTGAGTGGTTGATTAGGTGAGTGGTTATTAGTTAACCATTCACTTAATCAACCTAGTTAACTACTCACCCACATAGCTGGCAGCAAACCGATACATATTAAAATCATCTTGTATTAAGGCTTTGGCAATATCCTGCTGAAGCTTTTTTTTGTTGATGCCGTCCATTTTGCCTTGTTGTATTATATTGTATACTTTTTGGGTGAGCAATAATTCGCGGCGGCTGTTTTTTAAGTGCGGGTTAGCTAATATAAAATCAGTCACTGCTTCAATCCCCACGTTTTTGGATGCCACTGTTTTAAATATGGGAAGCTGTTTATGCGTGCTTTGCTGAAGTATTTTTTTGAGGTTGTTGATAAACAGGTCGGCGCCGTCGCGGTCGGCTTTGTTAATAATAAAGGCGTCGGCAATTTCCATCAGGCCCGATTTGATATTTTGGATCTCGTCTCCGGCCTCGGGCACCAGTACTACCAAGGTAACATCTGCCAGGCCGGCAATCTCCACTTCTGATTGGCCCACGCCTACGGTTTCTATTATGACATGGTCAAACCCGGATGCTTTAAGCACATCAGTCATCTCGATGGTTTTTGCAGACAATCCGCCTAACGAGCCACGGGTTGCCAGCGACCGGATAAAAACATTGGGATGATTAAAATGCGATGCCATGCGGATCCTGTCGCCCAGTAACGAACCAAAATTAAATGGCGAGGTAGGGTCTATAGCTAAAACGGCCACTTTTTTATTGTGCAGTACCAGGTTATTAATAATTGCATTTACCAATGTGCTTTTACCGGCACCCGGCGGCCCGGTGATGCCTGTAACCTGTACATTTTTATTAAAGGTAAGCGATGTTAAAAGATGGGTATAACCGGCAAGGTTGTTCTCAACAATGGTTAAAGCACGCGCAACCGATCTAAAATCGGACGTATCAGGTATAATATAAGGTGTAGTGCCTGCCATTATCTATTGCTGTAAAGAAACAAAAATATCTTTATAAGGTACGCATTGCAAGCCATGGCCAATTTTGTGTAGCTTATATTTTTGTAAGTTTGCACACCTTATATAATATATACGGCTTAATAGCTATGGCATTAAATATTATTCAAACTACATGGTGGCGTTTTTTCAACAAAAAGCAATACCGTTTAAGTAAACAGCAAGCCTATCAAAATAAGATAGACGGTTTCCTGTCGGATAATAAGATATTGACCGTGCCGGATATAAAGGCCATAGCGGCAGCAAATGGTAAACTAAATTTTCAGCATACTGGCAATGCCGGTGATGTTATTTTTGCATTGCCGGTGTTGAAAAAACTACACCAGGTGGTAAAGCAGCCTTTAAACTTGCTGCTAAAGATCAACGAACCTATGCGGCTTTCTAATGGATTGGTGCATCCGTTAAATAATGTAATGCTTAACCAGGCCACTGTTGATATGCTGAAACCTTTGATGCTGGCCCAGCCCTACATAAACAGCTGCGAAGTTTATAAGGATGAACATATTGATATTAATTTAAGCCTTTTTAGGCGGGCAGGCATCAGGCAGGATAGGGGCAACATAGCCCGGTGGAATTTTTACACCACAGGTGTTACGGCTAACCTGAGTGAAAAGTGGCTATTTGTTGAGCCTGATCTTAAGTATGCAAATTCCATAATTATTGCACGTAGCCAGCGTTACAATAACCCGGTTATAGACCATTCTTTTTTGGCTAAATATCCCGATGTTGTGTTTTTGGGTGTTAAGGCCGAGTATGAAAATATGCAGAAGATGATACCCCACATTAGATGGGTACAGGTGAAAAACTTTTTAGAGATGGCACAGATCATAGCCGGTGGTAAGTTTTTCATCGGTAACCAGTCGTTCCCTTTTTCACTGGCCGAGGGCTTAAAAGCCAAACGGGTGTTAGAAACATATCATGCCGCACCAAATGTAATTATAGAAGGAGCCGATGGTTATGATTTTTATTTCCAGGCGCACTTTGAGGCTATTGTAAGCGAGCTTTATGGATCATAATTATTAATAATTTACTATGCCATTCAAAAAACGAAACCTTTTAAGTAAGCTTTGGCTAAAACATACCAACAGGGCAAAGTATAAAACGTATAAATGGGAGTTAGGAAACTATCGAGAAACCCAGTACGCAAATTTCTTATTAGGCTCCAAGCGATTGAATACCCTTAATAAGATCAGTGCAATTGCCAATGTTAAAAAAGTAATAAATGTTTTGCATAGTGGTAATGCAGGAGATATTATTTATGCATTGCCAACATTAAAGAAAATACATGAGCGTACAGGTTTGGGTATTGACCTTTATTTAGGCTTAAATAAGCCTCTTGTATTAAAAAATTATACTGATCATCCGCTTGGTAATGTAATGTTTAATCAAAGGATGGCAGATATGATATCACCATTAATAAATAGCCAGCCCTATATTAATAATTGCAGGGTTTATACTGATCAAAATATCGACATTGATCTTGATTATTTAAGAGCGGGACTTATACCTTTAGATAAAGGAAACATTGCCCGTTGGTGTGGTTATATAACAGGCTTTACACCTGATTTATGGCAAAGTTGGCTAACCGTTAAACCGAACCCAGATTTTACTGACACAATTATAATTGCCCGTAGTGCCCGCTATAATAATGGATACATTAAGTATGATTTTATACGCAAATATCAAAACCTTGTTTTTTTAGGGGTTGAAAGTGAATACCAGGAAATAAAAAAAAGTATTCCTAATATAGTTTGGAAACCGGTAAATGATTTTTTGCAAATGGCAGAGATAATTGCAGGCTGTAAATTGTTTATTGGCAATCAATCGTTTCCTTTTTCTATTGCAGAGGGATTAAAAGTGCCCCGAGTGTTAGAAACTTCATTTGAAGTTATAAATGTTGTACCCGAAGGGCCAGGTGGAAACGATTTCCTATTTCAAGAACATTTTGAATCACTGGTGGGGGAATTAAGTTAAACAGAAGTATTTTAGTTTTTATTGAATTATACATTTAGCCAGAGGGTTTTTGTATAAAAAAGCATATAATAGTAATTGATTAATTACCGTTAACTTTGTGTCTATTATTTTTTTGAATGAAAACTTATTTCCGGTTGTTATCTTTTGCAAAGCCTATCGAAAAATTTGCAATACCATATTTATTAACCACCGTACTTTACGTAATATTCAGCACGCTAAATTTAGCACTGCTATCGCCGTTATTAAAAACGCTGTTTTTAGATAAAAATATTGTTCATGCCGCGCCTGCCGGGCCGGCGCCATCTGTATTCCATTTGCTCAAGGCTTTTAATTATTATGTAGCACTTTTTTTAAGCGAATATGGTGCATGGGGTGCCCTGCAATTTGTGTGTGCAACCATTATCGTATCGGCTTTGCTGGGTAATTTTTTTCGTTATTTATCGCAGCGTACTATGGAAAATTTGCGGGTGCATACCTTGTTGAATTTGCGCAAAACAGTATTTAATAATGTGATGAACCTCCACTTAGGCTATTTTAGCAACGAGCGTAAAGGGGATATCATTTCTAAGATAGCATCAGATGTGCAGGTGGTGCAATATTCTGTTACGGGTACTTTACAGGTAATTTTTAAAGAGCCGCTAACGCTTATTGCCTACATGGTATGTTTGTTTCTGATATCTGTAAAACTCACGCTTTTTTCACTGCTTATTATTCCTATTTCGGCATTTGTGATATCCCGTATTGTAAAACGTTTAAAGCATCAGGCAGCAGAATCTCAAAAAACTTACGGTAATATGATCAGTTACCTTGACGAGGCCCTGTCAGGCATAAAAATTATAAAGGCTTTTAATGCCTCGGGTTTTATAAAAGACAGGTTCAATCAAGAGAATAACAAATACTCGGATATTACCCGGGCTATGGCCAAAAGGCAACAACTGGCATCGCCCGTTTCTGAATTTTTTGGGATTGCTATGGTTGCAGGGATCCTGCTATATGGCGGCCATCTGATATTTAATAAAGATGCCTCCTTTTTAAAGCCGGAGAATTTTATCGCTTATATCGCACTTTTCTCGCAGGTAATGCGCCCGGCCAAAGCCATATCAGATTCTTTTAGTAATATTCATTCGGGCATAGCTGCTGGCGAACGTGTGTTGAGCCTGATAGATGAAAAACCATTAATTACGGATGCGCCAAATGCCATAGGGGTTGATGAATTTACTGATGCCCTGCGTTTCGAAAATGTATCTTTTGCTTATCAGGAGCGGATGGTGTTATCAAACATCAACCTTACAATACCTAAAGGTAAAACAGTAGCATTAGTTGGCCCATCTGGTGGTGGTAAATCTACCATGATGGACCTGGTGCCCCGCTTTATGGACCCGCAACATGGTAGTATCACTATAGATAGAAAGGATATAAAAGGGATTACAGCCCATTCGTTACGCAATTTAATGGGGGTAGTAAATCAGGAATCTATTTTATTTAACGATACTATTTATAATAATATAGCTTTCGGTAAAACTGATGCTAAACGTGAGGATGTAGAAGCCGCGGCACGTATAGCCAATGCCCATAACTTTATCATGGAGACAGATAACGGTTATGAAACTAATGTAGGCGATAGGGGTACCAAGCTATCCGGCGGGCAAAGGCAGCGAATTTGTATTGCACGTGCGGTTTTAAATAACCCGCCCATTATGCTGCTGGATGAAGCTACGTCTGCACTGGATACCGAATCTGAAAAACTGGTACAGGATGCCCTTAATAACCTGATGAAGAACCGCACATCACTGGTAATAGCCCACCGTTTAAGCACCATCCAAAATGCAGATATTATTGCTGTTTTAGAAAACGGTAAACTGATAGAACAGGGCTCGCATCTCGAGTTGTTGAACCACAATGGGCTATATCGTAAACTTATAGATATGCAGACTTTTAATGATTAATGCGTAATGCCCCAAAATAAAAAAGTAGCAGTTATTGTACCGTTTTATCGCGACAGCATTGATGATTTCGAGCAAATAGCACTGGCGCAGTGTGCCAAAATATTAAGCAATCATCCTATTATAGCTATAAAGCCACATAAATTAACCCTGCCAACAGCGGTTAATAAGGCAGAATTTATAAATGTGGTTAGTTTTGAAAATAAATACTTTGAAAGCATAGCCGGTTATAACGCACTGATGTTGTCGCCGGATTTTTATAAAGCATTTTTGGGATATGATTATATCCTGATTTACCAGCTTGATGCCTTTGTTTTTAAAGATGAGCTGGCTTATTGGTGCAAGCAGGGCTTCGACTACATAGGTGCGCCATGGCTGCGCGATATCGATCATCCGGATCTGTTTAAATCTTTCAAATCAAACCTTAAATACTACTTTCATACCCGTTATAATATTTATGCTAAGGGCGAGCCCAGCCCATTTCAATACGAAAATAAGGTAGGTAATGGGGGTTTTTCTTTACGTAGGGTATCTAAACTCTATAATTTATGCATTAAGCATCAATTATTAATTGAGGCTTATTTGGCAAAGGGCGGCGTGCATTATAACGAAGACCGTTTTTGGAGTATTGAAGTGAACCGTAAACGCAAAGTTTTAAATATCCCCAATTATAAAACAGGTGCAAGGTTTTCAATAGAAAATGCACAGGTGCGTGCCCTTAAAATTAACCAGGGGGTATTGCCGTTTGGGTGCCATGCCTGGGACAAAGCACGCGATTTTTGGCGGCCAATATTTAAACAATTAGGCTACACCATTTAACTATTGTTCATGCAAACATCTCTGCTTGTATCTATTGCATTATGTACGTACAATGGCGAAAAATATTTGGCAAAACAGTTAGATAGTATTTTAAACCAAACCTACACCAATCTTGATATTGTTATTCTTGATGATCTATCTACCGATAATACATTTAACATTGCCCTGCAATATGCAAGTAAGGATGCGCGAATAAGATGTATAAGAAATGACGAAAATTTAGGCTTTAATAAGAATTTTGAGAAAGCGCTATCAATAAGTAAAGGCGCATATATAGCTATAAGCGACCAGGATGATATATGGGAGCCGCACAAGATCCGCACCTTAGTTGATAATATTGGAGATAATTGGCTCATATTTTCTAACTCGGCTTTTATAACCGAAGCCGGTTTGCCTGCAGAGGGGACATTGCTGCATAACTTTAAACTAGCTAGCCGCGATTTTAGGAGCTTACTTTTATTTAATTATGTAACAGGGCATACTTGCTTAATGGCGCGCGAGTTTGTACATTATGTTTTGCCATTCCCGGCAAATGGTTATTATGATTGGTGGATGGGCTTTGTGGCCCTATATCATCAAAAACTTAGTTATACCGATGAGTTACTTACGCGCTATCGTATACATCAAAGTTCTGTTATACAAAATGTTGTGCGTAACAAGCATGAGTTTGAATTAACAGATTTTAACACTACCCTGGCCATGCTGGCCAATTTTGCAGATTATAAAAACTTATCTGAAAAAGATAAGCGCTTTATTAATGCGTTATATAAAGCTTGCAGGCAAAGGTTAAAAAGATCTTATTACCTGCCACTTGTAATGATTGTTTATCATTATTACCATACATTCTTCCATATTAACAAAAAGCGTAAACCGTTGTCAAGGCTGGGTTTTGCTTTAAGGTATTCCCGCAAGCTTGGTAATTAAGATTTCGCCATTTTTTTGGCCAATACTTTTTTAAAAGTGTAAAAGTTTAGCTTAAAGAACAAGCTTGGGTAAGCCCTTAGAAAAGTGTTATTTTTCCAAAGTGTTATGTAGGCGGCACTAACAGGCAATTCAAAACTTAAAAGCAAATAAACAAAGTGTTTAAATGTAGCTTTCTCTACTTCAAAAGCTTTAGCTTGCGATATTTTTTTAATGTTGATAGGCAATATGTGGTTCCATTTATTAAACACCTTAATGTTATCCAGCATCCATTTTTTATCAAAGTTCCCTTCCGAAAAATGGTTTAACAAAATATCGTAAGTTACTGCGTTTTTGTATTTTGTACTCACAGCCAACGAAAAATCAATATCATAGCCATGAAACCCGTTACAGGTTTCCTCATCGAAAGAGAATTCATTTGTTACTTTTTTTGTGGTGGACAAAAACACGCCATCTAAAATAGCAACTTCAGATAATGGCTCATTATGTGGGTTTTGATAATCGTGAACCATTTCCTTCTCTTTGAATTTAAATGATTGAAGCACATTTATATACGTAGGTTCGTTGTTTAAGCCGCCGCCTGTAGAAGGTGTAATTGGTACAAAAGCAGAACCGGCTACTCCAACAATACCTAACTGCTCATCTTTAAATAAGTTAACTAATGTTTTGCCCCAGTTTAATGTTTTTATATTAATATCCTCATGCATAAAGCAAAGTATATCATATTTGGCGCGTGCTACCCCTGAATTATATACATGGCATATACCTTTGCCTGTTCCCTGGTTATTTATGGCTATCAATTCATACGGTACACCAATAGTATCTTGTATATTTTGAGCGATACTTTTTAAATAATCGGGACGGATAGAGCAAATAATTATAGATATCATTAACGGCAGATAGTATGTTCAGCAAGCTTTACGGCAAAAGTACCGCTTGTGATACACATAAACGCTATAAAATGCAAAGGGACATTTACCCTCCGATAAATGTCCCTTATTAAATCAATAGTAATTTTACTGGAACCTGAAACCCAGGCCAAGTGAAAATACCTGGTTGCGATAATCCGGCAGGGCCGAATTATAGTTGGTGCGGTTTTTAGATAAGTCGATAGCGTACCTGCCGCGCAACTCCACATTACGGTTAAGGTTAATACCTACCCCAATAACACCAGATACAACACTTTTATCGCCGCGGTTGTCATAGTCCTTCTCGTACACGGTATTAAACCCATCATCATAAATATTTTTAGTTGATGTTAGGAAGGTAAGTTGGGGGCCTATTACAAAGTTAAAACCCGGTACTACCTTAAATTTGGCTAACAAGGGTATATCAATATAATTAGTGCGCTGTTTAAATTCGCCATAAGTGGTTTCGGCCTTGTAGCCTTTTTGAGAGAATAAGATCTCGGGCGCAAAAGAAAAGGAGTAAGATACCGGCAAATCAAATGTTAAGCCTGCATGCCAGCCTGCAATGGTGCTGGTGCTAAAATCAGAATTGTAGGCATCTACGGTGTTAGAAAAGTTTACGCCGGCTGCTACACCTATTTTAGGCTGCATAAAATCATCATGATGCCTTTGGTAGCGTTGTTGTACTGGCGGGGGCCGCCTTATTACCCGTCGTCTGTATCGTCCGTCATATTGTTGCGCGCTCACAGATCCGGCAACGGTTAAAAGGCAAATAGCCATTAAGAGAAATTTTTTCATCGGTTTGTCTTGTTAATGTTTAGCGTTATGTGGCTAATGCCTGCATAACTTGCTGTTGTTAATTTTTATATCTGATAGAGTAAAAATTGGTGCCAAGGTTTATTCGTATATCATTTTAATATGATAAATGGTAAAACAATTATCTGTAATTAAGATTTAAGCTACATTTGAACAACCATGAAATACACCATTTACATACGCCTTTTTTACACCTTTATTGCTACTGTTATTACCCATACCGCAATGGCTCAACGGCCCGATTTTATTACCACTATTAACCAGCAAAACCACTGGGTAGATTCGGTGTATAAAAAAATGACCCGTAAAGAACGTATTGGGCAGCTGTTTTATGTAAGGGCACATACCAATAGGGGTAAGATGTATGAAGATTCGGTAGCAACGGTTATACGCGATGAGCATGTAGGCGGCCTGGTGTTTTTTCAGGGTGGCCCGGTTAGGCACGCCAACCTTATTAACCTATACCAAAAGCAAGCTAAAGTGCCTTTGCTTATTGCTATGGATGGCGAGTGGGGCTTAGGCATGCGCCTGGATTCGTCGGTATCTTATCCTTATCAAATGACCTTGGGTGCCATACAGGATAATACGCTGGTTTATAAAATGGGCCAGATGGTAGCTTATGATTTTAAGCGCCTGGGTATGCACATTAATTTTGCGCCCGATATGGATGTGAACAACAACCCTAACAACCCGGTAATAAACTACCGCTCTTTTGGGGATAATAAATATAACGTGGCCAAAAAAGGGATTGCCTATGCTAAGGGCATGCAAGATGCAGGTACCATTGTTTTTGCCAAACACTTCCCCGGCCATGGCGATACCAATGTAGATTCGCACTTTGCGCTGCCGCAACTGCCCTTTACCCGTGCCCGTTTAGATTCGCTGGAAGAATACCCTTTCCGCGAGGCCATAGCTGCCGGTATAAGTGGCGTGATGATAGCCCATTTGAACATCCCGGCGCTGGATACCACCAAAAATCTGCCATCAAGTTTATCGCGTAAAATTATCACCGGCATACTAAAAGATTCATTAGGCTTTAAGGGCATTGTAGCGTCTGACGCTATGGAGATGCAGGGCGTAGTAAAAAACTTCCCGAACGGCGAGGCCGATGTAAGGGCGTTTTTAGCCGGGAATGACCTGATAGAACTATCGGTTAATTCGCACCAAGGCGCCAAACTGATCTTAAAGGCCATCAAAAAAAATAAGATCACCAAGGCCGAATTTGAGGTGAGGATAAAAAAGCTACTTGCCGCTAAGTACTGGGCGGGCTTAAATGAATATAAGCCGGTATCGCCGGTAAACCTGATCAAAGATATTAACCGCCCTGCTGCTGCCGAGTTGATCCAACAACTGGCGGATGCATCCGTAACGGTATTAAAGGGAACTGCCCCCATATTGCGCCAAAACCCCTTAAAGAAAACGGCTATTATTAGTATTGGGGTAGATAGGCCATCTTTGTTTGAGATGGAACTATCTAAATGGTATGCCAATAGCATGATATTTTTGGTGGGTAAAAGCACCTCCCTTACCGATCTGAACCGCATGCTGCAAACCCTAAAAGGTTTCGATCAATTGTATGTAAGTATCCATGATAGCCGCACCCGCCCCGGCAGTAAGCTCGATTTTAGCAGCGATGTTAAATACCTAATTGCAGCTTTGGCGGCCAAACCAAATGTAGTTACCAGTGTTTTTGCCAACCCATATACCATTGCAGGTTTACCGGGCTTAGAAAAAAGCGCAGGCATTATTGTAGGTTACCAAAAGGATGATGCCATGCAGCGCGCGGCAGTAAAAGTAATTACGGGGTTAATGAAACCTGCCGGCAAGTTACCGGTAAGTGTAAATGCATTCTTCCCTACCGGTACAGGCGTAACGTTCTAATTACTGCAGCAAGGCCTTTTTAAAGGTGCTGTCGTTACTGTTAAGCACACGGTAGTAGGCATTGTTGCCCCATTTAAAGCGGGCTGCATTGGCCTTAACAAGTGTCTTGATCATCTCGCCGGAGATACGTAACTCGTGCGAATCTATGTACTTTACCGTTTGCGAGGCATACATAATAAAGTTATGCAGGCTTTCATCGCTTAGGTTATACTGCTCAATAAAATTATCTGCCGTGGGGTATTTGGCAATTACCGGTAATAACCTGTCTATAACATAGGCCGTAAAAATCTGGTTCTCGGCCAGTTGTTCTATTAGTTGGGTATTTTGGCTGGTATCGGCAGGTACAAAAACATCCGGCATGATACCGCCGCGGCTAAATACTTTGCGCCCCTTGGTAGTATGGTAGGTAGATGCACCAATAAAGGCACTATCGGTTAGGTTGCTGCCTGCATTCAGTAACTCGCCTTTGCTTACACGGTTGGCTAATTCGTTACGGTAACTGGCTGCACCGTTTTTATAAGATTTTTGAATAGACCTGCCCGACGGCGTATAATAACGTGCTACAGTTAAATTGATAGCCGTGCCATCCCCAAACGGAAACTGTTGCTGCACCAGCCCCTTACCGAATGAACGGCGGCCAACAATTGTTGCCCTATCCAGGTCTTGTAAAGCACCTGCTAAGATCTCGCTTGCAGATGCCGAATACTCGTCGATAATTACCGTAAGGTCGCCTTGCTGATAACTGCCGGAGTCTGTTGCAAAATAATCGGTGCGGGGTTCATGAATACCCTGTGTGTACACAATTAGTTTTCCCTTGGTTAAAAATTCATCGGCCAGTGCAGTAGCTGTATTTAAATACCCCCCGCCATTGCCGCGAAGGTCCAATAGTAATTTTTTCATACCGCCGGCTTTAAGCCTGGTTAATGCAGCTTTAAAATCAATGTCGGTAGTAGAGGCAAACTTGCTTATTTTAACATAACCGGCATCGCCCACGTTATAAGATGCGTCTAAACTGCTTAAAGCCACACGGTCGCGTTTTATAGGGAAGTTTTGTAGCTTTTTAGACTTATCACGACTAACACCTAATACAATTTGTGTATCCTTTTCGCCGCGGAAGGTTTTGCTGATGCGCGATATGGTAAGCTTAGTGCCCGAGAAAGGTTGGTTATCTACCAGAATTACCCTGTCGCCAACCAAAACACCTGCTTTGGCCGCCGGGCCACCAACGTTTACCTGTGTAATAACCAGGGTATCGCGCAGTAACTGATATTCTAAGCCTATGCCGTTAAAGCCACCTTGCAAGCGTTCGTTAATGGAGCGGGCTTGTTGGGCGGGTAAATAAACCGAATGCGGATCGAGGTTTTGCAGCATATCGTTTACTGTTACACCCTCAAGGCTATCGGTATTTACAGAATCTACATACTTATTATTAACCAGGTCGAGCACCCGGGAGATCTTGTTTTGGCCGGAAAGGTTAAGCCTGTTTCCTAAAAAATTATCCTCGCTTATCAATAAGCCGATAGTAATGCCTATCAATATCAATATCAGTGTCCTAAAAATAATACCCGCAGTTCTTTTCATCTAAAATTTAGCCACGCAAATCTAATAAATAGCAGCTATTGCTTATAATTTATATCACGTTCGTTGCTTTGATGTTTTTTATTCAATTTTGTTAAAAAGAATATTTAATTATTTAGCCTCACCGTTCCCTCTCCAGTAGAGGGTTAAAAATTGTGAAGCCCAAGTCCTCTCCTTTGGAGAGGATTTAGGTTAGGCCAATTGATGACCAAAGCATGGAAAGAAGCACCGAAAAGGATTCCCGTTACAACGATCTCGAAAAGATGTCGGTATTGGAGATCCTTCAAAATATTAATAACGAAGATAAAACTGTGCCCCTGGTGGTAGAAAAGGCCTTGCCGCAGATAGAGCAGTTGGCAATTATAGTTACCGACCGCATGCGCAACGGTGGCCGTTTGTTTTATATAGGCGCAGGCACCAGCGGCAGGCTGGGTGTGGTAGACGCATCAGAATGCCCGCCAACATTTGGTGTACCGTTTGATTGGGTGGTGGGCATTATAGCCGGGGGCGATACCGCCATACGCAAAGCCGTAGAGTTTGCAGAAGATAATACCACCCAGGCCTGGGCAGATCTGCAGGAGTTTGATATTAACGAACACGATGTGGTGGTGGGCATTGCAGCATCGGGCACAACCCCTTATGTAATTGGGGGTTTAAAAACAGCTAACGAGCATGGCATTGCCACCGGCTGTATTGTTTGTAATGCAGGCAGCCCGGTAGCCGCTACGGCACAATATCCGGTAGAAGTAGTTACCGGCCCCGAGTTTGTGACCGGCAGTACCCGCATGAAGGCCGGCACCGCCCAAAAGCTGGTTTTAAATATGCTGAGCACAAGTGTAATGATACAGCTTGGCCGTGTACGGGGTAATAAAATGGTAGATATGCAGTTATCAAATGATAAGCTGATAAACCGCGCCGCACGTATGGTAATAGCCGAAACCGGTGTAGACGAAGCTACCGCCGCCGAGCTTTTAAAGCAACACGGCAGCGTACGTAAAGCGGTAGATGCTTTTAATAATAACAAGTAAGATGAGAACATAGATGTGCAGATGTGCTAGTGTGCAGATGTGCAGATAGAAAATAAATTACAAATAGATTAAATAATTTTGATATGTATATGCGCCGTGCAGGCATCTGCACACTAGCACATCTGCATATCTGCACATCAATACCTACATGCACGAAATAGAACCATATTACCGCTGGCGGGATGATTATATAGCAGCCGAGGATGAGTTTTCGCCCTTTTATGCTACACAATACAGCGAATTTGAATTTGATAAGCAGATCTACAACTATCTGCTGCATCCGCAATGGGATTCATTCGGGTCGAACACGCTGTATTTAAAAGTGCTGTATGTAGATTATGACCGGGGCTACACCATTATAGAGTTTATTGGCGAATGGAACGATGCCATCAACAACGATATCATGATGATGAAGCGCGAACTGATAGACCTGATGACAGACCAGGGCATAACCCAGTTTATACTGATAGGCGAGAATGTGCTTAACTTCCACTTTTCTGACGATAGCTATTACGAAGAATGGTTTCAGGAGGTGGAGGATGGCTGGATAGCCGGCATCAATTTCCAGGAGCATGTTATCCGCGAGTTTAAGAGCGCCAATATCGATTACTACATCAACTTTGGTGGCCAACTGGATGAGCTGAACTGGCGGGCCTTAAAACCGCTGCAGGTATTTAAACTGGTAGAAGAGCAGCTAACCAAAAGGCTTAATTAATTCATGGCATTGTAAGCTTTATAAAAGTTGCAACTTTATAGGCATTACAACGTTTTTACTATATTCGTACAAATAATTTCTAAAAATAAATGGAAACTAAAACTCACGATTACGTTTACGAAAACGTAAGTTATGTAGAAAACCCCGAAGCATCCCGCAAATTCATTGCTAATGTATTTGTTTGGATGTTTGTTGCACTGGGCATATCTTCCCTTTGCACTTATACTTTTGCCTTTATACCCGAGCTATCAAGCATGTTGCGCGATACCGAAACTGGCCGCAATAATATTTTTGGTACCATAACCATGTTTGCGCCTTTTATTATGGTATTGGTTTTGGCAAGCCGGATCAATAAAATGAGCATGGTAACTGCGGCTATTGTTTTTGTGGCTTTTTCGGCCATTATGGGTGTTAGCCTTAGCTATATATTTTATCTATACTCATTCGGCACCATCTCAACTGCATTTATTACAGCCTCTATAGTGTTTGGTGTAATGGCTATTGGTGGCTACACAACCAATCAGGACTTAACCAAATTCGGTTCTATTCTGATCATGTTGCTGATAGGCGGTATAGTTGCCACAGTTTTAAACGTGTTCATCTTCCGCAGCAGTAGTTTCGATCTGTTGATCAGCTATGTATTAGTTGCCGTATTTGTAGGCTTAACCGCTTATGACGTACAAAAACTAAAACGCATTGGTGCCGGTATCGAATACGGTAGCGCCGAAGGTAAAAAAACTGCCATTATGGGTGCTTTAACCCTATATCTTGATTTTATTAATCTGTTCCTTTTATTACTGCGCATTTTTGGTGGTAACAGGAGATAATCAATAGATCTTAAAGAAATTGAAAAAGCCGTTTGCTGTAAGCAGGCGGCTTTTTTTGTTGGCGAGGTTCGGCTAAAGCCGGAATGTATTATTGGTTATCCATCCCATAAATGGGACGGCAATGATTGATAAAAGTATCATTGCCGTTGGCTTCAGCCAACGGACCACAAGCAATAATTTTGTTTAATATCGAAGTAGGCTTGGCTAATATCGGGAATCAGTCAAGCAAGTAAATTACATCATTGCCGTTGGCTTCAGCCAACGGACTGCTAGCACAATAATTTATCTCCTTGCACTTTACAACATTATTATTCATCTTTGTGACGCTTATGGAGAAAGACGGAGGGATTAGACCCTGCGATGTCTTAGCAACCTGTTACTTAACAAGGTGCTACATTCTACTCCGGTTAACAGAATAACCGGGGACAGATAAGTGAAAGTCAATTGAACACCCGACTTTTCGAGTAAGCTACATTTAGATTGGAGATATTAGATGTGAGATTTGAGATAGCGCTGCTATTTCAGAAACCACAATAATACCTTGTTTTATTAGATATGCGAATTGATCTTGAGCAAGGGTTTTCCTGATCTCATATCTCTAATCTCATATCTCACATCTTAGCAATGGATATTAGAAAAGAATTACAGAAACGCATATTGGTTATTGACGGGGCTATGGGTACCATGATTCAAAGGTACGAGCTTACTGAGGAGGATTTTCGTGGGGAGCGTTTCCGTGACCATCCATCAGACCTGAAAGGCAATAACGACCTGCTGAATATTACCCGCCCGGATGTGATCAGGGCTATTCATGCCGAATATCTGGAAGCTGGTGCAGATATTATAGAAACCAATACTTTCAGCACACAAAAGATCTCGCTGGCCGATTATCACCTGGAAGAGCTTGATTACGAATTAAGCTACGAGGGTGCCCGCATTGCCCGCGAAGTGGCCGATGAATACACGCAAAAAGACCCATCGAAGCCACGTTTTGTGGCAGGTGCTGTTGGTCCAACCAACCGTACTGCATCATTATCGCCCGATGTGAACGACCCGGGTTACCGTGCTGTTACCTTTGATGACCTGGCCGAAGCCTATTACGAGCAGGTGCGCGGTTTGGTAGATGGGGGATCTGACCTGCTGCTGGTAGAAACCATATTTGATACCCTGAATGCCAAAGCAGCGTTGTTTGCTATTGACAGGTATAAACAGGAATGTAAAGACGCCGGTAAAGATTATCCTGCCTTTAGAGATACAGGCGGCATCATGATATCAGGAACGATTACCGATGCATCCGGCCGTACCTTGTCCGGCCAAACGGTAGAGGCTTTTTGGAACTCTATCAGTCACGCTAACCTGTTATCGGTAGGGTTAAACTGTGCTTTAGGTGCCCGCGAAATGAGGCCGCACTTAGAAGAACTTTCTGCTAAAGCAGGGGTGTTTATTTCGGCCTATCCAAATGCAGGTTTGCCCAACGAGTTTGGCGCATACGATGAAACCCCACACGAAACCGCCCATCAGGTTGATGACTTTATCAAAGCAGGTATCGTAAATATTGTAGGTGGTTGTTGTGGTACCACGCCCGATCACATTAAGTGTATTGCCGATAAGGCCGCCAAATATTCCCCAAGGCAACTGCCTGCCATTGAACCCTACCTGCGCTTAAGCGGGTTAGAATCTGTTACCCTAACACCCGAAACCAACTTTGTAAACATAGGCGAGCGTACCAACATTACCGGGTCGCCAAAATTCTCTAAACTCATCCTGGCCGAAGATTATGAGGCTGCCCTAACCGTTGCCCTGCAGCAGGTAGAAGGCGGTGCCCAGGTGATCGACATTAACATGGATGAGGGGATGATAGACTCGGAAGCGGTAATGGTAAAATTCCTGAACCTGGTTGCTAGCGAGCCTGATATTGCCAAGCTGCCTATCATGATAGATTCGTCTAAATGGACGGTTATTGAGGCGGGGTTAAAGTGTTTGCAGGGGAAAGGTATTGTAAACTCCATCTCGTTAAAAGAGGGTGAAGAGAAATTTAAAGAATATGCCCGTAAGATCCTAAGCTATGGCGCTGCTGCTGTAGTAATGGCCTTTGATGAAACCGGCCAGGCCGATTCACTGGAACGCCGTAAAGAGATCTGTGGACGCTCTTATAAGATATTGGTTGAAGAAGTTGGTTTCCCGCCGCAGGATATCATCTTCGACCCTAACATCCTTACTGTCGCTACCGGTCTGGAAGAACATAACAATTATGCGGTAGACTTTATTGAGGCTACCCGCTGGATAAAACAAAACCTGCCTTATGCTAAAGTGAGCGGTGGGGTAAGTAATATTTCCTTCTCGTTCCGCGGGAATAACGTGGTGCGCGAGGCCATGCACTCGGCATTTTTGTACCATGCCATTAAGGCGGGTTTGGATATGGGGATCGTAAACGCCGGGATGCTGGAAGTTTACCAGGAGATCCCTAAAGACCTGCTGGAGTTAGTAGAAGATGTTCTGCTAAACCGCCGCGATGACGCTACCGAACGCCTGGTTGAATTTGCCGATACCATCAAAAGTAAGGGTAAAGAAATAGTACGTGATGAGGAGTGGCGCAAGGGGACGGTGGAAGAACGCCTTTCGCACGCACTGGTAAAAGGTATCATCGAATACCTGGATGATGACGTGGAAGAAGCCCGCCAAAAGTTTGCCAAGCCCTTAGAGGTAATAGAAGGCCCGCTGATGGATGGCATGAACGTAGTGGGCGACTTGTTTGGCGCCGGTAAGATGTTTTTGCCCCAGGTGGTAAAATCTGCCCGTGTGATGAAAAAGGCGGTAGCTTACCTGTTGCCGTATATTGAGCTGGAAAAACAACGCGTAATAGATGCCGGTGAAGATAGCAGCGGTAGTCGCGCTAATGCTGGTAAGGTACTTATGGCTACCGTAAAAGGCGACGTGCACGATATTGGTAAAAATATTGTAGGCGTGGTATTGGCCTGTAACAACTTCGAGGTGATAGACCTTGGGGTGATGGTGCCTGCGCAGCGCATTATAGAGGAAGCTAAAAAACAAGAAGTTGATATCATAGGCCTGAGTGGCCTGATCACCCCATCGTTGGATGAGATGGTACACTTTGCCAAAGAGATGGAGCGCGAGGGTTTTACCATTCCGCTGATTATTGGCGGGGCAACCACCTCGCGCATTCACGCGGCGGTAAAAGTAGCGCCGCATTATTCGGGTGCTGCTATCCATGTGTTGGATGCATCGCGCAGCGTAACCGTTTGCAGCAGCCTGATGAACCGCGATACCCGCGATAGTTACATCCAAAATATTAAAGATGAATACGCCAAGGCCCGCGAGGCACACGCCAACAAAAAAAGCGACAAGCGTTTTGTAAGCATTGAGCAGGCCCGCGAGCAAAAATTTCAGATAGATTTAAAAATGGTTGCGCCAGCGCCGGCCTTTACCGGCACTAAAGTTTTTGATGCCTATCCGCTGGAAGAACTGGTGCCGTATATCGATTGGACGCCGTTTTTCCATACCTGGGAATTGCGCGGCAGCTATCCAAAGATCTTTGCCGATAAGTTTGTGGGCGACGAAGCTAAAAAGCTGTTTGATGATGCCCAGGCCTTAATGAAACGCATTGTTGATCAGAAACTGCTGCGCGCAAGCGGTGTTATTGGTTTTTGGCCGGCCAACAACGTAGGCGATGATATTGAATTATACACCGATGAAACCCGCCAGCATTTATTGACGCGCATCCATACGCTTCGCCAGCAGAATGAAAAGGTTAAAGGTGAGCCATATTATGCCCTGTCGGATTTTGTTGCGCCTAAGGAGAGCGGCGTAGCCGATTATTTTGGCGGCTTTGCCGTAACTACTGGTATTGGTTGCGATGAACTGGTTGCTGAATTTGAAGCCGACCATGATGATTACAACAGCATTATGACCAAGGCCATAGCCGACCGCTTTGCCGAGGCCTTCGCCGAAAAGATGCACGAATTGGTACGTAAGGAATACTGGGGTTACTCAAAAGATGAACACCTGGGTACTGATGAACTGATCAAGGAAGAATACCAGGGCATCCGCCCGGCACCGGGTTACCCCGCCTGCCCGGATCACACCGAAAAAACTACCTTGTTTGAGATACTAAAGGCCGAAGAGAACGCCCATATGCACCTTACCGAAAGCCTGGCCATGACACCGGCTGCATCGGTAAGCGGGTTTTACTTTTCGCACCCGCAGGCAAGATACTTTGGCTTAAATAAAATAAGTAAAGATCAGATAGAGGATTATTCTGAAAGGAAGAATTTATCTGTGGAAACAGTTGAACGTTGGCTGGGGCCGAATCTTAATTATTAGCCCCCCAGCCCCCTGAAGGGGGAGCAGGAAAGTGTAGTTTATTATTAGAAATTTAAAAAATTAAATTCCCCCTTTAGGGGGTTAAGGGGCTCATGAAGATTACAGAACATATAGCAAACGCTAACGGCAAAACGCTTTTCTCCTTTGAACTAATACCGCCACTTAAAGGCCAGAGCATTCAGGGAATCTATGATGCTATCGATCCGTTGATGGAATTTAAGCCGCCGTTCATCGATGTAACATCGCTGCGCGAGGATTATATTTATAAAGAGCACCAAACCGGTTTGCTGGAAAAACTGGCTTACCGCAAGCGCCCGGGCACTATTGCTATTTGTGCCGCTATCATGAATAAGTATAAGGTAGATACCGTTCCGCATTTGCTTTGTGGTGGCTTTACCAAAGACGAGACCGAGAACGGCCTGATAGACCTGCAGTTTTTAGGGATAGACAACGTATTGGTTTTACGCGGTGACGCCCGCCGCGGCGATGCTTCTTTTGTGCCTACGCCCAACGGCCACTGCTATGCTACCGACCTGCTGCAACAGGTAGTGAACATGAATAACGGCGTTTATTTGCACGAGCATTATGAGGGCATCCTGAAAACAGATTTTTGTATAGGTGTTGCCGGTTACCCCGAAAAGCATTTTGAAGCACCGAACTTAAAAACCGACTTTAAATATCTAAAACAAAAGGTAGATATGGGCGCCGGCTTTATTGTAACCCAAATGTTTTTTGATAACCAAAAATACTTTGATTTTGTAAATAATTGCCGCGCCGTAGGTATCAATGTGCCCATCATCCCGGGATTGAAGCCTATCACCACCTCAAAGCAACTAGTTAACCTGTCTAAAACATTCCATATAGATATTCCCGAAGCCTTAAGCGATGCCATACAAGATTGTAAAGACGAAAAGAACGTAAAAGATATTGGTATAGAATGGATGATAGAGCAGTGTAAAGAGTTAGTGAAATTTGGCGCACCTGTATTGCATTTTTATACTATGGGTAATCCCGGCCCGACCAAAAGGATAGCAGAGGCGATATTTTAATATCCCACCTTTGTCATCTTAATTCAACATGTCATTTCGAACGAGGCACGAGTGAGAAATCTTTTACAGTTGCCAGGTGTACAATACGCCTCAAAGAATGCATAGTGTAAAAGATTTCTCTTCGCCTTCCTCTTTCTCCAACGCTCAACTCATCGAAATGACATGGGCGAGGATATAAACAAGTAAGGCCCGACGAATCGTCGGGCCTTACTTGTTATGTTACAGAAGGATAACTTATATCCCTGCCGGTTTCAATTTTGATGCAGCCAGTAATGCTTTGTAAGCATTTACGATGCCGCCTGTTTTGGAAAGGGTAGTAAAATCAACCTTCTCGGTTGTGCTACCCGGTTTTAAAACCATAGTGCCGGGCAGTGGAGTGGCCGATTCCAGGATAACCTGTTTTAGTTGTTTAGCGCTCAGGTTTGGATAATACTCTAAAACCAAAGCGGCAATGCCCGCTGTAATAGGTGATGAAAAGCTGGTGCCATCGGCCGTATTAAATTCAGCATCCATGTTTACAGACGTTACCTTTACACCCGGTGCAAACACATCTACATTCTTTTTACCGTAGTTGCTAAAAGTACCTGCCAGGTTCTCGTTCATTTTATCGGCAGATGCACCAACGCTTATCACGTTATCGGCATCAGTACCAGATCCATCAGCAAAAGTATCATTCGGGAATTGTGGTTTTACATCCACATCCTGGTTATCGTTACCTGATGCCTGTACCAGCAGCACATTTTTAGATGCCGCATATTTAAAGGCTTCATCTACCCAGGCCTTATGCGGCGATAATTTTTTACCAAAGCTCATGTTAATGATGCGGGCGCCATTATCAACTGCGTAATGTATCGCGTTAGCAATATCCTTATCGTACTCATCGCCGTTTGGTACAGCCTTAATAGCCATAATACGTACATTATCGGCCACCCCGTCAATACCGTATTTGTTGTTGCGTACTGCGCCAATTAAGCCGGCTACGCCTGTACCGTGCTCGGCATCAGCAAATTTTAAGATGTTGTTACCGTAAGGTTTGCCATCGTTCACATCTGGGTTATCGCCAATAATACGTTTGCGTGCATCCAGATCCGGGTTTACATCATTATTTAGCTTAGCCAGGTATTCGCTTAATTCGTTAATGATCTTGGCGTTGGTTTCGTTACCGCCTTGTTGGTCAAAAACAGATGTCCACACATTTTTGCTTTGGGTAACGGTATCGCTTTTAGAAACAATTTTTGCCAGGTCAGCCTTGGTGAATGATGCGTCACTCTTTAGGTTGAGTGCTTTTTTAATGTAACCGCTGGTTGCCATTAATGCATTCATAACCGGCTGCAACTGGTCAATCTCGGTTTTTGACTTGGTTAGCGTGGCGTCATGCGTCAGCTTAACTTGCTCCCAGTAAGCAAACTCTTTTTCGCTGCCAGCAGGTGCGGAGGTCAGGTTTTCGTATTTGCCCTTTAGTTTATTGTACTCGCGTACTTCTTCGGTAGTTTCGGTAAAGTCGCACTTGCCGCCCGGGCCGCCTAAAAAGTCCCAGCCATGTACATCATCAATGTAACCGTTCTTGTCATCATCAATGCCGTTACCCGGAATTTCTTTGGTGTTGGTCCACAATACAGGTTTAAGATCGGCCTGTGCGGTGTCAATACCACTATCAATAGTGGCAATTACTACAGTTTTACTTTTTTTGCCTTTTACAAACTGGTAAGCCTGGTTTAGGCTGATACCGAAGTAGCCATCGGTTTTAAGGTCCATCAGGTGCCAGTTTTTCGGCAGTTCGGCAGCAGGTTTTGGGGCAACCTGCGCGTTTGAATTAAAGCTTAATAACAGGGCGGCGCTTAATAATAACCCCGTAACAGGTTTGAAAATTCTGTACATGTTTTAATAGTTCGTTTTTATAATTTCAATCATTGCCGTCGACTTTAGTCGACGGACTTGTGTTTATATGAATGGCTTTAGCCGAATTGTTAGGCTAAAGCCATCATGTGTGTTAATATATCCCGCCCCATAAATGGGACGGCAATGAAGTTCTTTTCACTCCTCTATCATTGCCGTCGACTTTAGTCGACGGACTTGCTAATTCAGTTCAATGGCTTTAGCCCAATTGTTAGGCTAAAGCCATCATGTGTATTAATATATCGCGCCCCATAAATGGACGGCAATGAAGTTCTTTTCACTCCTCTATCATTGCCGTCGACTTTAGTCGACGGACTTGTGTTTAAAGCCCCCTCTAAATCTTCTCCGATGGGGAGACTTTGCTTTTGTTGTTTTTTTAAAGCCCTCCCTTCCGGGGAGGGTTGGGTGGGGCTGAATTCTACAGGTCGAATTTAATCCCCTGCGCTAAAGGCAACGTTTTAGAATAGTTTATAGTATTGGTTTGGCGCCTCATATATACTTTCCAGGCATCAGATCCGCTCTCGCGGCCACCGCCGGTTTCTTTTTCGCCGCCAAATGCCCCGCCTATCTCTGCGCCAGATGTGCCGATGTTTACATTGGCAATACCGCAGTCAGATCCTGCATACGACAAGAAACGTTCTGCTTCGCGCAGGTTATTGGTCATGATGGCTGATGAAAGGCCTTGCGGTACACCGTTCTGCAATTCAATAGCCTCATCCAGGTTCGAGTATTTTATTAAATACAAAATAGGCGCAAATGTTTCGTGCTGTACAATTTTAAAGTGGTTCTCTACCTCGGCAATGCAAGGTTTAACATAGCAGCCGGATGCATAAGCATCACCTTCCAGTTTGCCACCTTCCACTACAAACCTGCCACCTTCGGCTTTACATTTTTCTATAGAATCCAGGTACAGATTAACTGCATCCTGATCTATCAGCGGGCCCATGTGGTTATTCTCGTCCAGCGGGTCGCCAATTTTTATTTGTTTGTAGGCATTAACCAGTTTCTCTTTAAAGGCATCATATACACGCTCGTGAATGATGAGCCTGCGGGTACTGGTACAGCGCTGCCCGGCAGTGCCCACTGCGCCAAATACAGCCCCAATAAGCGACATGTCCAGGTCGGCATTTTCGGTAATGATAATGGCATTATTGCCACCCAGTTCTAATAAGCTTTTACCCAAGCGTGCGCCAACAGCGGCGCTAACGGCCTTGCCCATACGGGTAGACCCGGTTGCCGATACCAAAGGTACGCGCGTATCGTTACTCATCAGTTCGCCAATGTGGCGGTCGCCAATAATAAGGCAGCTTACGCCCTCATCAATATTGTTGCGTTTAAATACCTCTTGTGCAATATGCTGGCAGGCAATTGCCGTTAAGGGTGTTTTTTCTGATGGTTTCCAAATGCAAACATCGCCGCAAACCCAGGCCAGCATGGCATTCCAGCTCCAAACTGCCACCGGGAAGTTAAAGGCCGATATTACACCCACAATGCCCAGCGGGTGATACTGCTCGTACATGCGGTGTTCGGGGCGCTCGCTGTGCATGGTTAAGCCATACAACTGGCGGCTTAGGCCTACTGCAAAATCGCAAATGTCTATCATTTCTTGCACCTCGCCGTAGCCTTCCTGCAGGCTTTTCCCCATTTCATAAGATACCAGTGTACCCAGTTGCTTTTTGTTTTCGCGTAAGGCTTCGCCTATCTGGCGCACTATCTCGCCACGCTTGGGTGCAGGTACCTGTCGCCAGGTTCTAAAAGCCTTTTGGGCGTTTTCTACCACGGCGTTATATTCATCTGCAGTAGCAAAATTTACGGCGGCTATTTTTTTACCGTCGGTTGGCGATACAATATCTTTTAGCTGGGCACCGGCACTGCTGCCCCAATTGCTGCCTGTACTAAACGCATGGTTAATATCGTTTATATGTAAATGTGCAAGAATATCTTTTATTGCTAAGCTCATAATTGGTACTTTTGTCAAAGGTAAAAATCTTTAGGGCAATTATCTCAACTCATCACTCGCCAACTAAACTGCTTTATATTTATTATCAGGCACTTGCATTAACAGCTGTTAAGAATGTTTGTATGTTGAAAACTTAATTGCAGTTAAGAGGCTTATTATTGTAATTTGAACTCATGTTTGATCGGGCAGAACAGGCGTTCGCCCGAAAAATATAGTGTTCTCTTAAATAAACTTGAATGGAAGAAGAATTTGAATTTGGTTTTACCGAAGATCCAAAGTTTTCGGTGGAACGGTACGAAGAGATGATTCGAAATCATGATCAGTACTTTTTTGACGCACAGGCGTTTGAGAACATTATCGATTACTATATAGAAAAAAACGACCCTGCTAAAGCCCTGCAGGTATCAGAGTATGCACGTAACCAGCACCCGTTTGCTGCCGTGTTCCTGATCAAGCAGGCGCAGCTACTGGTAGTAACTAACCGCGCATCAGAGGCGTTTGCCGCGTTGGATAAAGCCGCTATGCTGGAAGCAAGCGACGCAGATATTTACATTATCCGCGGCAATTTGTACGAGAGTATGGAGCGCAATACTGAGGCCTTAGAGAACTACGAAAAAGCGCTTGAACTTGCCGAAGAAACCGATGAGATATTATTGCACATTGCTTATGTTTATCAAAACATGGGCGATTACGATACCGCTATCACTTATCTTAAGCTATGCCTTAAACAAAACATGGAAAACCAGGATGCCCTTTACGAGCTGGCGTTTTGTTATGATGTTTTGGATAACCAGGAAGAAAGCGTTCAGTTTTATCAGCAGTATATAGATAACGAACCTTACAGCTATGCAGCGTGGTATAATTTAGGTAACGCTTATACCAAGCTTAGTTTATTTGAAAAAGCGATAGATGCCTACGATTATGCCATCCTGATCAAAGACAGCTTTGCATCTGCCTATTTTAATAAAGGAAACGCCTTGGTTAACCTGGAGAAATATGCTGAAGCGATTGAGGTTTATCGCCAAACGTTTGAGTACGAACAACCCAATGCCGATACTTATTGCGCTATTGGGGAGTGCTATGAAAAGCTGGAGCAGATGGATGAGGCACGTTCATTCTACAAAAAATCGGTTAAGATGGATGCTAAGCTGGCTGATGCCTGGTTTGGTATTGGCGTAACCCTTGATTTTGAAGAACGTTACTTTGAGGCCCTGCACTTCTACAAAAAAGCACTTGACCTGGATATTGCCAATGCCGACTACTGGTTTGCCATTGCAGATGCCGAATATAAATTGGGCCACCTGCCCGAAGCCGAGAATGCCTACGAAAAGGTGGTAGAGCTAAACCCGCTTGATGTGGATGCCTGGCTGGATTATTCATCAATATTGTATGAACAAAAGCGCCTGGTAGATGCCATTGAGGTGATGTCGCAGGCGATTAAGAACAACCCTGATGCTGCAGAACTTTACTACCGTATGGTAGCATACCTGTTTGCCAAAGGTGATTATAATGAAGCATTAAATTACCTGGAAATGGCCCTGGCCGCCGATCCGGAGAAACATTATATCCTGTTTGATTACCTGCCCCAACTGCAGGAGAACAAGGTGATCATCGATATCATCAACAGGTATAGCAAATAATAGTGAACGGTGATTAGAGGTTGGTGAATAGTTTTTAAATCAGTTAACCAGTTATAAACCAATTAAGGTTAAAGCCGGGCGTTTATTCGTTCGGCTTTTTTGTTGCTTTTGATATTTGCCCTGGAGTTTCGGCCATACAATTTTATAAATAGGAAATGGTGGCACTACATTGTCAGTAGTTGAGTTTGTAAATATTTGATTTATAGTTGTTTGTTAATTATGTTGAGTGTTCACGCCGTGAACATGAACGCTTTATGGTAAAGTAAAATTCCAAACAACCCCGCTATCCATGCGTTGTTCCTATATTAAAACCAAATAATTATGAATACACCCGATAGCCCAACACCCGGCAGCCAATTCCCTTTAGAAGGCGAAACCGGCGACCCGAAAGTAAATGCAGCCGAGCAGGATGTGATCACCAATAAGGATGATACTAACCACGTAACCAATAAAGACGGCGCGGTTGCAGATACAGATGCGATAGAAGAAACGCTAAGCGAAAGCGAACCATCTACAGATTTGAATGCAGATAACCAGATCACTAATAATGACAGCGCAGGTACCAACCCGCTTGAGCCCGATGAGCAATTTTAAGCGGCAAACATTTAGTTAAATTAAACCACTATAAAAAAGCGGCCCGGCAATTTGCCAGGCCGCTTTTTTGTTATTTGCTATGCGAAAATAACCACGGAATTAACTTTGGCTCAGCAAAGGCATCATCCCAGCTGTTATGGTCGTCGTTAGGGTAAATGGTGAATTTGGGGTCGGCCCCAGCAGCTTTAAGAGCATCTACCATCACCTGCGAATGATCAAAAGGAACAACACTATCCTTTAAGCCGTGAAATACCCATAGCGGGACTTTTTTAGCATACTTTTTTACGTTATTGGTATTGTCGCCGCCACAAATGGTAAAGGCCGCTGCAAAGGTATTTGGCTTGCGCCTCAGGATCTCAAAGGTACCCATGCCACCCATAGACAGGCCACCTATGTAAACTTGTTTTTTGCTGATGAAAGGTTTATCCAGCATTTGGTCTACAAGCCCCAGCAGCATGGTCATGGCGCGGGTTGGGTCGCCCCCCTCCTGGAAATGGAAGATACGTTTACCCGTAGCGCTGGTATCTACCTTAACATTTGCCCAATAACTATTTGTTGGGCATTGCGGGAAAACCACTATAGCCGGATAATTCTGGCGGATGGTATCATTCAAAAAAAGTTTGGGGCCGTATTTAATTTGGGCATCGTTATCATTTCCGCGTTCGCCTGCCCCATGCAGTACAATTACCAGCGGGTATTTTTTGTTAGGGTCAAACTTTTTGGGGAATAATATGCGGTAGGGCAGGGTATCTGTTTTGTTGATGAACGACCCCCGGTCGAACGCTGAGTTTGTTTGTGCCTGTGCTAAAAAAGGAAATGCCAGGTACATGGTACCCAGCATCCCTAATATAATTAATTTTTTAATTGACATGGTTCTTCTGTTAGTTTCGGTTTAAGTGTAAACGTAAATTAACAGCTTTCCTTTCAATTAAGGCTAATTTTTTTTCAGCGTAATCTCAAAGGTTTACGCAAAATAGATATATACGGTTACTTTTTAGCTATAGCCGGGCTTTTAAAATCAAGCTTTTGCAGGCCGCGCTGAATTTCAGGGGCGCTCATAAACAAGTTCCATAACAAGCCCGAGCGGTAGTTTTCTATCATCACCACAATTGGCCCCTGGTCTATAGCCAGGTATGATTTGGCGTACCAGTCCTTAGATTCGCTAAAGGCATCGGTAAAACCATATTCGCCCCAGATCTTGTCACCCAGGTCATAATAAAAATGGCGCAGTGCTTTCATAGAATACTCCGGCGTGTAAGGGAAGGCAGATAGCGCGGCTGTTGGCGTAATCACCCCAAGGTCGTTCTCGGGCGAGTGTGCGTTGTAGCCCTCGTAATTATCACTTGCGGTTAAGCCCCATGAGTTTTCACCGTAACCTTTAAACTTTTTAGGGTTAGCTATACAATAGGCGCGGTTAATAAGCGTGTGGTTTTGGTTTTGCTCCCAATAATCGGCATAGCGATCTGTTAAGCCTTTGGGGTTTAAGCCGAGGAAAGAGTATTGAGAAAAAAACAAAGGCCCGCCGTAAGGGAAACCTAAGGGCAATTTGTAGCCATAATAGGTATTGCCGTTTTTAAAGAAATCGCTTTGTGCCCAGCCGCGGTGATAAACATCCGCAGTAACGGGGTAGCGGTCGGCCGAGGCGGCCAGAATGTAGGTTATTAAACACTCGTTAAACCCACGGATAGGGAAATTCATGGCCCAGCCGTTATTTGGGCTCCAGTGCCAGTATAGGTTGTCGCGGCCATCGCGGGTGTACCAGTTCCACTCTGTTTCGCCCCATATCCAACTGATCACATCGCGTATACGGCGTTCTTTTGGTGTATCGGCAGTGTAGTACTGTTTCGCGCAGATAAGACCTTGTAGCAGGTAAGCAGTCTCTACCAGGTCGCCGCCATCATCTTTACGTCCAAAGCGGATGGTTTTACCTGTTTCACCATTTAACCAGTGCGGGAACACGCCGTGATAAGCATCTGCCTTAAACAAAAAGTCTACGATCTTCAGCATCCTGTTAACAGATTGCTCGTGACTAATGAATTTGCGGTGATCTGCAGCTATCATGGCCATAATGCCAAAGCCCGAGCCGCCGATAGTAACTACTTCGTTGCCATAGTCAAAAGATGTATTGCTGCGTTCGCGGGCAAGGCCGCTTACAGGGTGCCCAAAATCCCAAAAGTAACGGAACGTTTGGCGCTGCACCACATCTAAAAGCGCGCTATCATTTAAATTTTTGATGATGCCAACCGGTTTAATGGCTGTTTCGGCAGGTGCTGCTTTTTGCTTCTGGGCCATAGCTGCTGTAGTTGCTATAGCCAGGCATACAGCTAATATTATTTGTTTCATTAGTTGATTATTAATTTATAAAAAAGGGTCGCCCGAATTACCGGAGCAACCCTTGCTCAATCAAATGTAAACTCTGTTCCGGATTTAGTAACCCGGGTTTTGTGTTAAGATATTACCGCTTAAGTCAATTTCTGTTTGTGGTATTGGCCAAACCTCGTTTTTGCCGGCTTTCCAGCCTTTAGGGCCAAAAACTTCGGTACCGCGGCCCTGGCGTATCACGTCAAAATAACGATCGAACTCCATAGCCAGTTCCACTTTTCTTTCCTGGTAAACAGCAGCGCGTACTGTTGCCTGGTCTGTAGAAGTTATAGCTGGCAATATGGCGTTGTTGCCGCCCCTTGCCCTGGCGCGTACCAATTCTAACGGTGCTAATGCAGCAGCAGGGTTACCCAATTCCACATTTGCTTCTGCATTCATCAGCAATACATCCGCATAGCGGAAAACAATTTTATTTTGCTGCACGCCTTCGTTAAATCCAGATACAAACATGCTGAATGGCACATAAGATTTTTGGTTGTACATAGGGTTATCGCCTGTAGCCGGGATCTTATCGCCCTCAGGGGTAGTTTCGCCACGGAAGATGATAGTTGCATCGCGGCGTGGGTCGCCGGTTTCATATGATGCCGCTAAGCTTGCAGTTGGCACGTTAAAGCCCCAGCCGCCACCTGTTGAACCACGCACACCCTGTACCTGTGAGTACTGTGATGTTGATGCATCAGGGTTGTTAGGGATCAGGTCGCTTTGGATCTCAAATATCGACTCCTGGTTGTTTTTGTTGTTGGTACGGAACAATTGCTCGTAATTAGGAAATAAGGAGTAACCCATGCCCATTACCTGGTTGGTGTAGGTTAACACATCATTCCATTTTTTCAGGTACATGGCAACTTTAGCATGCAGGGTTAAAGCCGCACCTTTAGTTGCGTGGCCTACATCAACAGAACTATAAGTTTGTGGTAAAACAGCTGCTGCTTCTGTTAAGTCTTTCTCAATGGCTGCATATACCTGATCTTTAGGAGTACGCGGTAAATTGTACTCGCTTTTATCTGTAGGCAAAGTTAAACGTAATGGCACATCACCAAACGCACGTACCAGCCTAAAGTAAGAATACGCCCTGATGAATTTCGCTTCGGCAAGGTATCTTGCTTTCAAAGATTCATCCATAGTGATGTTAGGCACGTTTGTTAATATTTGGTTGGCATAGTTTATATTTTGGTACTGGCCTAACCAAAAACCGCCTAACTGGCCGTCGGTAGGGGTAACGGTAAAGTTATCGTAGTCGTTAAAAAAAGTAGCATCGCTTGCGCTGCTTCCTTTTTCTGCTTCATCAGCACCAACGCTTTCAATAGCTATAGCACCAAAAGCAATGTTGTTAAAGCTACGCAGGTTAGCATACATAGCACTTACTGCTTTGGTAGCATCTTCGGGTGTTTTAAAAAATAGGTCTGCGGCGGTATTTTGCGCAGGAGCGATATCTAAAAAGCTTTTTTTACAGCTTTGGATCGATATGGTTAAAGCTACAAGGCCTAATACAGCGGCCCTAAGCGTGTTTGTTTTTATACTCTTCATCTTTATTATGATTAAAAGGTAACGTTAACACCAAAATTGTAGGTTGCATATAATGGATATACGCTGGCATCAATACCCCTGCTGCCTACATTGCCGCCAATTTCTGGCGAGAAGCCTTTATAACCAAACAGGTTAATGGCATTTTGGGCATTGGCAAAAAACCTAACCTTAGATATGTTTAGTTTGGTTAATAAGCTTTTAGGTAAAGTATAGCCTAACTGGGCATTACGCATCCTGAAGTAAGAACCACTTTCTACATAAAATGAATTTGGCGCTGCATTGGTAGATTTACCAACGTTTACAGATGGGTAGGTATTTGACGTACCTGCACCATGCCAGCGGTTATCATAAAAATCTTTAGTGAAATTCTCGTTACCAAAACGGTAAGCAACATTAGCGTTATAAACACTTACGCCGGCTACGCCCTGAAAATCTAAGGCCAGGTCAAAGCTTTTGTAAGTAAACGAGGTGTTGATACCGTAATTGTATTTAGGAAGCGGGCTGCCCAGGTTAACACGGTCGCGGCCATCAACCAAGCCATCTTTGTTGGTGTCTTCGTAAATAAAGTCGCCTGCTGCTGCACCGGCTTGTTTAGAAGCTGCGGCTTGTTCAGCCGTTTGGTATATACCGGCAACTTTGTAACCATAAAACGAACCGATAGGGTCGCCTACTACGGTACGTGTTGCCAATGCGCCGTTGGCAATACCATCACCACCCTGGTAAATTGGGGTTTCGCCGGTTTCTACCTGCAACACTTTATTATTGTTGATACCCAAGTTGGCACTGATGCTATAAGAAAAATCTTTAGATGCCTGATCTTTCCAGCTTACCATAAATTCATAACCCTGGTTACGGATGGTTGCCTGGTTACCAATTAATGAGCTGATGTTTAAACCTAACGACGCCGGTACCGGTATCGCGAAAATAGCATCTTTGGTGTCTCTTCTGTAATAATCTGCTTCGACAGATAATTTGTTATCCAGGAAACCTGCTTCTATACCAAAATCTGCCGATTGTGTTTTTTCCCAAACGATAGTTGGTGGCACAACGGTATTGATACTTGCACCCGGGTAAGCTACCAATGGTTTACCAAACAGCCCGGTTAAGTATTGATCTGTAGCAATAGTTTGTACAGTTGGATTAATAGGTACACCAGAGTTACCTACTTTACCCCAGCTACCACGCAGTTTTAAGTTGCTGATCACCTTCTGGTCTTTCATGAAATCCTCATTGGTAACTACCCAGCCTGCACCTACAGACGGGAAGTAACCATAGGTATGATCACCAAAGAATTGAGAAGCACCATCCCTACGTAGGGATGCGTTTAACAGGTACTTATCTTTATAAGAGTAGTTAACACGTGCAAACTGCGACATAGCACGGGTATGGATCTGCAGATCAGGAGTGGCAAAGTAAACCGGATTAGAGCCAGCAGGGAAGGCAGATTGTATGCTGCCACTTGCAGTGTAAGGCACGTTATCGGCAGCTCCGTTTAGTTGCCTGGTCTCATTGTTCAACATACTGTAACCTACCAAAGCAGTTAACCTGTGGTCGTTTTTTACCAAATCATAAGTTAACGTATTTTCCCAGATCCAGTTACGGGTATCGGTATTGGTAATATCTAAGTTAGATTTATTGCTTTGCTGTTGCAGTGTAGCCTTGTATATGGGTGTGTAACCCCTCACTTCATTACGGCTTATATCACCACCAAAACTGGTACGGAATTTTAGGTTACTCAGGATATTAACTTCCGCATATCCGTTATAAGTAAAACGCCTGTTCTTGGTTTTCTGATTGAAAAAATCAAGGGTGGCTTGTGGGTTATAGTTGTTACCATTACCTGTGTTATAATCGTTAGGGTCGCCGTAGCTACCATCTGCATTTTTAACAGGCAGGGTAGGGGCTGCACCAAATAACTGATGGAAAATGTCGCCATTAACATCCCTTGATACATCAGATAATCCGCTTGCGGTGTATCCCAATTTTAAAACTTTAGAAATTTTAAAATCGTTAGATAAGTGTAGCGTATAACGTTGGTAGTTATTGGTTCTTGCTATACCATCCTGGTTAAGATAGCCAAATGAATAGTTATACGTGTATTTGTCGGTACCACCACTAACAGATGCCTCATGATTGGTAACAAAAGCCTTATGCAGTATTTGTTTATACCAATCGGTACCTGTACCATAACTTGCAGGATTGCTAAATACCGGGTCGCCGTTATTTAATGCTGCCAGTTCATTAACAGCAGTGGCATATTCTGTAGCGTTAGCCATTTTAACCTGGTTGGTTACGGCCTGTACGCCTACATAACCATTGTAGTTAATAACAGGCTTGCCTTTAACGCCCCTTTTAGTGCTAACCAATACCACACCATTAGCCGCACGAATACCATAAATAGCGGTACTTGATGCGTCTTTTAATACGCTAAAGCTTTCAATATCCTGCGGGTTAAGGAAATCGATATTATCATACCATACACCGTCTACCACAAAAAGAGGTTTGGTATTACCATAAATGGTACCTAAACCGCGAATGGTAATATCCGGCGTTTTGCCCGGTGCACCGGTATTGGTAATTTGCACGCCTGCTACTTTACCTTGTAAACCACTAACGGCGTTTTGTGATGCCTGTTTAGCTACATCAGCGCCCTTAACGGTGGCAATAGAACCGGTAACATCTAGTTTGCGTTGGGTACCGTAGCCAATAACTACAACACCCTGTAATTCGTTAGTTGCACTTTGTAATTTAATGTTGATAGTTGTTTGACCGCCAATAGCTACATCTTGCGTGGTATAACCTATATAAGATACCTGTAGGGTGCCATTTGCGGGGGCGTTTACCGAGAAAGCGCCATTTGCATCGGTTTGGGCGCCAGTTGTTGTGCCTTTGATAGCAACAGTAACGCCAATAAGCGCTTCGCCTGTTTTAGCATCCGTTACATTACCCTTTACGGCAATATTTTGTGCAAAAACAGCTGTTGAGAAAAAAGTTAACAATAGCAGTAAACCTGAGATTGTATAAATTCTCTTCATAGTTTTTAAAAATTTTAAGTACTGGTTTAATTGGTTTTTGTGGCTTCGAAGTTGACTAGATAATGTAATTAATACAAATAATGTGGTTTCACATTAATACATCAACCTTAAAATGCTTTCACAACTATGTTAATAACAGAATTCAAACTATTGTTTCAGAGGATGTTAGAATTCAGTTCCATCTTTTATATGTACTACAAGATTAACAGTTTAACTAACGCTGTAATTATACGTTATGAGAGGTAATGATGTAGTATTAAAGTTCTATGAGAAACTCCACAAGGTTCTTATCATGCTCTAAATTTAACTTTTTGCGCAACCTGTACCGCCTTATCTCAACTCCCCGTAAAGAAATATTCAATAAAGATGCCATTTCTTTACTGCTCATATTCATACGCAGATATGCGCAAAGTTTTAAATCGTTAGGCACCAGGTCAGGGTGGTCATGCTTTAATTTTTTGAAAAAGTTTTCGTGCGCTTCGTTAAAGCTATTTTCAAAAACATTCCAGTCGCGTTCATCGCTCATGCCTTCATCAATAACCTTATGAATTTTTTTAAGCTGATCTTCGGGTAGTTTTTTACCCGTGCTATCTTTAAAATTATTGATCTCGTCGCTTATTTTTTGCAATAATTCGTTCTTATAAACAATGTTCATGGCAGAGTTTGCCAGTTCACGACTTTTACTGGCCAGATCTGCCTGTAGCTGTTCGTTTTTTATAGTAACAATATGCTGCTCGTTCGCTAATGCTTCCTGGCGCAAAAACTCTTCTTTCTCGTGCTGGAGCTTTTCCTGTATTTCCCGCTGGTGGCGTTTCAGCTTTAAACGATAGTAATGTCTTATCAGGTAATATAAAAGTATTCCTAATAGCACGTAAACGGCAATAGCCATTTTATTTGCATACCACGGCGGTAAGATCTCGAAGGTAAATGTGGTTATACCAGATACGCTTTCGTCGTTTATTTTTGCACGTACCTTAAAATGATAAGTGCCATAATTAAGGTTAGTAAACTCCTTTTGACTAAGCGGGCTCCAATCACTCCATTGGTGCGAGTAGCCATCCAGGTAATATTGATAGTTGATTTTAGCCTGCTTGTAATATGGCAGCGAATATGCTATGCGAATGTTGTTTTGATTGTAGGGAATGGTTAATGGCACATCAGTATCATTGATATTACTCAGCGATGCAACCTTGTTTGTAATGTTTTCTACCCTACGGATAAGTACGGCAGGTAATTTAAAGCGGGGCTCCCTGGTGGCATCCCTATCATTTACAATTACAAAGCCATCGTCAACACTTATCAAATAGGTAAGGTTGTTAATTAAATTAATGTTCTCGTAATTTTGAACCATTTGCCCGTTGAGCATACTAAACCGATTAGAATCTATGGTGAGCTTACCCGGTACCGACAGATCAGCCAGGGCAACCCTGCCGTGGTTTATAAACCAGTATTTTTTACCAATGGCCTTAATTACCTTATTGGATGAGGCAAAAGTGTGCAGTTTTTTATTTAGCTGCTGGTAGGGGTAAAAGCGGTCGGTAATGTCATCGTACACATAAAAACCCGAATCGGAAGAGAAAACGATGCGGTTATCCAGGTTAAATACACCAACGTTATAACTATCGGGCAAGCCCGACCTTTTATCGTAGTACTTTTGTGATGCTACCCGTTTGTTATCGGCACTTAAAGTAACCTTATAAATGCCTTTGTAGGCATGGCTTACCCATATTTGCCCTTTGCTATCCTGCTCTACATAGCGCGATGGTTGGGCGAAACCTGCTACTTTGTGCTCAAAAAGCCAGTTGCCGGCGGCATCTTTATGGTATATTATAAGGCCATTGTAAGTGCCCTGTATCAGTTGCGATTGATTGAATTTTTTAATTGTCCAGCCGCCGTTAAGGGGCGTTATTTTTGTGATGGAAGCGCCATTTACCTGAAATGTGCCATCATTGTGGCCGCAAAGCAGTTTGCCATCCTGTAAAGAAAGATCCCATACCTGCCCCTGCGAACCGGGGATGAGCTGAAAGTTAAAAGATTGTAAAAGTCTTTTAGTATCGCTGTTTACCCAATCACTATAGTATAAGCCCTGGTTGGTGCCCAGGTATATTTTATTATTGAATATAATGCTGGAGTAAACTGTGCCAAAGCGCCCGGTTTTATCAAAGTAAAAGTACAGGGGCGAGTTTACTTCTATCCGGTCGATGCCATTATCGAGCCCGGCCCAAAGGTTTTGGTCGGTATCTACATATAAACTTAATACGGTATTATTTTGTAACCCGCTGGATTTGTTGATATGCTGTACCACATTACCCGCAGTATCTATAATAATAACGCCGTTTAATATGGTACCATATGCCAGGTATTTACCGGGGATAACAGCACCATTGTTTAACTGATACGCCTTTAAAAAGTTATTAGCCTGGTTTTGCCAGGGAGTTATTTTTGTGCCATCGTAAATAAACAACCCATTTTTTGAGGTACCGATTACATACTTGCCTTTTTGAAAAGGTAAAATTGATAGCACGCTGCTGTTTAAAATATCGCTGCCGGGTATTAAAGTTAATTTGTTGTTTTTTAATTCGAACAAGCCTGCATCTACCTGCTCTACGAAATAGCGGTTACCTGTTTTAAAAAGGAACAGAAAGGGTTTGGGGGCTTTTATAACGCTTACCTTGCCGTGGGCATAAATGTAAATAGAGCCAAACGACTGAAAAATAACCTGATCTTTATCTACATAGATCTTCCATGTTTCTTCTGTTACAGGCTGGTATTTTTTGGGTACCAGGTGGATAAGCGAAGTATATTTAAGAAAGCCTTTTTTGTTGTTTTCCCAGTAACCAAACTCGCCAAAGCCGCCCGAATATATCTTGCCATGTCCGTCTGCCGCTACCGAGCGTACAATTAACCCATTGGGCATGCGGTTTAGCTGCCAGTATTTCCCATCAAAAGATAAGAGGCCTTCATCATTACCAAAGTACATTATGCCATGCTCATCCCGCGTTACCGACCAGTTTTGGTTGCCCGATTGGTACTGTGCCTTGGTGTAGTTTTGAACATAAGGTACTCCAATGCTTTTAATGTCTGCCGCATTCACGCAAATATTTATCAGGACGAAAAAAGCAAACAGAAGGTGTTTACGCATCATAGATAACGGCACAATGTTAATGTGTCAAAAATACAAATTGACTTTTAATAAATGGCAGGTGAGGTTTGGCTGAGCCAATAGCATATTATTTAATCCTTCGGCTAAAGCCGAAGGCAATGATTTGGATAGTATTGTGGTTTAATCTTACAAGCGGCAGAATAACAATTAATATGGACGATTTATATTTTCCAGTCCATTTCATTCCCGTCCCATTTATGGGGCGGATGAATAATATTAATTCTGACTTTAGCCTAAATTAATCTGCCAGTTGCACCGTGCCTTTTTTAGCTGTATTAATAGGTTGTGGTACTTTTACATAGTAACCGGTACCGTCATAAACACGCTTGCGGGGGTGCTCTTTACAGGCATCGCTGCAGCAACCATCCATAGCTGTGCCGCATTCGTCGCATTGGGTAAAGTGCTCGTTACACTCCGGATTGGCACAGTTGATCATTTTGGGGGTGGTTTTACCACAGTTGCGGCAGGTAGATATTATTACAGGGTTTACGCTGTTCACATCCACCGAAAGGCGATTGTCGAACACGTAACACTTACCTTCAAAATCTTCGCCGCCTGCTTCTTTACCGTATTTGATGATACCGCCATGTAATTGATATACATCGCTAAAACCTTCGTGCAATAGCAGGGCCGATGCTTTTTCGCATTTGATGCCGCCGGTGCAATAGGTGAGTATCTTTTTATCCTTGTATTGCGCCAGTTCGTTGATCATTGCCGGGAAATCGCGGAAGTTCTCGATATCAAGCGTTAAAGCATTTTTAAATTTACCTAATGAATGCTCGTAGTTAGAGCGTACATCCAGTATCACCACATCATCCCGATCTTTCATGGCCAAAAAGTCTTTCGGATCCAGATGCTTCCCGGTTTGTTTTTGTGGGTTAATGATATTGGGGTCGCGCAGGCCCGAGTGTACGATCTCTGATTTATAGCGGCAGTGCATCTTTACAAAAGATGGTTCATCTACCTCGTCTACCTTAAAATCAATACCGGCAAAACGCTCGTCGGAGTGCAGGGTATCCATGTAAGTTTTGCAGGATTCTACCGAGCCGGAGACAGTGCCATTAAGTCCTTCATCGGCTACTATAATGCGCCCGGTTAACCCAAGCGATTTACAAAATTTTAAATGATCGGCTGCAAATTGCTCGCCATCGGCTATTGTTGAATAACAATAGTATAGTAGTGTGTTGTATTTTGCCATAACTCCATTGATACCGTTGCAAACGGTGTTAAATGAGGTGCAAAGATAATAAATTGGTGTGAATGGTAAAATGGTTGATTGGGTGAGTAGTTACTGGTTTTGAAACTAATAACTACTCACCTAATCAACCACTCACTAAACTACCGTATCCCGTAAAATATCCGGAAACCCTGGATGTATTTATTGCTGCCGGCGTAGGATATACCATAATCTACCCGGAATATCAGGCGCTGTACGCCCACGTAAAATTCGCGGTAGTTGGGGTTGCCTTTGGTGGTTAAGTAGTTGGCGCCAATTATCTCTTCCAGTTTAAGCTTACGGATGAATGGCACTTTATTCAATATCGAGCCTGCAAAATTGTGCTGGTAATGCGCTTCAAAGAATGCTCCGTTAGTGCTATAAGTATAAAACGGCAGGAAGTGGAAACTACCAATGTAGGTAGGGTCGAAGGTGGTACCCTGGTTACCTAAATAGTGGTAGTAATCCATATAGTACAACTTGTTGTTCCTGAAAAAATCGCCTCCGGTTAGCTTGAAGGATGAATAACCCGATAGACCTATGTTTAGCTGCGACTGCGAGATGTCTGCGGATGCAAAATCATAATCTACGTCTGACCCAAAGGCACTTTTAATGCCTTTACGATAGTTAATGGTAAGCGTTGGATATTTTGACGGCAGGTTAAATTTACCGGTTGGCCGGGTAATATATTGCTGATCGAACGTAAAGGTAACCGAAGTGTTAAAAGTTAAAGCCTGGTGCTGCGGAAACAGGAATGAACGGTCATCCGCCGGTGTGCCTGCGGGTGCTAAAGGGTTGTTAGAAGTGTATTCCCTGTTTTTTGAATTAAATATATGGCCAAAGGCATTATTATACATTTGGGTACGGCTAGAGTAATTTAAGCCTGCCATCCATAAAACACCGTTAGCTAATTCGCGCTGATAGCCAAACCCGCCGAATTGTGAGCGGTAGTATTTTACGTAGTTGTTCTCGTAAAGCAGGGTACTAAGGGTGTTAAAATATAACGATCGTGTACCCACGTTATTCAAGTCGAGCACATCGCTGCCGAAATTCACAAAGAATTTACTGTTATGGAATGGATCGTTAAGGTATTCTCCTAGTATATTCGCACTAAATAATTTGTTAGCGAAGCCGTAGCGAACTGCAGGTGTTATACGGTACGAATGTAGGTCATCAATTTTGTGGCTGTAACGCACCTTGGCGTTTATACCAAATCCCTCTACCGTGTTGTAATAAAACGTTTGCAGAAAAGGGAAGATATACAGCGAATCTGTTTCGGCGCGGTTACTGGCATTGTAGCCAAATATGGCATAGGTAAAATAATTGATGTTGTTTTTAGTGTGCTGTATAGAATCTAAATAAACATCGGTTTTTTTGAATGCGGCAATGCTATCCTTTTTTTGATAATCGCGCGTTTCCTGCCGGTTGAGGGGGATAGGGCGGTTAGCGTTCCAGTAGTTAGCTGTTTTGATGTTAGCTGCGGTATCTATCCTTAAAACCTCGCCGTTAAAAAAGCCCTTAGGGAAGGTTGGGTTTAGCTTATAATTGTTGTAAACACCTTCGTAATATCCACCAAACTTAAAGCCTAATACAGCTCCCCTAAAACTAATTTGCACGGCGGCCGGCATCCATACACTATCTGTTATGGGAATGTACTGCTGGCTTATTTTAAGGGTATCTACCAGGTTAAGGCTGGCCCGGGTGTTGGTCAGCATCAGGTCGGCACTGTACAGGCGCCAATCGCCCTCTACTATGTATATATTACCTTCAAAGTATTGCCCCTTTGCGCGTTTAGGTATCACCTCAATTTTATCAACCGTGTGGCCGTTTTGTATGGTGCTGCCAATCAATTTAAAGTTGTAAAAATTGTGTGCGTTTGTAGATAAAGGCGAAACATAGCCACGCGAGCTAAGGCCGTTTATCTTAAAAACATTATTATAAAAATTTACCTGCAGGTCTGACGCCTTGTTATAATCAAAGGCAGTATTTACACCCGCCTGCCTCGATGCGATCGTGATCTCTTTTACATTATTGGGGCGTTCATAATTCAGGGTAGATAACAACTCCGACTGGTAAAGAATGCCGCGGCCGTTAGAGTCCAGGTCCAGCGCATCAATAACCGCTTTGCTGGTTAGCGATTTGGGCGAGCTTAACAACTTTTGTACACCTTTAATATATACTGCACAAGTGTAGCCCTTCACCTCTTCCAGGTGGATTTGGCGCTTATCTATCACCATGCGCATAATGGTATCGCCTGGATCCAGGTTTTCTTTCCATTTATCAGATACCTGGCTAAGTTTAAATACCTCGTCGGCAAGCTGCACATTGCGCATCTCGTTATGGTCGCTGATGGTTATGCTTTGTATTTGCTCGGTATAGCCGGTAAAACGGTAAACTATATTGTAAGTGCCGGGGCTTAGCTTTAACTGGTAACTGCCTTCTTCATTGGCCGTTGTACCATAATTGGTATTGCGGATATATACCGATGTAAAAGATACCGGGCCGTTTTTGGGATTGCTTATCCTGCCCGATAACGTGTATTGCTGGGCAGTAGCGCCCAGTGCCGTAAGCAGAAGTATAATAAAGGGTAAGTATCTTTTCATAAGGGTTTTACGGTTAATAGTATTTGTGCCTAAAATGTTTGTACTTACATGTAATTTATATTAATTGTTTTGTGTAACCTTTCATTTACGCGTTATTGTTTAATTTTGAGGCTTTAACACCCATATTTATGTATAAAACATTGCAGCCTGTTTTACAGCAGGAGCTTGCCGACATCGAAAGCGCAGGCCTATATAAAAAAGAAAGAGTTATTACTTCGCCGCAAGGCGCAGATATTACGGTACAGGGCGGGCAGGAAGTGATAAACTTTTGTGCCAACAACTACCTGGGCCTGTCTGGTAATGCACAGGTGATACAAGCCGCTAAGGATGCTATGGATACCCACGGTTACGGCCTTTCGTCAGTACGTTTTATATGCGGTACGCAGGATATACATAAGCAACTGGAACAAAAGATAGCCGAGTTTTTAGGAACTGAGGATACCATACTTTACGCAGCCGCTTTTGATGCTAACGGAGGCGTATTTGAGCCTTTATTTAACGATCAGGATGCGATTATATCTGATGAGTTAAACCACGCCTCCATTATTGACGGGGTACGCCTTTGTAAAGCACAGCGCAAACGCTACAAACACGATGACATGGCCGACCTGGAAGAGCAGCTGAAAGCTACGCAGGATCTTCGCCACCGTATCATCGTTACAGATGGTGCCTTCAGTATGGACGGCACCATTGCTCAACTTGATAAAATTTGTGCCCTTGCCGAGCAATACAATGCTTTGGTAATGATTGATGAGAGCCATTGCAGCGGTTTTGTGGGTAAAACAGGCCGCGGTACGCATGAGTACCATAATGTTATGGGTAAAATAGATATCATTACCGGTACATTGGGTAAAGCCTTGGGTGGTGCATCTGGCGGGTTTACATCAGGCCGCAAAGAAATTATTGATATGCTGCGTCAGCGCTCGCGCCCTTACCTGTTTAGCAACACTTTAGCCCCGGCCATTACCGGTGCCTCTATTGCTGTATTAGATATGCTGAGCGAAACCACCAACCTGCGCGACAAACTGGAAAGCAATACCCAATACTTCCGCGAAAAAATGACAGCTGCGGGTTTTGACATCAAACCGGGTGTGCACCCTATAGTGCCGGTAATGCTGTATGATGCCAAGTTGGCACAAGAGTTTGCCGCCAAAATGCTGGAAGAAGGTATTTATGTAATTGGTTTTTATTACCCGGTTGTGCCGCAAGGTAAGGCACGCATCCGTGTACAGATCTCGGCCGCGCATGATACAGAACATTTAGACAAGGCTATTGCCGCGTTTACCAAAGTAGGCAAGGCTTTAGAGGTGATTAAATAATAACCTGCTATATTTGTAGTTGAATTTTTTGAATAAGGATACGCATGCAATCTAAAATAGATCAATATACCGAAGAGATCAAAGCATTTACAGCTGCCAAGGCTGATGAACTGGAAGCTTTTCGTATAAAATTTTTAGGCACCAAAGGGTTAATTAAAGACCTTTTTGAGGAATTTAAAACCGTTGGGCCCGAAGAGAAACGCACCTTTGGTAAAGTGCTTAACCAGTTTAAGCAATTCGCCGAAGGCAGATATAACGAGATAAAAGAAAGCTTAGGCTCGGGTCCGGAAGCTAAAGAGTCAGATATCGACCTGACTTTGCCGGGCGATGGTTTTGAGGTAGGCTCACGCCACCCGCTGTCGCTAGTGCGTAACGAGATCATCGATATATATAAGCGCCTGGGTTTTGTTGTAGCAGAAGGCCCCGAGATTGAGGACGACTGGCATAACTTTTCGGCCCTGAACTTCCCGCAGGAACACCCTGCCCGCGATATGCAGGATACCTTTTTTATCCGCAAAGGTGATGGTACAGATGATATTGCTTTACGTACCCACACCTCATCGGTACAAGTGCGCATGATGGAGAACGGTAAACCACCGTTCCGCGCTATTATGCCGGGTCGTGTTTACCGTAACGAGGCTATCTCTGCACGTGCGCATTGTTTCTTCCACCAGGTAGAGGGTTTGTATGTAGACGAGAATGTATCGTTCTCTGACTTGAAGCAAACGCTTTATCATTTTGTGCAGGAGCTTTACGGCGAGGGTACAAAAGTGCGTTTCCGCCCGTCTTACTTCCCGTTCACCGAGCCGTCTGCAGAGATGGATATATCTTGTACCATTTGTAAAGGCGCAGGCTGTAACATGTGTAAATATAGCGGCTGGGTAGAGATATTGGGTTGCGGTATGGTAGATCCTAATGTTTTAGAGAACTGCGGTATCGACAGTAAAAAATATACCGGTTTTGCCTTTGGGATGGGGATAGAACGCATTACCAATCTAAAATATGTGATCCGTGATCTGCGCTTATTCTCTGAGAACGACGTACGTTTCTTAAAACAATTTACGACAGATATTATATAATATGAAGCAAACACTGGTACTGATATTAACGGCCATGCTATTTTTCGGTTGTGCTAAAACCGGGAGTGTGGTGCCAAGTGTACCGGTAAAGATTAGTATTATTAAAACAGACCCGCGGTACACGGCGCTAAACGCCGCCGGCGGGTTTGTTTATATATCGGGCGCTGGTGTAGCCGGTATCATTATTTACCGCAAGGTTGATGGTACTTATGCCGCTTACGATCGTTGTAGTAGTTACATGCCCGAAAAACTGTGTGCCATTACGGTTGACGATACCGGCTTTACAGCTACCGACCCATGCAGCGGTTCTAAATTTTCACTTGATGACGGGGGGCCGGTTAAAGCCCCGGCAACCAAATATCTGCGGTCGTATGTTGTAAATACCACGCAATTTGAGATATTTGTTTCAAACTAATTAATGGAAGCCGATAAAATTAAAGATAGTATTAAGCGGGCAGCGCAAGATCTGTTCCGTAAATTCGGTTACCATAAAACCAGTGTAAACGAAATTGCCAAACGCGCCAAAATTGCCAAAGCCACTATTTACAAGTATTTTGATAGTAAGGAAGCCGTTTTGCATGTTTTGCTGATGGACTATATTAAGGTAAGTGTTGATGAACTGATCAATACCAATACGGCAGATATGGACGAGGAAGCCCACCTGAGTAACCTGATCATGAAAACCTGCCGCCTATCATATACAGTGTGTAATGAATTTATTGGCTGGGACTTTATCCGCGAAAGCACTAATTCACAAGATTTTTTAAAAAACCTGTCTAACGAGCTGGAAGAATTGCTGGTGCAATCATTCGTGCAGTTACCCGGCATCCGTAAGCACGAGGGTTATCACCAGCGTGTACGTTTCCTTATCAAATGCAGCAAAAGCATCGTGTTCAGCTTCGCCTTTACATCTGTAAGCGACAGCGATGTGCGTAAAAACTTTGTGTCTTTCCAAAAAGAGATACTGCCTTATCTGGTGAAAGCGGCGATATTGGTGTAGTTTTTAGGTTAACCTTAGTGTATCAATAGCTTTTACCCATTCCTTTTTTTTACACCGCCCGCACTGGTGCTGTGATACTTTAATATGCGTTACGTTACCGCAATAAGTACATGCATAATCGCCTTGATCGGGTACGTTTTCACTCTTTAAGTTGTAAACCTTTGGCAGTACAGGCATGCCGGGCTTGGTATCATCGTCGTTATAGTAATAAAAGCTAACATTACCGGTTGTTTCTAAAATGGCTACCCGCACCTGGCCCAGATGTTCGATACTTTGTTGCCTTAATTCTGCCAAAAACTCATCTTTTGCAAATGTCAAGTCTTCATCTGTAAGCACAAACTGGCCATCTTCAATTACGTACATTGGTTTGCCTTCTAAAATCGATTCAAATGCTTCGCTTTTTGCGGCAACCCAGGTTATGCCACGGTAAAGCAATAAAATAGTTATTAATACAATTACAGACGGTATAATGGCAATGTCTTTAGTAAACATAGGGTCGCCAGCTGCAGAGCCGAAGCCGATAATAATAGCAACCTCAAAAATAGATAATTGCCTTACCCCTTTTTTACCCGATAATCGCAGTAACGTAAGAATAAGAAGGAACATGATAAGCGTTCTTACTACGATCTCTGAAGCAAAAGTAAAAGTAAGATCGTTTAGGAATACATCCTTCCAATTAATTTCCATTTAAATATAATAGCTACAAACAAAAATTGTTTGGCTTGTAGGTGAAGCGTTTACATATATTTCATTTACATTAACATCTGTTAGGATAGTGACGTGCGCAAGAACTTTGTGTCTTTCTAGATAGAGATATTGCCTTATCTGGTTTAGGCGGCGATTTTGGTTTAGGGACCTAATCAATTTTAATAGTTATTGATCCGCTTTCCTCCACTTCCCAGATAGTTGCTTCATCAATATTAATTGCATTTAAGTTTAAAAAACTATCGGCCTGCTGTAGGTAATCATTTTGTGTATCGCCAAGTCTGGGTAACGCAATTACATCGGCATCAATATTAACTCTTGCTATCCTGTCTTTAAGTAATTTTAAAGTATTTATCGAATAAGTGGATGTTGCATCTTTGGATAACTCACCGTCGCCTTCAAATAAAAAATAGTCAATTATCAATATAGAAAAGAACTGCTTATCCCGCCTATCGTAATAAAATACCTCAGAAAACTTAACGGGAGATTGGTGGAGCCCTATTATCAGCCAATTATATATTTGTTCCTGAATGGTCATTTATAAAGATATTGAATTTTGAGATATTTTATTTGTGATTCTCGCTTTTAATAACTTACTTTGAATAACAAAGTACTTTTAAGTGAAAGAAAACGAAATACAAGACGAGCTTACCTCCATCCGCAGTATGATGGAGCGCTCCTCAAAATTTATCTCGCTTAGCGGCCTTAGCGGTGTGCTTGCCGGGTTTTACGCTTTGATAGGTGCGGCAGTAGCATGGTGGATAGCCTTTGGAGCCGATTCTTTTAATCATGCCGATTATATACAAAACAATGATATAGTTAACGGGCCGTTATACTTTAACTGGCAAAAGCTGGCCTTAACGGGAATAATTGTTTTTGTTGCATCTATAGCTACCGGCATTTATTTAACCAAACGTAAAGCCAAACAAAAAGGGCAAAGCATTTGGGGCAGGGCAAGCAGGCAGCTATTGTTTAACCTGGCTGTGCCTTTAGTAACCGGGGCTGTACTTGTACTCATTTTAATATTTAGAGGATACTTTAGTGTTATTGCATCAACCACACTCATATTTTACGGCCTGGCATTAGTGAACGCCAGTAACGTTACCTATAACGACGTTAAATATTTAGGCATATTAGAAATAATATTGGGTTTGCTGGCTGCTATATTACCCGGCTTTGGCCTGCTATTTTGGGCTATAGGTTTTGGTGTGCTGCACATTGTTTATGGCACCATTATGCATTTAAAATACGACCGGTGAAGATTCCATTCGAAAAACTTGATAAGGCGTTTGAGAACCGGCTGCGTTTACAGATAATGAGCGTGCTGGTAGTGAACGAACGCTACGATTTTAATTCATTAAAAGAACTGCTGGATGCGTCAGACGGTAACCTGGCATCGCACCTTAAGGCTTTAGAGAAAGAGGAATATATTATGGTACACAAATCTTTTTTGGGGCGCAAACCCAACACTAATTACGAGGCTACTGCCAAAGGTAAACAGGCGTTTAAGCAACATCTGGATGCGTTGGAGCAGATCATTAAAAATCAAAAAACGTTATAGCTATATTTTTTTACCTAATCACTTTGTAATTCAAAGTACTTTTTAAAACCAAAAACAATGATCGAACAAATTGAACAACCAGAAAAGTGGTATCAGAATTCTATCCTTTTTAAACTGGCTATTATCACCCTGCTTATTCTTTTACTACTCATCCCGCAATCGTGGATCCAGGATTTAATTGTAGAGCGGCAGTACAGCCAGGAGCAAAATGTTAAAAATGTAACAGACCAATGGTCGGGCAGCCAATTGGTGCAGGGGCCGGTGTTGATGATACCTTATAAATCGCCTGCGGTACCCGGTAAGCCGGAGGTGATCAATTATCTGTATGTTTTACCGCAATCCCTGCAGATAAAGGCCGGCATAGTTGCTGAACCTTTTAAAAAAGGATTGGTTAACGTGAACGTTTACAATGCGAAGGTTGATCTTAAGGGCAATTTCAATCAGCCCGACCTAAGTAAGCAAAGCATTGATCCCGCGTTGGTAATGTACGATAAAGCCAAACTGATGTTTAGCCTGTCTGATTTGAAAGGTTTGAAGAACAACCCCGGTGTAAAAATACAAGGGCAGGTTTACCCGTCAGAACCGGTAACCGAACAAGGTGGTATTTTAAATAATGGTATGCAGGTAGATTTTGCAATGCCGCAAAGCGGGGCCATTGCATTTAATTTTACCATGAATGTGAAAGGCAGTAACCAACTCGAATTTTTGCACATTGGTAAAACAACCGATGTTGAGGTGAGCAGCAAATGGGAGAGCCCGCTATACATTGGCCGCAACACGCCCGATAACCGGGTACCAAATGCCAATGGCTTTGACGCCAAATGGCACATGCTGTATTATAACAGGCCGTTCCCGCAGCAATGGGTAAATGATTTAGATGTCTTAAAAAATAATAAAGACAAGTTAGACGCATCGTTTGGCGTGAGGCTTCAAATTACGATAGACGATTACCGCAAGGTAACCCGCACGGCTGAATACGCGACACTTATTATCCTGCTTACGTTTGTCTCACTTTTGTTAACCGAACTTATCCGCAAGCAACGGATCCATCTGTTTAATTACACGCTTATAGGCGCAGCCATGATCGTGTTTTACCTATTGTTGTTATCGTTTTCTGAAAAGGTAGGGTACAATATTTCTTACCTCATCGCATCTGTAAGTACCATCGGGTTAATAGCGGCGTTTACGGCATCTCTGTTTCAAAACAAGATAGCGGCAATGCTTTTCGCATTAATCCTCACCATCTTCTACGGGTTTATATTCATCATAATTCAGTTAGAAGATTTTGCCCTAATGGTAGGCAGTATAGCTCTGTTTGCTATTGTGGCCGCACTGATGTATTTCTCGCGCAAAATCAATTGGGATAAACATTAACATAAATAATCTGAACCCGAATTAAACGAATTAAAGAATTTTCAGAATGCCTTTACCTAATTCTATGCATTCCTTAATTCGTTTAATTCAAGTTCAGACAACAAACATTAAAACTATGCATACAAGCTATTATTGGATAGGGTATTTCCAGGCAAATGCCCGCCACAAAAGAGTGAACTGGAATATAGCACCCACTATTACACAGGATGAAATTGCCGCCATATTACCATCGCTGCAGGCATGGCAACTGGGCGAAACATCAGAAGGGGAACACCTGATAGCGGCATCAACCCGTTACGCCTTTCGCCTGGGCGACCCGGATTATGTGGATGCTGTGCGCCTGTTTATCAAAGAGGAGCAAAAACATGGCAATAACCTGGGCAGGTATATTGATAAGATAGGCCAGCAGCGGGTGAAAAAAGATTGGGGCGATACGCTGTTCAGAAAAGTGCGTTACTGCAACACCAGTATGGAGATCTGGACACTGGCCGTTATTGTGGTAGAAAGTACCGCCCAGATCTTTTATCAGGCCCTTAAAGATGCCACCAACTGCCGCCTGCTAAAAGATATTTGTACCGATATCCTGATAGACGAAGCCCCTCATATCACTTTCCAAACCGAGCGGTTGGCTATTATATTCGATGGTAAGTCAAATTTTTCTAAAACCTGGCGCAAGGTGGCCTACAAGCATTTCTTCCATGCTACATCGCTATTGGTTTGGCATGCCCATAAAAAGCTATTTATGGCAGGCGGCGTAACGTTTGAGATGTATGTAAAAAAGATGCAGTATAAATACAAGAAAACCATTAGTGCCATAACTGCCGCGCCTGCAGATCAACAAAATATAATTTTTAAGTATTAATTTAATTAACCAATGCAATCAAACTCATTTGTTTACAGCCTAAAAGTTTGGCTAACCAGTGTTGCCTTAGCGCCTATTATTTATTTGTGCATTGAGGCCTGTATTAAAAAGAATTATTATGCAAGTTTTACCGCTTTTTTAAATGAGCAAATAGGCATATATGTCATGTGTATATTGTTTGGCGGGCTCTTTTCCTTGCTTACGTGGTTACTATTCTTCGTCATTATTAAATTTGTTATCATTTATTTGAATAGGGCGTGGGGCATCAAGTATCTTTTATCGCTAATAGGAGCATTATTAACGATTGGTACTTTCGCTATATTTTTCCCCGTGTTAGATGTGCATACTGAGTTTTTTTATTTGATGGTAGCAAATTGCATTTGCATCTCTGGGGGATCTTTATATTATCATTTAGAGATACAAAGGCCACCAGAGATCATTTTAAATCAAATAAAATAATTCAAAATACCGTTTTGGTTTTCGGTATGATTTTTACTATGTTTGCATAGTAAAATTTATTGCCATGAGTAGGGAACTAACCGAATTTTCTGACTTGATAGACGAACAGTTTGATGTGGAAGACAACGAACCGGATACCTTCTGGAACGATATCTTGCACCTGTTTATCTGAAAACAACAACATTGCTTGTTAGTCGCCAACAATAGTAGGCGGGCTGGAAATTCTTTTGCCTCATAATTTGCTCAGTTGATCTAAACCATCTCAAAGCGGATTTAATAAACTAAAGCCAAATTCATCAAAAACCCTAATCAACGGATAAGCGGTATAACAATGGTTATCGGTAATGCTTGTTACAAGCACGGAAACAAAAGATGTTAAATATAGGCTAAAGCCAAAACGTACTGTTCGTATCCGTCGACTAAAGTCGACGGCAATGAATACAACAGGGTTAATTGCCGTTCCTTTTAAGGAACGGAATCTATAAAGTTTCCAAATTGGCTTTAGCCAAATGCAAACATTCTGAAAAATTATAAAATACTTAACTTTGCAGCCTGATGAGTAGATCTGCAAAAAAACCTAAGTTCTTTGAGAACGTAACTGTTATTGATATTGCCGAAGAAGGTAAAGGTGTGGGCAAAGCCGAAGATTTTGTGCTTTTTATAGAAAAGGCCGTTCCCGGCGATGTGGCAGATGTAGAAGTTTACCGCAGCAAAAAAAGCTTTGGCGAAGCCAAGATCACCAAACTCATCACCCCGTCAGAATACCGTGTACCTGCTTTTTGCGAACACTTTGGTACCTGCGGTGGCTGTAAATGGCAACACATGACCTACGATGCACAGCTACAGTTTAAACAAAAAGCCGTACACGATGCGCTTACCCGCATTGCCAAGATAGATGTAGAGCACATGGATGCTATTGTGCCTTCGCCTGCCGATAGGTACTACCGTAATAAACTGGAATATACTTTTTCTAACAAGCGCTGGCTGTACGACGGCGAAAGCCGCGAAGACGAAACGCTTGATATGAACGCATTGGGTTTCCATATACCCGGCCGTTTTGATAAGATCCTGAACATTAACCACTGCTATTTACAGGCCGAGCCATCAAATGATCTGCGGAACAGTATCAACGCTTTCGCCAAAGAGAATGGTATCAGCTATTACGATGTGCGTGCACATACGGGTGCTTTACGTAACCTTATCATCCGCACTTCATCAACAGGAGAGATCATGGTGATCGTAGTTTTTGCCCACGCGGATGAAGAGCAGGTAAATTTGTTGATGAGCTATGTAGATGCTGCTTTCCCGCAAATAACATCTTTACTTTATATCCTGAACACCAAAATGAACGATACCATTTTTGATCAGGATGTAATAGCGTGGCGCGGCCCCGAATTTATTCATGAAGAAATGCCGGCCGCTAATGGCAAAGTGGTACGTTTCAGGGTAGGTCCCAAATCATTCTATCAAACCAACTCTATACAGGCCCTGCGCCTGTACGAAATTACCCGCGATTTTGCAGGCTTTACCGGCAACGAGCTGGTGTATGACCTTTATACCGGTGCCGGTACCATTGCCAACTTTGTGGCAGGCCATGTGCGCCAGGTAATAGGGGTAGAGTACGTGCCATCGGCTATTGAAGATGCCAAGGTAAATTCACAGATAAACAATATTACCAACACTAAATTTTATGCCGGCGATATGAAGGATGTGCTGGTGCATGATTTTGTGGTGGAGCACGGCAAGCCGGATGTAATCATAACCGACCCGCCACGCGCCGGGATGCATGCCGATGTAGTTGCACGGCTGATGGAGATTGAAGCCGAAAAAATAGTGTATGTAAGCTGTAATGCTGCCACCCAGGCCCGCGATCTGCTGGTGCTGAAAGATAAGTACGATACCGTAAAAATTCAACCGGTAGATATGTTCCCCCATACACAACATGTAGAGAATGTGGTATTGTTGCAGTTAAGGAACAATCGCGATAATTAATTTAATTACGGGCTGGTTGGTTTTGGCGTTTAATTGTACACATAATATATGTTATTATTTTATAAAGCAATAGCTTAGAGCGGTTTATTGATTTGTTTAATAAATTATTCTGATATAAACCTTACCAATAACTTGCTTCGCCATGGATAAACCTATCCCTTTTTTAAACTTCTCGTTAAAAAAGGTGTTGGCCCGGCAATCAGATAATCTGAATCGGGCCAGGATAAAAATTGTATACACCACGCTGCTGCTGTCACTGTTAAAAATAGTGATCGTTATGCCGTTGATTTATGGTCAGATAGGTGGGCATCAGCTATATCGTATAGGCTTTATATTTATACTTTACGTAATACTAACTAAGTATCTTTTATATAAACCCAATAGCATCAATATCATATCGCATGCTATCATCTTGTCGGGCGTGGGGGGCATCTGGTCAAATTTAATTGTACTGGGGCAAAGCCTTAACCTGGTTACCATACAATTTGTTTTTATGGTAACATTTGTGGGCTACTACATTATCAATAGCCGTTACGCCATAATTTACAGCTTTTTTGCTATTGGGCCGGTAATGTATTACCTGATGGTAAATAACCGCAGTGCCTGGCATCTTAACAATACAAGTACAGAGCTACCTTCGCCAGGTTTTGAGGTAATTGTTTTTCTGAACTTTTTAACCATTGTATTGATCCATTACCTGTTTTACCGCGCCTTTAGGGATAATGTGCATGAAAAGGAAGAGTTAAATAAGCAATTGCAAGCCACCGTTGCCGAAACCAAGGCCCTGGCCGAGTCACGGTCGGTATTCTTGTCTACCATGTCGCATGAGTTGCGTACGCCTTTAAATGCTGTTATAGGGATGACCTCCCTGATCAAAGATACCGCCTCTGAAGAACAAATAGAGAATTTGGATATCCTGGAGTTTTCTGCAGTTAGCTTACTAACCCTGGTTAATGATATTTTAGATTTTAATAAGAGCGAAAACGATAAAATAGAGCTGGAAAATATCCCGGTAAATTTACCTGTTTTGCTGCATAAGGTAGCATCAGGTTTACAGCAAAAAGCCGCCGAAAAGGGTTTTGAACTGGTATTAGAAGTAGATAACAGCATTAAAGATGAGTGGATAATTACCGACCCAACGCGACTAACGCAAATAATTTATAACCTTGCCGGCAATGCCATTAAGTTTACCGAACAGGGGCGGGTTTGTGTAAAAGTACAAGAAGAAGATAGATGCGACGGGCAATTGTCTGTTCGTTTCTCGGTATCAGATACGGGCATCGGTATAGCACCGGATAGGCAGGGTATTATATTCGATCCGTTTATGCAGGCATCTGTAGATACTACACGCCATTATGGTGGCACAGGTTTAGGTTTGGCTATAGTTAAGCGTTTATTAAAGCTTTTTAATAGTAATATCAAGTTGGAAAGTCAGCCGGGCAAAGGGTCGGTATTTACATTTAATATTAATTTCGAAAGGTTTAAAGGTGATGTGACGCCTGTATCTTCACGTAAAGTAAACGATAATAACCTGCAAGGACTTCATGTTTTAATTGCCGAAGATAATCCTATTAATGCTTTATTGCTGGTTAAGCTTTTAACCAAATGGCAAGTAACCGCTGTAGTAGCCAATAATGGGCAGCTTGCTGTAGATAAACTTATGACAGATGATTTTGATGTAATATTGATGGATCTGCACATGCCGGTGATGGATGGTTACCAGGCTACAAAGACAGTTAGGGCTATTGATGATGAGTTTAGGGCCAATCTCCCTATCATAGCTTTAACCGCATCGGTATCACATAACATAAACGATAAGATTAAAGCTGCCGGAATGAACGATTACCTGTCAAAACCGTTTCAGGCAGCTGCCCTGTTCCAAAAGCTCGAAACCATAAGTAGGGGCAAACCAGGTAATGCCATGGTTGGTTAAAAATGATCGGTTGATCTAATTCATTGCCATGGACTTTAGTCAACAGTTTAAAGCTGGTTAGGACGACAGATTAAGGCTTTTACAAACTTCTTTTATCGTATCGCTTATCGGTTTAAATTCAAAACCAATAGCCTGTTTAATTTTGCTGTTATCAAACTCGCGTGTGTTAGATGCTGCTCTTGCGCTGGTTTTATCAAGGGCCGGTGCCTTGCCGGTTAAAAGGCCCAATACCGATGCACCGCGCCAGGCCAGTTCCATCATCCAGGGTTTGGCGAGGGTGGCAGGTGGCTTTACGCCAAAGCAATTGGCAATCTCTTCAAAAATTTGCTTATAAGGGCGGTTTTCAGCATTAATAATATAACGTTCGCCGCTAATATCGGTTGCCATCAGGGTAATCATGCATTTGGCTACATCCTGCACATCTACAAAACCAATAGTGCCGCCGGTATAAAACTTAAGGCCTTTGCGCACGGTTTCAAAAATTTGCCCGCTACCTGCTGTGCCTGCACTGGCGCCAATTATAATGGTTGGGTTTACAATAACGGCATCCAGCCCCTCGGCAATACCGCGCCAAACTTCCATTTCGCTTTCCAGTTTAGATATCGCGTAGCCATCCGTTTCAGTTGATGAATCTAAATGATGGTTTTCGGTGATCTGTTCGCCCGGTTTAGCTTCTCCCACTGCCGCTACCGAACTGGTATGCACTATGCGTATACCCTTTTCCACACACAGATCAACCAGGTTAGCAGTGCCCTGCACATTGGTACGTATCATGGCGTCTTTATGGGCCTGTTTTAACGATACAAATGCAGCACAATTATATACTTGTGTAACGCCGTCAAGTGCGGTTTCTAATGCGTCGGCATCCATCAGGTCGGCATTAACCCATTCAATGTTCGCAGCGTATGGCTCCAGTATTTTAGGCGTGGTTGATGATGCCCGCTTAGAACAACGGATGTTGTTTTTGCGCAGGATGAGTTCTTTTGCTAATTCGGCCCCTAAAAAGCCTGTTGCACCCGTAACAAGAATCATTATTTGAAAATTTAAAAATGAGTTAATTTAAAAATGTAAAAGTGCACAAAAGTAATTTGACGATTAATCAAATTCGGAATTTGAAAATTAATATGTTTGTTGAGCGTATTGAAAGTGATTTTCAAATTTTCAAATCCACACATTTTCAAATCAAAAAATGTCCTTAGCCGATTTTTTTACCCCCATAGATCTTAAAAAGATCACACCTAAAAATGGATATTTCACCAGTCAGCTGGGCGATAAAATAAATCACCATTCGGTTGATTTTCCAGACCTGGAAGAAAAAACCGACATAGCCATTATTGGTGTAATGGAAGACAGGAATGCCACCAATAACCCCGGCTGTGCATTAGGGCCCGATTACGTTCGCGAGAAATTATATCAGCTAAATGAGGGTAGCTATACAACCAAAATAGTAGACCTGGGCAACATAGCACGTGGCGAAACAGTGGTGGATACCTACTATGCGCTTAAAACAGTTGTAGAAGAACTGATCAAAAAAGATATAGTGCCGCTGATTATCGGCGGCGGACAGGATCTTACCTATGCGCAATATCTGGGTTACGAAAACCTGGAGCAAAAGGTAGATATGCTGGTAGTAGATTCGCAGTTTGACCTGGATGAGGACGGCTTAAGCGAAACGATCGAAACTACCTCGGCATCGTACATGAATAAAGTGATCTTACACGAACCTAACTACCTGTTTAATTACAGTAACATGGGTTACCAAACCTACTTTGTAAACCAGGATAGTTTACGCGTAATGGACAAGCTGTATTTTGATGTGCACCGCCTGGGCGAACTTACACAAAACATAGCCGTGGCCGAGCCTATCATCCGCAATGCCAATATGCTAAGCTTTGATATGGGCGCCATCCGCTCGTCAGACGCGGCGGGGAATGCCAATGCCAAGCCTAACGGTTTTTACGGCGAAGAGGCCTGCCAGATCTGCCGTTATGCCGGTTTTAGCGATAAGTTAACTTCTATAGGTTTTTATGAATTTAACCCGGCCTACGATAGTAACGGGCAAACGGCCATGTTGCTATCGCAAATGGTTTGGTATTTTATTGATGGATTTTATAACCGCAAGCGGGATTTTCCGCTCAACCCAAAATCACAGTACCTGATATATAAAACCAGTTTAAAGCACGAAGAGCACGAGCTTGTGTTTGTAAAAAGCAAAAAAAGCGACCGCTGGTGGATGCAGGTGCCGTACCCTACAGGGGGCTCTAAAAACGAACGCTTCCATTTGGTGCCTTGCCGGTATGAAGATTATAAAACAGCAGTATCCGGCGAAATGCCCGATCTGTGGTGGCGCACCTATCAAAAATTAAACTAAACTGCAATTCATGAGGCGTTTACGCGTTATGGTTACTTTACTGATAATTTAAATGAAGAAATTTTTGTTTGCCATAGCGGCATTTTTACCTGCCCTGGCTTTTGCCCAAAATGCGCAGCCCTTTACCATAAAAAGCAAGTTTACCAATATAAACGGCCCGGCAAAGGCGTATTTGGTTTACTACTTGGGTGCCAATAATGTAACCGACTCGGCCACTATTGTTAACGGCGAGTTTAAGTTTGATGGCGTGGTGATGGACCCTGTAAATGCCTCCCTTTTCATCGATCATAAAAACCTGGGTTTTGCTAAGTATATCGAACAAAACTTCCCGGATGGCGGCCCTTCAAAATCTGCCGACGGGTTGAGCTTTTTTCTGGAGAAAGGGAACATCAATATTGCCGGTAAAGATTCTATGGCTACGGCAGATGTGGTTGGTTCGCCAACTAATGATGATAACAAGGCGCTTAAAAGCCAGTTAAAGGTTATTATAGATAAAGCCAAAGTTATAGCGCAGGAAGCGCAAAAAGCACCTGCGGAGCAACAGCGTTCTGCCGCTTTTCAAAACACCATGCAGGGTAAATACAAAACCTTGCAGGCCGAGCAAAAAAACGTGCTTAAAAACTTTATTGGTACACACCCAGCAAGCTATATAAGTTTATTGGCGCTATCAAGCGTGAGCGGCCCCTCGCCGGATGTAGCCGAGGTAGAGCCTTTGTATAATCAGCTATCTGCAGATATCAAAAACTCTGAAGGCGGCAAACAGCTGAAAATGTCGATAGATGCGTTAAAACTTACCTCTATTGGTGCTGTAGCGCCCGATTTTTCACAAAATGATGTTAACGGGAAGCCAGTACAGCTGTCATCTTTTAAAGGCAAATATGTATTGGTTGATTTTTGGGCATCATGGTGCGGCCCTTGCCGCCAGGAAAACCCTAATGTGGTAAAGTTGTTTAATAAGTATAAAGGCAAAGGTTTTACCGTGTTAGGTGTATCTTTAGATAAACCGGATGGTAAAGCTGCATGGTTAGCAGCCATTAAAAACGACGGCCTTACCTGGACACAAGTATCTGACCTAAAAGGATGGAGCAACCTGGCTGCCGGCTTATACGGTGTGCGGTCTATCCCTCAAAACTTTTTGATAGATCCGCAAGGCAAAATTGTAGCTAAAGACCTCCGCGGCGACGATCTGGATAGTACTTTAGAAAAGTTACTGGGCAAAATTTGATTTTTGGCTAATTAAGTTGATATTAGGGCTTTACAAAACTGACTATTATCATGAAAAAAATACTATTAAGCGCTATTGCGCTTATGCCGCTGCTTGCTGCCGCGCAAGACACTAAATTTACCGTACAAGGTAAGTTAGGCACCTACAGCGCCCCGGCTAAAGTTTACATTCAATATCGTAAAGATGCTAAAACCATAGTTGATTCGGCTGTGCTTGCTAACGGCGTATTTAAGTTTACGGGCGATGCAGGCGCTACCCCAAGCCAGGCCTATTTACTGCTTAACGAGAAAGGATCTGGCCTTAATAACTCTCGCGATTACAAATCTATCTACGTAGAGCCGGGTGTAATAACCGTAAACAGTGTGGCCGAAGTAGCTAAAGCAACCGTTAGCGGCACACAGGCTAATACGGATAACGAGGCTTATCACGCAGCCTTAAAACCGGTTAGTGATGCTTACGAGGCCATGGAAGCTAAAGATAAAGCAGCTACTGATGAGCAAAAAAAATCTGCGGCTTATATAGCGCAAACCAAAGCGGATGAAAAAGCGATAGGCAAACAGGAAGAAGAGTTGAATAAGAAATTTATTGAAACACATCCTGGTTCTATCATCAGCCTTAGCGTATTGCAATCTTACGCCTATGGTGCCGACTATAAAGATATCGAACCATTGTTCAATAAATTATCGCCGGAAATTAAGGCAACAGAGCCCGGTAAGAAATTTACCGAGATGATGCCTAAAATAAAGTCGGTGGCTTTAGGGGCAACCGCGCCTGAATTTGCAGAAGCTGATACGGCCGGTAAAATGGTTAGCCTGGCATCTTTCCGCGGTAAATATGTGCTGATAGATTTTTGGGCATCATGGTGTGGCCCTTGCCGTGCCGAAAACCCGAATGTGGTTAAAGCCTACAACGCCTACAAAACTAAAAACTTCACCATATTGGGTGTGTCTTTAGACAGGCCTAACGCTAAAGAAGCATGGTTAAAAGCTATCCATAAAGACGGCCTGACCTGGACACAGGTATCCGACCTGCAATTCTGGAAAAGCAAAGCAGCCGATCTGTACGCTGTGCGCGGCATCCCGCAAAACTTTTTGATTGACCCTAATGGTAAGATCATCGGTAAAAACCTGAGAGGTGATGACCTGGAAGCCAAACTGGCCGAGCTGTTTGGGAAGATATAATCTAAAAATAAAGCACAAAAAAGCCGGGATGAAGATCCCGGCTTTTTTGTTAGTAATAATAGAATGTAACGGGCTTATATGCACCGCCCGGGCCATCGAAGGCCCAGCCCTTTGAAATGGTATAGATGCTGTCAGGATCAGGGCAGACCGGGCCGCAAACATAGCCCTCTACGCATTGTGCATACCCGCCACTAACAAATTTTATTTCTGGTTAGTGCCTTTCCAAATTCTTTTAATTTTTAATCGTGTTTAGTTTTAAAGGTAATCCAATATACCAAAAAATTGGATAGTATGCGCAACTGGTTAATTATTAAGAAATTGCTCAATAAAAAAGCCGGAAGAATATTCTTCCGGCCGGGGGGGCGGTTAAAACCAGCCGCTATTATTTTAACCTAAAAGCCGCAATCAACAAGAGTACACTTGCCACCGGTTGAAGTGGGGATACACTGATACGCTTTAGGTAAAACCGGCGATCCATCTGGGTTATATGCACATCCAGGCGCGCACTGGTTAGGGCTATTGTATAAACAATCGCCACCACCCGGAGGGCCTCCACCATTTACAGATTTCATTTCTTGCCTGGATAACACCTGTCCAAATTCTTTTAGTTTTTTCATATTGTTTAGTTATTAAATGTAATCCAATATAACAATAATCTGGATGCTATTCATAATCAGTTAATTGTTAAGAAAAAAATCGCCCCACATTTGTTAATTAACAGGCACAAAAAAAGGTGCCTTTGTTTTAAGGGCACCTTTGCTAAATATTGAGGTAGATTACAACAGATCGAACCCGATATCCTTACGGAAATAAACTCCGTCGTAATAAATACGGGCGGCATCGGCAGTAGCTTGTTGCAGGGCATCAAACATATTGTCTTGAAGGCTGGTAACGGCTAATACGCGGCCGCCAACTGCTTTTATATCTTCGCCAACCAGGGTGGTACCTGCATGGAAAACATGCGAATCGCGCACATTCTCTATTCCACTTATAGTTTTGTCTTTCAGGTACTCGCCAGGGTAACCACCGGCAACACATACTACGGTAGCGGCAGTTTTGTTAGATATTACTAATTCCTTCTCTATCAGGTTACCTTCGGCAACACCCATCAGCAGGTCTACAAAGTCACTTTCTATGCGCGGCATAACGCTTTCCGTTTCCGGGTCGCCCATGCGGCAGTTATATTCAATCACCCAGGGTTCGCCATTAGTATTCATTAGGCCTATAAAAATAAAGCCTTTGTAGGGGATGCCCTCCTTTTTTAATCCTTCAACCGTTGGGATGATCACTTTCTCTTCTACCTTTTGCATAAAGGCGGCATCTGCAAAATGCACGGGCGATACCGAGCCCATACCGCCGGTATTTAACCCTGTATCGCCTTCGCCAATGCGTTTGTAATCTTTGGCCTCGGGTAAAACTTTGTAGCTGTTACCATCGGTCATCACAAAAACAGAAAGTTCGATGCCTTGTAAAAACTGCTCGATAACCACCTTCGAGCTGGCTTCGCCAAATTTGGCTTCGGTAAGCATTTCGGTAAGTTCCAGTTGGGCTTCTTCCAGCGTGGTGCAAATTAAAACACCCTTACCGGCTGCCAAACCGTCGGCTTTTAACACTACTGGTAAACCGGCGGTTGCCAGGTAGGCAAAACCCTCCTGCAGGGTATCGCGTGTAAACGTTTGCGATGCTGCCGTAGGCACGCCATTGCGCTGCATAAATGCCTTAGAAAAATCTTTACTACCCTCTAACTGTGCCGCATGTTGCTGCGGGCCAATTACCGGGATACCTTTTAACTGCTCATCAGCCAAAAAGAAATCATGAATACCTTTTACAAGCGGCTCTTCGGGGCCAACCAGCACCATCTTAATATCGTTGGCCAGTGCAAAAGCCTTAATGCCGTCAAAATCGGTAACCTGTAGGTTAACATTGGTGCCATACTGGCCGGTGCCGGCGTTGCCCGGTGCAATAAACAAGTTATCGCATTTGGGGCTTTGGGAGATTTTCCAGGCGAAGGCGCTTTCCCTTCCACCCGAACCAAGGAGCAGGATATTCATGCGGGCAAATATAAGGTTTTTGATGTGCAGATGTGCGAATATGCAAATGTGCAGATGTGGAGGTGCTTGAATAGTAATTTGCGTTGATGATTTACAATTTATTGATGTGATGCGATTTATAGTTTGGTGTTATTTGCACATCTTCACATCCACATATTTGCACATTAAATCGTACCTTTGCCTGTCAAAATGACTTTAAAATTGCACTGGCGCAATTATTGAGTTTAGTGCATCATATAAAAATAATATGTTAGATTTTTTCAGTAAGCTTTTTGGAAGCAAATCAGATAGGGACGTTAAGGGTATAATGCCTATAGTTGAGAAAGTTAAGGCTGCTTATGCCAAATTGGACCAACTATCTAACGACGAGCTTAGGGGTAAAACCATAGAATTTAAAGAAACAATTGCGGCAGGCCTTGCAGGTATTGATGCCGAGATACAGGCTATTAAAGCACGTACCGAAACCGAGCTGGACGTAGAGGTAAGCGAGAAAGTTGCGCTATACACCCAGTTAGATAAGCTGGAAAAAGACCGTAATAAAGAATTAGAAGAAATTTTGATGAATATTTTACCTGAGGCTTTTGCCGTGGTAAAAGAAACAGCGCGCAGGTTCTCGCAAAATAAAACTATTGAGGTTACAGCTACACAGTTTGACCGCGAGTTGGCTGCCCGTAAAAACAACGTTATTATAAACGGCGATAAAGCCACCCACCACAACACCTGGCTGGCTGCCGGTAATGAGGTTACCTGGAACATGGTACACTACGATGTACAGTTAATTGGTGGTATAGTATTGCACCAGGGTAAAATAGCTGAGATGGCAACAGGTGAAGGTAAAACATTGGTAGCCACGCTGCCTGCTTACCTTAATGCCCTTGCCGGCCAGGGTGTGCACATTGTAACCGTGAATGATTACCTGGCACGACGCGATAGTGAGTGGATGGGGCCGTTGTACGAGTTCCACGGTTTGGCGGTTGATTGTATTGACAAACACGAGCCAAATTCTGAAGAACGCCGTAAAGCCTATTTGGCTGATATTACCTTTGGTACCAATAACGAATTTGGCTTTGATTACCTGCGTGACAATATGACACGCAGCCCCGAAGAGCTGGTACAGCGCAAGCTGCATTATGCCATGGTGGATGAGGTGGATTCGGTATTGATCGATGATGCGCGTACACCATTAATTATCTCGGGCCCTATACCACGTGGCGACGAGCATGAGTTTTATGAGTTGAAACCACGTATAGAGCGTTTGGTAAATGCCCAAAAAGCTTACGTAAACAGCGTATTGAACGAGGCTAAAAAAGCCATTAACGATGGCAGCACAGGTGTAGAAGACGGTGGTTTGGCTTTATTACGTGCTCACCGTGCCTTGCCAAAAAGCAAAGCCCTTATCAAGTTTTTAAGTGAAGGCGCCAACCGTACGGTTCTTCAAAAAACAGAGAACCACTACATGCAGGATCAGGGTAAGGAAATGCCTAAGGTAGATTCTGAACTGTTCTTTATTATCGATGAAAAAAACAACTCGGTAGAGCTTTCTGAAAAAGGTATCGAATTGATCACCGCATCGGGCGAAGATCCTAACTTCTTTGTGATGCCGGACGTAGGCACCGAGATTGCCAATATTGAAAAATCTGATGTACCGGCAGAAGAGAAGATAGCCAGAAAAGATGAGCTGATGCGCGATTTCTCTATCAAATCAGAGCGTATTCACTCGGTTAACCAGTTGTTAAAGGCTTACACCCTATTCGAAAAAGATACCGAATACATACTGGACGAAGGCAAAGTAAAAATTGTAGATGAGCAAACAGGCCGTGTATTGGATGGCCGCCGCTACTCTGATGGCTTACACCAGGCTATCGAGGCTAAAGAGAATGTTAAGGTAGAAGATGCTACCCAAACCTTTGCTACCGTAACGCTGCAAAATTACTTTAGGATGTACCACAAACTTTGCGGTATGACAGGTACTGCCGTTACCGAAGCAGGTGAGTTTTGGCAGATATATAAGTTGGATGTAGTAGAGATACCAACCAATACCCCAACATCCCGTGATGACAGGCAGGATCTGGTGTATCGTACCATCCGCGAAAAATATAACGCCGTTGCCGATGAGATAGTGAAACTTACGCAGGCGGGTCGCCCGGTACTGGTAGGTACAACATCGGTAGAGATATCTGAATTATTGAGCCGTATGCTTAAGCTGCGCGGTATTAAACATAACGTACTGAATGCTAAAATGCACCAGAAAGAGGCAGATATTGTTGCCGAAGCAGGCCAGGCAGGTACCGTAACCATTGCTACCAACATGGCAGGCCGTGGTACGGATATTAAACTGGGCGCAGGTGTTAAGGATGCAGGTGGTTTGGCCATTGTAGGTACCGAGCGCCACGAAAGCCGCCGTGTAGACAGGCAGTTGCGTGGCCGTGCGGGCAGGCAGGGTGATACCGGTTCATCCCAGTTCTTTGTATCGTTAGAGGATAACCTGATGCGTTTGTTCGGATCTGAGCGGATCTCTAACCTGATGGTACGTATGGGTATCGAAGAGGGCGAAGTTATTCAGCACTCGATGATCTCTAAATCAATTGAGCGTGCGCAGAAAAAGGTAGAAGAGAACAACTTTGGTATCCGTAAGCGTTTGCTGGAGTATGATGATGTGATGAACTCACAGCGTACCGTTATCTATGCCAAGCGTAAGAACGCCCTGTTTGGCGATCGCCTGGATGTGGATATCAGCAACACCGTGTTTGATGTTATTGAGGATGTAGTTACCGAATATAAAGAAGCCGCCAATTTTGAAGGCTTCCAGATGGAGATCATCCGCCTGTTCTCGGTAGATACCGAAGTTACAGCAGAGGAATTTGCAGCAACATCTATCCCTAACCTCGTAGATAGCACCTTTATTGAGGTGACAGATTTTTACAAACGTAAGGCAGAGGCAATTGCCCATCAGGCTTACCCGGTATTAAAAGATGTATATGATACCCGTGGCCAGTATGTAGAAAACATTGTAGTGCCATTCTCTGATGGTATCCATGGCTTACAGGTTGCAGTGCCTTTGAAAAAGGCGGTTGATAACCATGGTTTAGAAGTATTTAAATCATTCGAGAAAAACGTAACCCTTTCGCTGATTGATGATGCCTGGAAAGAGCATTTGCGCGAAATGGACGAACTTAAACAAAGCGTGCAAAACGCCGTTTACGAGCAAAAAGACCCGTTATTGGTTTATAAATTCGAGGCGTTTGAATTGTTCCGCCAGATGTTATCAAACGTTAACAAAGAGCTTGTTAGCTTCCTGTTCAGAGGTGGCATCCCGGTTCAGCAGGAGCCCGAGCAGGTACGTGAGGCAAGGCCCGAACCAAAGCTTGATCTGAAAAATATGCGCACTACCAAGCCCGAACTGTCGAGCGAAGCAAATGGGATAGCCGTGGATGATACCCGCGAAATACAAAAACCAACCCCTGTAAAGGTTGAACAAAAAATAGGCAGGAACGACCCATGCCCATGCGGTAGCGGCAAAAAATATAAAAGCTGCCACGGCCAGGGGTTAAATTAATTAAAACACAATGTTATCCTGAACTTGTTTCAGGATCTCTCAGAATGGCCAACTGAACAGATGGTTATGTTACAGGTGGGATGCCGAAACAAGTTCGGCATGATGGCGTTTGTTGGATATGATACTAAAAATGAAAAAAGCAATGTTTGATTATAAAGCTCCGGTAAGCCTCATCAAACATTGCTTTTTGTTTTTGCTGCTAGTTGCATCGGAACAAAGCTTTGCACAAACCCGGGGCAAGGTACAGGTAATGGCACCGCCATTGTTTGATACCCTTTTAGCCAAACGCGCCACATTAAATGCCGGCGGCGGAGGCAGCGGGGCAACATCCGGCTATTCATCTTATGGTTATCGCGTACAGATCTACAATGGCAGTAGCCGTAGTGCCGCGTTTAATGCGCAGGATAAATTCAATAAGGAGTTCCCGGAGATGCGTACCTACATTGTGTACCGCGAACCAAACTTTAAAGTAAGGGCAGGCGATTTCCGGTCGCGCATTGAGGCCGAGCGGATGAAGGAACAGTTAAAAGCCTGGTTCCCGATCATGTTTATTATCTCAGAAAAAATCAATCCACCCAAAACGGTTATCACCAATGATTAAAGAAAAAATACAGCAATTAGCCAAAGATATTTTTAATGATGTTGTGGCTAACCGCAGGCATTTACACTCGCACCCCGAATTGTCTTTCCATGAGTTAGAAACATCGGTGTTTGTGGCTAATAAGTTAGAAGAGCTTGGGCTGGAATATCATAAAATGGCAGATACGGGTTTGGTAGCCCTGATAAAGGGCGATAAACCGTCTGACCAGGTGGTGGCCCTGCGTGCCGATATGGATGCTCTGCCGATAATGGAGGCAAACGATGTGCCCTATAAATCGCAAAACCCGGGCGTAATGCACGCTTGTGGGCATGATGTGCATACCTCGTCGTTATTAGGGGTTGCCAAAATATTAACCGACCTTAAAAGCGAATTTGGCGGGACTATAAAACTCATTTTTCAACCGGCAGAAGAGAAACTACCGGGCGGAGCCAGCCTGATGATAAAGGAAGGGGTATTAGAAAACCCAAAACCGCAGGCCGTAATTGGCCAACATGTAATGCCGCTTATAGATGCCGGTAAAGTAGGTTTCCGTGCGGGTAAGTACATGGCATCAACCGATGAGCTTTATGTAACCGTAAGGGGCAAGGGAGGCCACGGTGCCCAACCGCAGCAGAATGTAGACCCGGTTGTGATCACTGCGCATATCATCACCGCGCTGCAAACTATTGTAAGCCGCTCTGCAGATCCTAAAAGTCCGTCGGTATTATCATTTGGGAAGGTAATCGCTAATGGCGCTACCAACGTGATCCCTAACGAGGTGTACCTGGAGGGTACGTTCCGTACGATGGACGAAAAATGGCGTGCTGAGGCTCATATAAAGATCAAAAAAATGGCCGAAGGTATTGCTGAGAGCATGGGAGGCAGCTGCGAGTTTAACATCATGAGGGGCTACCCATTCCTGATCAACGAAGAGAAATTAACAGCCAATACCCGTAGCCACGCAGAGGATTATTTAGGTAAAGAGAACGTGCTCGACCTGGATATCTGGATGGCGGCAGAGGATTTTGCTTACTACTCGCAAGTGGCAGATTCTTGCTTTTACCGCCTGGGCACCCGTAACGAAAGCCGTGGAATCACTTCATCCGTACACACCCCAACATTTGATGTGGAAGAAAGCGCCCTAGAGCAAAGTACCGGCCTGATGGCTTATCTGGCCATCAAACAGTTAGGGAATTAATTAGTTGATAGACCATAGACGATAGTCCGTGGAGATTTTCACCATGTCTATGGACTATCAACCATGGACCATTTTATGAATAAAATACTCTTTACAGCTTTCTGTTTTATGCTAGGTGCTTTTAGCTTGAAAGCGCAGCAGATACAACGTTTTAACCCGGATACCATCATGACGGTGGTGATAGATTCTGCGGTGAATATCCGTTCGCACCGGCTTAATGCACAAGATTTTATTGATGCGGTAATGAACGATACCAGTTTCTACAAGGCTTTTCAGAACATGAAGAACTTTGCTTTTACTGCCGAGAACCGCATTTTTACCTACGATAAAAAGAATAAGGTAAACGGCAAGATCTATCGCCGCTTATTACACAGCAACCAGGCCGGCAAACATCATATTGAATATACAGCCAAAAGTGATAGCGGGAATGTATTTAAAAAGAATGGCAAGTATCAGTTATATACGGTAGAGATGTTCGATTACATTTTTATGAATGCCTATAATTCTGATTTTGTAAAGAGTGAGGGTAAATCGGCAGAAAACAAAAGCAAGAACGAAGGTTACAAAGCCAAACTGAAAACCCTGGTGTTTACGCCGGGCAGAAAGGTATCGGGCATCCCGTTCATCAGCAGTAAAACAGAGATCTTCGGGCCAGAATTAAGGCAGTTTTATACCTATGAGTTTGCCCGCGGTACTTATCTGGATAGTATCCCCGTTTACCGTTTTAAGGTTAAACGCAAACCAAGCAGTTCGCCTGATGATGTAATGATCCAGGAAATGACCACCATATTTGATGTGAATAATTTTCAGATATTGGGGCGCTATATTGATATGAAATACAGCAACATGCTGTTTGACTTTAACGTGCAGATGAACATCGAGCTAAACAAGTTTAACGATGAGCTGCTCCCCGTTAAAATAAGCTACCAGGGCAACTGGGATATCCCCTTCCATAAAGAAGAACGCGCCAGCTTTTTAATTGTGCATAAGGATTATAAACACGAATGAGACACGATTAAAGGATTGCCGGAATTAGGACACAATTGGAGGATTAGACACAGTTTTTATAATTAACAGGATTTTTTTGAACCTTAATCCTGTTAATCTTATAATCCCATAATCGTGTTCTTTTCTGCCTCTTGCTTAATCACCTCATTTCGCTTCACCAATAATCCGGTCATATATCTTTTAAGGAATAACCAATTGGCCAGCCTTCCCAATAAACCAAACGGAGCCTCAAACATGAACTCATCCCGTATGATGGTTTGTTTATCATCCCCGGTAAAATAATGCTCGTGACGGAAGCTTTTAAAAGCACCGCTAACCATTTCATCCGCAAAGAAATGAGGCGGATCAAAAGCAGTGATCTTTGAGGTAAGGTTTTGCCAGATACCGAAGTGTTTGGCCCGCCAGGTAACGGTTTCGCCTAAGCCAATTAAACCACTGGTGCGGCCAGCAATAGCCCGCTCGCCGGTATGAGCGGTAGATGCCACATGCACATCAATATCCCGCGCAATGTCAAAACACTTTTGGGTAGGCGCATTAATGGTAGTGATCAGTTCTATTTTCGGCACAACGGTTAAGTTTGAGAGAAACAAAAACGCCGATCAAATAATCGGCGTAATCTTAAAATCATATTCAATCGGCAGTTAAAATTCCGCATTCTTCGGGAACCTTGGGAAAGGGATCACATCGCGGATGTTGCCCATGCCGGTAACAAATAGCACCAAACGCTCGAAACCTAAACCAAAGCCTGCATGCTGGCAGCCACCAAAACGGCGGGTATCCAGGTACCACCAAAGCTCATCTTTAGGGATGCCTATCTCATCCATACGTTGCTCCAGTTTATCTAAACGTTCTTCACGCTGCGAGCCACCTACAATTTCGCCAATACCCGGGAACAGGATGTCCATAGCGGCAACAGTTTTACCATCGTCGTTTTGGCGCATGTAGAAAGATTTGATCTCTTTAGGATAATCTGTCAGGATCACCGGTTTTTTAAAGTGTTTCTCTACCAGGTAACGCTCATGTTCCGATTGCAGATCGGTACCCCAGCCTTCTATCAGGTATTGGAATTTCTTCTTTTTGTTCGGGGTAGATTCTTTCAGGATCTCTATCGCCTCGGTATAAGTTAAGCGCTCAAATTCGTTATCTAAACAAAACTGCAGTTTCTCTAACAGGTTAAGTTCGGAGCGGTCTTGCTGTGGTTTTTGTTTTTCTTCGTCAAGCAAACGCTGGGTTAAAAACTCAATATCCTCTTTGTTTTTATCCAGCGCATAGCGGATCACGTATTTAAGCAGGTCTTCGGCCAGGTCGGCGTTATCTTTCAGATCATAAAAAGCCATTTCGGGCTCTATCATCCAAAATTCGGCTAAGTGGCGGGTAGTATTGGAGTTTTCGGCACGGAAGGTAGGGCCGAAGGTATAAATATCGCTTAAAGCCATAGCCCCCAGCTCGCCCTCTAACTGGCCGGATACGGTAAGGTTGGTAGATTTACCAAAAAAGTCCTGTTTGTAATCAACCTCGCCGGTATCTGTGCGGGGCACGTTGGCCAGGTCAAAGTTAGTTACGTGGAAAGCCTCGCCTGCACCTTCGGCATCAGACTGGGTGATAACAGGGGTATGCAGGTAAACAAAACCGCGTTCCTGGAAAAAGGTGTGGATAGCGAATGACAGCGTGTTACGCACACGGAATATGGCACCAAATGTATTGGTACGGAAACGCAGGTGCGCTATCTCACGTAAAAACTCCAGGCTGTGTTTTTTAGGTTGCAGCGGATATTTCTCCGGGTCGCAATCGCCCAGTATCTCTATATGGGTTGCCTTAACATCAACGCTTTGGCCTTTACCTAATGATGCTACCAGTTTGCCGGTAGCACTAATGGCGGCGCCTGTAGTGATGCGTTTTAGTAAGGCGGGGTCGGTGTTCTCAAAATCAACCACAATTTGCAGGTTGCTATTGGTAGAGCCATCGTTTAAAGCAATAAACTGATTGTTGCGGAAGGTACGTACCCATCCTTTAACGGTTACATCAATATCGGTTTTACCACTTTCAAGCAGTGCTTTAATTTTTGTACGAGTGCTCATAATAAAAACATTTTGAGCGGCAAAAATACAATTATTTGCTAATAAGCCCTTCTAATCTCAGCCGAAAGGGCGACTTTTTATAACCTGCCCTAAAAAAGTTAACCCTCCCGGTGGGGAGGGTTAAATGGGGTAATTACTTAACGAGGCAGGTATATGCTAAACTGGCCTTTAGTGAATTTTACGCTATCGGCATAGGTGCTTGATGTTACAGGGAAGGTCCTTTTGAATCTTAAGGTAAATTTACCTGCAATAACTTTAGCGGTAGAATCATAGTCGGTAACTTCCAGCATGCTGCCGTTAGCTACGCCAATGTTATAACGGCTTACCGTATCCTTGGCAATGTTTTGATAATATTTAGCCTGGTTGCCGGTTAATGCATAGGTGCCTTTACCCGCAAATTTAATGTTCATACGGATGCCGGCCTCGTTGCTCATACCCATTATAGTGATAGAATCGGTGCCTACTTTGGCAGAGCCGGGATATGCCTGTACCTGCAAACCATTTTTTTCGGCCACAAAATATGGTTGATAAGGTATTTGGCAGCAGTCGTTATGTTTTAAACAAGCTGTAAACAGTAGCGATAAAAGCGCGAGCCCGGTAAATGTTAGCTTTTTCATGATCAGTATTTTTATGTGTTCTTTCTACTATACGTTTAAAAAATTATGGGTGCTACAGTGCGAGCGGAAAAATTTGTTGGAAAGCCTCACCCCGGCGCTCTCCGAAGGAAGCCTCTCCCAACCCTCTCCAAAGGAGAGGGCTTCAAAAGATTAGTTTTACTACCTTTTTAAAAGAGAGGCTTGGGTTAGGCTAATTGCTTAAGTTTGCAACTCAGCACCATTTCATGAAACCTAAGTTAAGCCTGGCTATTGGCATTTTTTGTATCTCGTTTTCGCCAATATTTGTAAAGCTGGCAGCTTCGCCTGCTATTACATCAGGCTTTTACCGCATTTTTATAGCCTGGCTGTGTTTGCTGCCCTATTGCATCATCAAAGGCAAATTGAAAACCACCCGCAGGGCACTTATTATTACTATAATTGGCGGTTTAGTTTTTGGGGCAGATATTGCGCTTTGGAATATCTCGTTGCTTAAGATCAGCGCTACGGTATCAACCTTGCTGGCTAACCTGGCACCTGTGTGGGTAGGGTTAATGAGTTATTTGTTCTTCAGGAAAAAATCGGGCTGGCTGTTTTGGGCCGGCACCTTTGTAGCCATAATTGGTATGGTAATATTGGTAGGATACCATAATGTGCTTACCCTGCAGTTTAACGAAGGCATACTTTATGCTATTGCTGCCAGTATGCTTTATGCCGGCTACATCATGATAACCAAAGGTGTTTTGCAGCATATTAATACCTTCACCTTTATGTTTTATAATATGCTGGGCGCATCAATTTTCCTGGCAATTATAGCCCTGCTACGCGGCGATGCCCTAGTGGGATACGATAACGGCACCTGGGGTTGCTTTATTGGCATGGGTATAGTGTGCCAGCTGATAGGCTGGCTTACCATTAACCACTCGCTGCGTTATCTCGAATCTACCAAGGTGTCTATAGCCCTGCTTGGGCAAACTGTTATAGCCGGTTTTTTAGCTATAGGTTTGTTAGGCGAAGTGCTGCATTTAAAAGAAATTGTTGGTAGTGTGATTATTTTGGTAGGGATAGCATTGTCGTTTTTAAAGGTGAAGAAAAGGGGAGTGGTGGTGTAGTTGACTCACCCCCTGCCCCCTCTCTGCTACGCAAAGAGGGGGGTGGCAAAAAGAAAAATTTTTCAACCCTCTTTCCGCGCAGCGAAGAGAGGGGCGACCAGCGAAGCGTAGACCGGGTGAGTAAAATCGCCGATATTTTTCTATATTTAAACAACGACTTACTTACTTAACCCTTACTTTTGTAACCCGCTAAATCGCGAAGCAACACAAATGATCACCAAACCCACCATAGACCGTATAATGGAAGCCACAGACATTGTGGAGGTGATAGGTGAATTTGTACAGTTAAAAAAGCGCGGTGCCAATTATGTAGGCCTTTCGCCGTTCGCGAATGAGCGTACGCCGTCGTTCACGGTGTCGCCGGCCAAGGGGATCTTTAAAGATTTCTCGACCGGCAAGGGAGGCAGCGCCGTTACCTTTTTAATGGAGCTGGAGAAATTCACCTACCCCGAGGCGCTTAAATGGCTGGCCAAAAAATACGGCATAGAGGTAGAGGAAACAGTTGATACCAGCGAAAACCTGGAGGAACAGAACCACCGCGAAAGCCTTATGATCGTATCTGGCTTTGCGGCTAAATTTTTCCACGAAAGCTTATTGGATAGCGACGAGGGGCAAAGCATTGGCCTGAGTTATTTTAAAGAGCGCGGTTTTAACTCCGAAACCATCAAAAAATTTGAGCTGGGCTACTCGCCCGATCAATGGGAGGCGTTTACAGGCGAAGCCATCAAACAAGGTTACCAGGAACAATATTTAGTAGAGAGCGGCCTTTCCGTTAAACGGGATAATGGCTCGTTATATGATCGTTACCGCGGCCGCGTGATGTTCCCGATACATAGTTTTACAGGCCGGGTAATTGCCTTTGGCGGACGTACGCTGAAGAGCGATAAGAATGTACCTAAGTACGTAAACTCGCCCGAGTCCGAGATCTACCATAAGTCTAACGTATTATATGGCTTGTACTTTGCCAAGCGCGCCATTCGCGAAGAGGATAACTGCTACCTGGTAGAGGGTTATGCAGATGTAATATCGGTTCACCAGGCGGGTATCGAAAATGTGGTGGCCTCATCAGGTACATCGCTAACCTCAGAACAGATCAGGCTGATAGGCAGGCTCACCAAAAACATCACCATATTATATGATGGCGATGCCGCGGGTATCAAAGCATCCCTGCGCGGGCTGGATATGATATTGGAAGAAGGCCTTAACGTAAAGGTGGTGCTGTTCCCGGATGGGCACGACCCCGATTCGTTTGTGCAGAAATTTGGTACCAGCGCCTTTAAAACCCACGTAGATAAGAATAAAAAGGATTTTATCCTTTATAAAACCGACATGCTTTTGAAGGATGCCGGTACCGACCCGATCAAAAGGGCAGGGGTTATCCGCGAGATAGTAGAGAGTATTGCAAAGATCCCCGATTCTATCAAGCAATCGGTATTTATAAAAGAATGCAGCAGCCAGTTACAGATAGATGAGCGCGCCTTACTATCCGAGCTGAACAAGATGCGCCAGGCCAAGGCCCGGAAAGATAGCCAGAACCAGCAAAACAGCTACAGGCCCGAGCCATCGCCCGAAGACCTGTTGTTTTTTGATGAGCCGCAGGTGCAGGAAAAGGTTAGCGCCGAATCTGACACGCAGGAGAAAGAGATCGTTCGCCTGTTGTTGCTTTACGGCAATAAAATGATAGACTGGGATGGCATCGCCAATACCTACATTGGTCCGTTTATGGTGGCCGAATTAAGTGATGTGGATTTTGAGCAGCCGGTAACCAAACACTTTATGGAAATCTATCGCCAGGAAGTGGAGAATGGCATATTGCCAGAAGAACAACACTTTATCCACCACAAGGATAAGGCTATTGTAGATATGGTGGTTACCCTGCTGACAACTAAGTATGTACTGAGCGAGAACTGGTATGATATGCACAAGATATTGGTATCTGATGAACAGGCTAATATGAAGGCAACCATTCTGGGTGCCATCTTCCACCTTAAGAAACAGAAGGTGGGCAAGATACTGGAGGGTCTGCGCAAGGAATTGCAAACTACCACCGGCGAAGCCGACCAGGAAATTCTGCTGAACCAGTACATGCACATGAAAAAGGTAGAGAAAACCATATCCGATTACTTAGGCTCGGTAATTTTAAAATAATGGCATCTCACAACGATCTTGGACAAAAAGGTGAAGCCATGGCGAAAGCCCACATGGAGGCCACAGGTTACGAGATCATGGATGAGAACTGGGTTTTTGGCAAAGCCGAGATAGACCTGATTGCCTATAAAGCAGGGATCATTATATTTACCGAAGTTAAAACCCGCACCGGCAATGCCTTTGGCGAACCCGAAGATTTTGTAGATGCCCGCAAGCAACGTTTGCTGGTAGAAGCTGCCGACGAGTACATATATTTGATGAACCATCAGGGAGAAGTAAGGTTTGATATAATATCTATCCTTTTTGACCGTAATAATAACTACACATTAAAACATATTGAAGATGCCTTTTGGCCTTCTGCCATTTAAGATGAATAAACGCATTATAATTTTCGCTGTTATAGCGCTGCTGGCCTACAGCTGTACAGACAATAACAAACAACCCGATTTTACCCTAAGCCCCGACGCTGGTGCTAATTATACCACCGGCAATGCCGTAGCCTTAAAAGTGAATTACCCCGCCGGCACCCAGGTAGATTCGGTAGTGTATTTGCTGGATTCGACAAGGATAGGGGTGGCTAAAGATACTGCCGCCATCAGTTTAAAAACAGATAGCCTGGCTTTGGGTGCCAGGATCATCACCGCTAAAATTTACCAGGCAGGTAAAAGCCAGGAGCTAACCACCAACATTAACCTGTTAGCCAAACCCGCCGAAGAACTGAACTACACCTTAGAAAAAGTTTACCCGCATAGCACCACCCTATATACCGAAGGTTTAATATATGACAACAACGGCTTTTACGAAAGCGGCGGTGGTTATGGGGTACCCGTTGGTGATTCACCGGTTGACGGGCCTTCGAGTTTGGTTAGAACAGATCTGGCTACGGGCAAAGTGGTACAAAAGCAAGCGGTAGACCCTAAAGTATTTGCAGAAGGTATAGTGGTTGTTGGCGATAAAATAATGCAGCTAACCTGGAAAGATAAGATAGGTTATGTGTACGATAAAAAAAGCCTGAAACTGCTCAGTACTTTTGATAATAATGTTGGGGTAGAAGGCTGGGGAATGACCTACGACGGTACTAAAATTTACATGGACGATAGCACCAACCGCATTTGGTTCCTGGATAAGAACACTTATAAGCAAACCGGCTTTGTGGATGTGTACGATGATAAAGGCGCGGTTAACGAAATAAACGAGTTGGAATACATTGATGGAAAGATTTATGCCAACGTTTACCACAAGGATTATATCTTGATTATTGATCCTAAAACCGGTGCTGTGGTACAAAAGGTTGATTTAACCAACCTATACCCCGAAGCCAGCCGCAACCCCGGCGCAGATGTATTGAACGGCATTGCCTACGATAAAGCCACCAAACGCATATTTGTTACCGGTAAAAAATGGGATAAACTATTCCAGGTAAAGTTTGAGAAGAAATAGGGTTTAGAACATACTGTAATGCCGAATTTATTTCGGCATTACACATGCAAAGTGACTAACTTGTCCTGAGAGATCCTGAAACAAGTTCAGGATGACGGAATTTAAGAATAAGAAAGCGGGTAATTCCCGCTTTCTTATTCTTGACTCTCTTTTAACTCGCCTTATTATACTTATTCTTGTACTCTATGGGCGATAGCCCGGTGATCTTTTTAAACACATTGCGGAAGGCCTTGGTATCTGAGTAGCCCACATCGTACATTACTTCATTCACATTTTTACGGCTGCTTTCCAAGTGTTTTTTGGCGGCCTCTACCTTTACGCGCTGTATATATTCCAGCGGGCTGTTATTGGTTGCCTTTTTAAAACGGCGCTCAAAGTGGCGCTTGCCAATGGCATATTTCAGGGCCAGGCCCTCAACCGAAATTTTCTCGGTGATGTTGGCTTCAATAAACTCCTGCGCTTTTTTGATAGGTTCGTCTTCGTGCGTTTTTTGACCGTTGAACATAATAAACGGCGACTGGCTTTTCCGGTCTATCTCCAGTGCAAACATCTTGGCCGCCAGGATAGACATATCGCGCCCGGCGTACTTTTCTACCAGGTATAATAAAAGGTTCCAGTAAGATGTTGCCCCGCCGCTGCTGTATAAACCTTTCTGTTCGGTAACAATGCGGTCATCCACCAGCGTAACTTCCGGAAACATCGCCCTAAACTCGCCTGCAAAACGCCAATGTGTGCTACATTCCTTGCCATTAAGCAAGCCTGTGGCAGCTAATAAAAAAGCGCCCACACAAAGGCTGGCTACTTCAGCCCCCTGGTAGTGCTGGTCAGTTATCCATGGTATAAATTCCCGGTTACGCTCAATAGTGGTTTTCATATCCCCGCCAAAGGCCGGTAAGATGATCAGGTCTGTTTTTTTGACCTCGCTTAACACCGCATCCGTATGTACCGAAAACAGACCGCCATGCAGGCGCACATCTTTTTCCAGCCCAACCAGTTGCACATTAAACATAGGCGGCTTGCCTGCGGCGGCTAAAAAATCGTTAACGCCGGTAAACATAATGCGGGGGTCGGCAATGCTGGCTAATACCGCTTCGTTGGGTATCAAAATACTAACGTTTTTCATAGGTGAGGTATGATTGGTTTCGTCGCAATAAATGTAGCGAAGTAGAAAGTCGTAAACAACCCTATATTATGAAACGGTATGCCATTATTTAAGATAAGGGTCTTTATAAAGCCATTTGAAAAAGGGATTTAGTCCAGGGTATAATATTAATGTATTTGGAGGCTTGGGGATGTTTAAATAGATTGGAAATTGTATATTAGTGATCCCTTATTACAAATAAATGTTTAAAAACCCATTCTCCTTTCAGGGCCGCATCAGGCGTACCGAATTTGGACTTAGTTTCCTTATTTACGTTTTAGTTTACTTCATGATATTAGCTTCTGCTGATAATAGGAGCGAGACCTCGTTAGGATTTTTACTATTTATACCATTATTGTGGTTTATTTATGCACAGGGTGTAAAACGTTGCCATGACCTTAGCAGAAGTGGTTGGTGGATAATTATTCCATTTTATGTTTTATGGCTTATATTTCAGGCGGGGGATATGTGGCCGAACCAGTACGGCTATAATCCAAAATTTCCTGAGCCTAATGAGCAGGATAACTATAAGCAGGGCTTTGATGAATTTAAAGATCCTCAATAAACAAAAAGTCATGCTTAATAACTAAGCATGACTTTTTGTTAGAGTAGCTACTGCTCAAAACTGCAAACTACCTCCAGGCTTTATATTGGTTGATCAAGCCGTTCGTTGATGAATCGTGGCTGGTAATTTCTTCATTGCCTTTTAGTTCTGGTAGGATCTTGCCGGCCAGTTGTTTGCCCAATTCCACGCCCCATTGGTCAAAACTGTAAATGTTCCAAATAATGCCCTGTACAAATATTTTGTGCTCGTACATGGCAATCAGCGCGCCTAAAGTATGCGGGGTTATTTTTTTTACCAGTATAGAGTTGGTTGGGCGGTTGCCTTCAAATACCTTAAACGGCGCAATCTTGGCTATCTCTTCATCGCTTTTACCGGCTTTTTTTAATTCTTCAATTACCACTTCTTCTGTTTTGCCATTCATCAAAGCCTCTGTTTGGGCAAAAAAGTTTGATAACAACATATTGTGATGCTCGCCCAGTGGGTTATGCGATTGTGCAGGTGCAATAAAATCACAAGGGATCAATTTAGTGCCCTGGTGTATCAATTGGTAAAATGCGTGCTGGCCGTTAGTGCCCGGCTCACCCCAAATAACTGGGCCGGTTTGGTAATCTACATGTTTGCCGTTGCGATCTACATGTTTACCGTTGCTTTCCATATCCCCTTGCTGGAAATACGCGGCAAAGCGGTGCATATACTGGTCGTAAGGTAAAATCGCCTCGGTTTCGGCCTCAAAGAAGTTGTTATGCCAGATACCTATCAGCGCTAAAATAACGGGCAGGTTTTGCTCCAGCGGTGTTTCGTTAAAGTGATTATCCATGGCATGGGCGCCTTCTAACAATTCCACAAAATTATCAAAGCCAATGCTTAGGGAAATAGATAAGCCTATGGCGCTCCATAACGAGTAGCGGCCGCCAACCCAATCCCAAAACTCAAACATATTTTTAGTGTCGATGCCGAATTTTTCTACACCTTCGGTATTGGTAGACAGGGCTGCAAAGTGTTTGGCAACATCCTCGTTTTTGCCGCCATTTTTAATAAACCAATCGCGGGCGCTGTGGGCGTTACCCATGGTTTCTTGCGTGGTGAATGTTTTAGATGCTATCAGGAACAGGGTAGTTTCCGGGTTAACCTCTTTTAAGGTTTCTACAATGTGTGTGGCATCAACGTTAGATACAAAGTGCAGGTTCAAATGGTTTTTGTAAGCCTTTAAAGCCTCGGTAACCATTACCGGCCCAAGGTCAGATCCGCCGATGCCAATATTCACTACATCGGTAATCGCTTTGCCTGTATAACCTTTCCAATTTCCGCTAATGATGGCTTCGCTAAAATCCTTCATCTGGTTTAGCACACGGTTAACATCGGGCATTACATCTTTACCCTCAACCATCACCGGGGTATTGCTGCGGTTACGCAAAGCAACGTGCAATACCGGGCGGCCTTCGGTAACATTAATTTTTTCGCCGGAGAACATGGCTTCTATTGCTGTAATTACACCACACTCGCGTGCTAATTGTACTAATAAGGCTATAGTTTCATCATCCACCCGGTTTTTAGAATAATCCAGCAGGATATCCTCAAACTGAAGGGAAAATTTTTCAAAACGTTGACTATCAGTTTCAAATAATTCCTTTAAACTTTTAGCAACAATATCAATGTAATGGTCGGTTAGATATTTGTACGACAGGGTGGATGTAAAATCAATATTTGGCAGCATAGTTGTGATGTTTTTTGTAAAAGTAACAAGTTAAAACTGAGCCCGATATTAAAAATAAAAAAAGGACAGTACGGTGTTATTTTAACACTTTATCAACAGGCCATACATAGTGTTTGTTTTACACCAACCGAATTGTCATTTCAATAACAGATGTTTGATAATTTTTGTAAAGTGAAAATAAATATTTGATATATTTGTTTGGTTGATAAGTAAACCCATTATTCTTCACCATTTTCTTAATTCGTTTTTAAATACATCATACCATGTTCGAAAAACTTTTTTTGCTTGTAAAAAATAACGCTGAAGCAGCGGTTATTAACAACCCGGTAGTACCTCAAAAATATCATGAGGCAGTGATGAATGATGCTTCCAGCTCGATCATCGAGGTTTTAAAAAGCCAGATGGAAAGCGGCAAGATAAAGGATTTGGTAAAATACTTTCAGTTTTCGGCCATTTATGAAAACCCGCTGATCAATAGCGCGGTGAATAAATTTGCCAATAAACTAAATAACTTTTACAACATTGGCACACCCGAAGCTATGAACATAGCCGAGAGTTTAATACCACCGGTAATGCACCAGATAATGGAGCAATCAAAAGGTGAACAAAACAAGGAATTTGCATTGAGTACCATCCTTTCAAAGATCAGTGGTAACGTTGCCGACATGGGATTATTGCTAAACCAGATGCGGATAGCTTAAGCAAACAATATTTTAAACAGAGGCTTACAATTATATTGTAGGCCTTTTTTATTTGGCTGTAACCAATTTTATATATTTGCCATTATGACAAAAGAAAACATGCAGGATTTAAGGGATAGAACAACTTCCCTGAGGAGGCATCTTTGACATCGATACCAAACTCGATGCCATGCAAAAGGAACAGGATATAACATTAGGCCCAAACTTTTGGGATCATCCTAAAGATGCCGAGAAGGTTCTGGCATCCATCAAAACAAAAAAAATATGGACCGACGCTTTCCAGAAAGTAGTATCGGTTGTAGATGATACCAGCGTATTGTTTGAATTTTTTCAGAGTGGCGATGCTACCGAGGCCGAAATGAACGAGCAATACGAGCAGGCGGTTACTGCGGTAGAAGAGCTGGAATTTAAAAACATGCTTAGCGCCGAAGAAGACCAGTTTAATGCCGTGTTACAAATTACGGCCGGTGCCGGTGGTACCGAAAGCTGCGACTGGGCCGGGATGCTGATGCGTATGTATATTATGTGGGGCGAAAAAAATGGCTATAAAGTTACCGAGCAGGATTACCAACCCGGTGATGTAGCCGGTGTAAAAACCGTTACCCTGCAGTTAGAGGGCGATTTTGCCTACGGTTATTTAAAAGGCGAAAATGGTGTTCACCGTTTAGTGCGTGTATCGCCATTTGATGCTAATGCTAAGCGCCATACTTCTTTTGCATCGGTATATGTTTACCCATTGGTTGATGATACCATAGAGATAGAAGTAAAAGATGCTGATATTGAATTCGAAACCTTCCGTGCGGGTGGTGCGGGTGGCCAAAATGTAAACAAGGTAGAAACTGCCGTACGTTTATACCACAAGCCATCGGGCATTATTATTAAAAACCAGGAATCGCGCTCGCAATTACAAAATAAGGAGAACGCCATCCGTTTGCTTAAATCGCAGTTGTATGAAGCGGAAATGCGTAAACGCGCCGAAGCTTCAAGTGCTGTAGAAGGCAACAAGAAAAAAATAGAGTGGGGCTCACAGATCCGTAACTACGTTTTGCACCCATATAAACTGGTAAAAGATCTGCGTACAGATCATGAAACCTCAAACGCTGCCGCTGTTTTAGACGGCGACCTGAATGAGTTTTTAAAATCCTACCTGATGGAATTTGGCGGGCCAAAGAACTAAAATAAATATCCTTGGCCTTTAGAAGGAATATGCGACTGATACGTTTGCCATTGGTTCGATAAGCCGATCATCACATACAAATTTCAATAAAAAACGATGCTGACACCACAGCATCGTTTTTTATTGGAGTAAATTGTAACTTGCCTTTACCAATTATACTTATGATAAAGCAGATCTTAACCATATTGATATTGACCGCAACCACAACTATAGCGTTTAGCCAGGAACAAAAAACCCTGCCTTTATACCCTACAGGCGTGCCTAATTCAAAACCGGCACCTGCAGGCTACGCCGAAAAAAATGATAAATTTTGGATCTTTAAGGTTACCAGCCCTACGCTAACCCCATACCTGCCTGCTAAAGGCACGGCTAATGGTACGGCGGTAGTGGTTTGCCCGGGTGGCGGCTATGCCGGGCTGGCATCCGGCCACGAGGGGATAGATATTGCTAAAGAGTTTAATAAAATTGGTGTGACTGCATTTGTATTAAAGTATCGGCTGCCAAGCGATAGCATTATGGTTGATAAAACCATTGGCCCTTTACAGGATGCACAACGTGCTATACAAATGGTGCGCGAAAACGCGACACAATGGGGCATAAACCCTGCTAAAGTGGGTATTATCGGTTTCTCGGCAGGCGGGCATTTAGCCGCTACCGAGGGGACGCATTTTGATAAGGTGGTTATCGAAAACAAGAACAACATCAGCGTAAGGCCCGATTTTATGATGCTGATCTACCCGGTAATAACTTTTGGCGATAAAACCCATGCCGGCTCGCGCGAGAACCTGATAGGCAAAACCCCATCACCCGAGATGGTAGACCTGTACTCGAACGAAAAGCAGGTTATGGCCAATACCCCGCCAACCTTTATTGTACACGCCGAAGATGATGACGTGGTGCCGGTAGAGAATGCTTTAATGATGTATGATGCCCTGCTTAAAAATAAAGTAAAAACCGAAATGCACCTGTTCCCCGCCGGTGGGCATGGCTTTGGTTTGGTGAACGCTAAAAGCAAAGTTTTATGGTTTGATTGGGCGAAGGTATGGATGGGTGATAGCGGATTGTTAAATAATTAACTACGCGTTCTTACTTTCATAAAAAGAAGTCATCATTCTGTTAACTTCTTTTTATCCCAATATTATCAGCAACTCATTCAATTCATCTACCTTATCCGACGACCCTAAATGCTCGTAGGCGCTGATAAGGTTACGCAATACGCGTTTAATAATGTCTGCGTTGGAACAGGGCTCATAAAATTGCTTGTCGAATTGTAGGTTCAGTTGTTTCAAAAACATATCCACATCCCTACGGCCAAAAATAAAACCTTTGTTAAAAGCATTGATATAGAATAAGATACCGCCTTCAAATTCGGTTTCGCGGCTCTCATCCAGGTAGGCCAGTATAAAATGCTGGGGTAGGTTTACACCATAAACGGGTATATCCAGCTTTTGTGCAATGATGGAGTAGATAATGGCAAGCGAGATCTGGTTGCCCTTTTTACTCTCCAATACCTGGCTTATATAGCTGTTTTGCGGGTCGCGGTGGTTGGTGGTATTGCCGCTAAAGCCATGAATGCTGTAGAATACGTGGTTCATCAGCTTTACCTGCTCTACAGGGCTGGCCTCGTTCATCATCTGGATCCAGATGTCGCGCTTAATAGCTTCTATTTGATTGATCACCTTCTGCTCATCCAGATCGGGGTATTGGTAGCGGTTTACAATAAGGATGCCCTGTAACAGGTCAAAAGCACCACTTTGGAACCACAGTTTCAGGTCGTTTTTTACATTGCCAAATTGAATTTCGTGTACCAGGTTGGCAATACGTTCCTGCTGTATAGCATCAAAGGCCTGCTCAAAGGCACTCTCCAGGTATTCAATAGCTTCGTTACCTAACGATAACAATTTTTGATGTACGTGGTTATATATCTCGGCGTCCGGATCGTCAAGTAAGCGTATTAAAGAGTTAACTTCTGTAGGATTTATCATACTCTAATGCTAAAATACTAAAGGTTTATATATTTTTACACCAATGTTTAATTTAACGTTCGCAAAAGATTTTCTGTTGCATAGGCTAACGTCAAAAAACCGTCATGGTTTGCACTCGCCATTTGTATACCGCTTAGTAGATGAAGTTATATACAACTATAAACACAACCCTGTTTATGATAAAATAGAGGCAGAGCGCGATCTCCTGCTGGTTGACGACCGCCAAATCACCATTACCGATCTGGGTGCTGGCTCGCATGTTAACAATAATAGGCAAAAGAAGATAAGCGATATTACCCGTAATGCGCTTAAACCGCCTAAGCTGGCTAAGCTGCTTTATCGCCTTGCTGCTTATACCAAACCAACAAACATAGTGGAATTGGGTACCTGCCTGGGTATCACTACGCTTTATTTGCAGGCTGCTGCGCCTGAAGCCAAAGTTTATACTTTAGAAGGATGCCCGCAAACTGCTGGTGTTGCCAAAGATGTTTTTAATAGGGCAGGGGTGAAGGATATCAATATTATCACTGGCAACTTCGATGATAACCTGCCTGGTGTTATAGAAGGTTTAGATAAGCTTGATTTTGTTTATATAGATGGTAACCACCAGCGTGATGCAACCCTTAAATATTTTGAATGGTGCCTGCCCAAAGTACACGAAGATACTATGCTCATCTTCGACGATATTTACTGGAGCCAGGGCATGAAGGAAGCTTGGGCGCAAATAAAAGCCCATCCGCAGGTAACTGCCACGGTAGACCTTTACTGGATAGGACTGGTGTTTTTTAAAACCGGCCAGGCTAAGGAAGATTTTAAGATAAAGGTATAGTAATTATATGAAATCGGTTTTACTTGTTCCTTTGTTCTGGGTAACATCTTTACAAGCAAGTTGGTTGCCTTCGTGGTTCACGAAATTATTTAATGATAAAAAATTGAATGAGAGATACACAATTATAAAACCTATTAAACCTAATTTTTTGGAGGCCGATTTTACAGGAGATAAAATAAATGATATAGCTGTCCAGATAGTTGATAAAACGAATAAAAAAAGGGGAGTACTGGTTATTAACGGTGGAACTAACAAGCATTATATTTTTGGTGCAGGATCAAAATTTGCCAGTGAGGATTTTGATGATACCAATTGGTTAGATGGGTGGAGCTTGCATAAAGATAAGGTTGCTTATAAAACTTTATTTGACACTGGTGGCGATATTTCAGGCAGCAAAAAGGTGAAAATTTCTCATGTCGCTATTTCCATCTATGCAATTGAAGATGGAAGCGAATTAACCGGAGCTTTAATTTACTGGAACGGAGCAAAATATGTCTCTATTCATCAAGGGGAGTAAGAACATTTACTAAAACGCTTCTCCCAATCCCACATATACACCGCTTTGTCTGCTTTCGCCGGGGCGTTTTTCGCCAACGCCGTAATCTATGCGGATGCTAAGGCCTTTTTGTACATCAAAGAAGTAGCGCAAGCCGCCACCATAATTCGGCTTTAGCTGGTTAATATCAAAGTCTTTACTAAACACTTCTCCGGCGCCTATAAAGCCCACAATGCCCAGGCGTTCGGTAGCGCGGTAACGTAATTCGGTTTGGCCGGCAAGCATATTACGGTCGCGGAAACGGCCATTATAGTAACCGCGCATCATCTCGTCGCTGCCCAGGGTAGGCAACAAGTAAAACGGCGACAGGCTACCCGTCATATTTTGGCCTTGTACATCAAGCCCCAATACAAACTTTTTGCTCAGCGCAAAGAAATGTGTCACTTCTACATTCAAAAAACCGCCGCTATAACCACTGTTGCCACGTAAGCCATTCATAATGTTAAAATAGCTGGTTAACGTACCGCCGCTGGTGGTGTAGGTGTTATTGTTGCGGCTATCAAATATAAAGGTTGGGCCAAAGTATACAATAGTGCCGCCGTGTTTACCTTCAATGCTTGCATCGGTGGCGAAAATGCCATCCTTTTCCTGGTCGTTAAAGCGGTAATCATAACCGCCGGCCACCAAGCCTACATAAATATTTTTGCTTATCTTTTTTTCACCGCTAAAAGTAACACGTATGCGTTTTTGGCCCAGGCGGTCGGCATCTGCCTTGGCGGTGTTATTACCTATCCCGTAAAAATCAAACGGAAAATTAATATAACCTACGGCACCGGTAAAGTGGTAATTATTGTTGGGGGCCCAATAACTGCTGCTCAAATTCAGTCGGCTTTGGCCCTTAGTGGTTAGGGTAGCGTAAGCAAATATGTTAGATACCCTGGTTATTTTACTCAGGGTATCGGTATAAAAAGAATACAGCGCCGAGCCGCCCGCTTCCAGCCCGGTTTCTGGTGCCGAACTGATGACTGGTAGCAGCACAAAGCTACCCCGTTTGCTGGTATCTTTATCAAAATACATTTTCCGGATAAATTTTGGCAGGATCTTTACCTGTGCAAAAACAGGTTGTATAAGTACGGAGAGCAGTATTACTGTAACAAGTTTTTTCATACGATATAGTGCCGTAAAGGTAAATTTAAAGCACTTGTTTTACCGAATTTGTAATTTAAAATTCGGATGTGCGCAAAATACCTACTTTTGCAGAATTAATAAGAACAAATAATATGAGCACAGCAAGAGGCCCTATATCTCAGTTCATCGAGAAAAATTACCTGCATTTTAATGCAGCGGCATTAATGGATGCAGCCAAAGGTTACGAAACGCATTTAACCGAAGGTGGCAAAATGATGGTTACCATTGCGGGTGCAATGAGTACGGCAGAATTAGGTATTTCGCTTGCCGAAATGATACGCGAGGGTAAAATTGATATTATATCATGTACAGGTGCCAATCTGGAAGAGGATATCATGAACCTGGTAGCGCATTCGCACTACAAACGTGTGCCCAACTATCGTGATTTAAGTCCGCAGGATGAGTGGGATCTTTTAGAGAACCACTACAACCGTGTTACCGATACCTGTATCCCCGAAGAAGAAGCTTTTCGCCGTTTGCAGAAACATATTTACAAAATATGGAAAGATGCAGACACAGCAGGTGAGCGATACTTTCCGCATGAGTTTATGTACAAGATATTGTTAAGCGGTGAGTTGGAGCAATATTATGAAATAGACCCTAAAAACTCGTGGATGCTGGCAGCTGCAGAAAGAAACCTGCCTATAGTTGTACCTGGTTGGGAAGACTCTACCATGGGTAATATCTTTGCATCTTACGTAATTAAAGGCGAAGTAAAGGCTACCACCATGAAAAGCGGTATTGAATACATGGCCTGGCTGGCAGACTGGTACCCCAAAAACGCCGGTGGTAAAGGCGTAGGCTTTTTCCAGATAGGTGGCGGTATTGCAGGTGATTTCCCGATATGTGTGGTGCCGATGCTTTACCAGGATATGGAAATGCAAGATATCCCTTTCTGGAGCTACTTTTGCCAGGTAAGCGATTCTACAACATCTTACGGGTCGTACTCGGGTGCTGTACCCAACGAAAAAATTACCTGGGGTAAGTTAGATATCAACACCCCTAAATTTATAGTAGAAAGCGATGCTACCATTGTAGTACCGTTAATATTTGCGTGGATCTTAAAGCAATAAGGAAGATTATAAACTAAAAAATAGAGCCCTTTGCATCTTGCACCGGGCTCTGTTTTTTTTACTTTGCCTGGCAATGGGATGAAAGTTTGTTTGGTGTACAATATACACATGAATATAAAGCAGTTTTAAACGGAAACAGAATGACGTTTTAAACTAATGATTGCCAGCTGTTGTTGTTATCCAAAATATATCTTGAGCTTTAATGCAAATATTTGTAAATGGTTGGTTATCTACTTATATAACAAAGTAATAACCAATTATCAAAAAAGTATTTTGGGTCACAATTTATGTGATGTAACTCATTTTTATCGAAAAAGGCCTTTTTAGCAATTTAAAGGCACATTCTAAATAATTTAGAACGATTATAAATTAGATATTGGGGTCATTATATTGTCATCCATACTGTAATAAATTATACTTTTGTGCCTGAAAAAGTGGGTAAATCATACAGATCTACGTCAGTTTAACACTTATTAAATAAAAATTATTTAGCATAAATACCTTTTATGAGAAATATCTCATTGATTTTTAAACAGTTTTCAAGGTCGGTTTTACTTGTTGCCGGTTTGGTTGTGGTTGGGTTAACAGCCCATGCGCAAGCGGATGCAGCAAAAGGTGAAGCTATTTTTAAGGCCAAATGTACCGCTTGTCATAAAATAGATACGCGTATGACCGGCCCGGCCTTAGGTCCGCAGCTTACACAAGAGACTGACGACGCCTATTTAACCAAATGGATCCAAAACAACCAGGCATTAATTGCTGCTAAAAACCCAAAGGCCGTTAAGATATTTAACGAGTACAACCAGGCGGGTATGACAGTATTTGCTGAGTTGAGCGATGCTGATGTAGGTAATGTAATCACCTACGTACGTACAGAATGGAAAACCATGCAGGATGCAAAAGCAAAAGCGCCCGCTGGTGGTGGTGATGCAGCCGCTGCAGACAAAGGCCCAAGTAGCCTGGTTATCTGGGGTTTGTTAGGCGTTATTGTTATCGCTTTCATTGTAATCCTTGTTTTAAACAAAGTAATTGCAACGCTTGAGCGTTTGTTGCTAAACAAAAAAGGATTATTTGAAGAAGACGTAGTTGAAGAAGAAAAAGCACCTGTTGATAAATTAGCAACCGTTAAAAAGCTGCTTAAAAACAAAAAGCTTGTTTTCTTCATAGTGCTTTGCGGTGTAATTGCAATGGGCAGCTTTAGCTGGGTAACTATGTGGAACACTAATGTGCACCAGGGTTATCAGCCGGTACAGCCAATTAAATACTCTCACCAATTACACGCAGGTGTGATGAAGTTAGAGTGCCAGTATTGCCACACCGGTGCCTTTAAAGGTAAAAACGCTTCTATCCCGTCGTTAAACGTTTGTATGAACTGTCACAAGTCTGTTAAAACAGAATCGCCGGAGATACACAAAATTTACGATGCTTTGGGTTACGATCCAAACACCGCTAAATACGATAGCACTAAATCTAAACCAATTCAGTGGGTACGTATACACAACCTGCCGGATCTGGCTTACTTTAACCACTCGCAGCACGTTAAGGTTGGTAACATTAAGTGCCAAACTTGCCATGGCCAGGTTCAGGAAATGCAGGAAGTATACCAATACTCTCCGCTTACCATGAAATGGTGTATACAGTGCCACAAGCGTACAGAGGTTAACGGAAAAGGTAACGCATACTACGATAGCATCCTTGCTGCTCATGATAAGATCAAGAAAGGCGAGAAAGTTACTGCAGCTGTGTTAGGCGGTATTGAGTGTGCTAAGTGCCACTATTAATAATTATTAAAGAACAGTACATTACAGTTTATATAACTATAAATGGATAGCAATAAAAAATACTGGAAAGGTTTAGAAGAACTGAACAAAACACCAGAATTTGTTGAGAAGAATAAACACGAATTTGCCGAACCAATTCCTATCGAAGAGGTTTTAAGCGGAGGTGGCCTGATGGGCAAAACCCCTCGCCGCGACTTTTTAAAGGCACTGGGCTTTGGTGTGGGTGCGGTTACTTTAGCGGCTTGCCAAAAAGTACCGGTACACAAATCGATCCCTTATCTGATAAAGCCAGAAGAGGTTACACCTGGTATAGCTAACTATTACTCGTCGACTTATGAAGGTAGCGCTATATTGGTAAAAACTCGCGAAGGCCGCCCTATTAAGGTAGAAGGTAATCCTAACGATCTTTTATCTAAAGGTGGTTTAAGTGCACAAGCGCAGGCATCAGTACTTGAGCTATATGACAACAACCGTGTAAAAGACCCGCAATTAAACGGCACCGACAGCAGTTGGGCGGCGGTAGATACTTTTGTTAAAAACCAACTGGCAGCTATTGCAGCAAGCGGTAAAACAATAAGCCTTGTTACCTCAACGGTACACAGCCCATCTACACAAGCTGTAATTGCCGATTTTATTGTAAAATATCCTACTGCAAAGCATGTACAATACGATGCAGTATCTTATACAGGTATCATCAAGGCCAACCAAAACAGCTTTGGTAAAGCCGTATTGCCGCACTACAATTTTGATAAGGCCGATGTAATTGTAAGCTTCTCTGCAGATTTCCTTGGAACATGGATCTCTGGTGAAGAGTTTACTCGTCAATACGTATCAAACCGTAATGCAAAATCGCTCGAAGAAAAAAAGATGTCACGTCACATCCAATTCGAGAGCGGTATGAGCCTTACAGGCACCAATGCCGATGTGCGTATCGCCATCAAACCATCTGAAGAAGGTGTTGCATTAGTAAACCTGTACAACGCATTATCAGGTACAACTTTACCGGGTTCAAGAAAATTAACTACAGCCAATGCCGATAAGGCTATTATGCTTGTGGCTACAGAACTGAAAGCAGCTAAAGGCAAAGCCCTGGTTGTATGTGGTTCAAACGATGTGGCTACACAGGTATTGGTAAACGCTATTAACTCATTATTAGGTAGCTACGGTACTACAATTGATCTGGATAACCCATCTCGTCAGTACGCAGGTAACGATGGTTCTATAGTAGAATTTATAGCACAAGCTAAAAATGGCCAGGTTGGCGCGGCAATTTTCTTAGATGCTAATCCGGTTTATGATTATCATGCAGCTGCGGCTGTTGTAGATGCACTGAAGAAAGTTAGCCTGAAGGTATCTTTCTCTGACAAGTTAGACGAAACCACCTCACTTTGTAATGTTGTGGCACCTAACCACCACTACTTAGAGTCATGGGGTGATGATAGTGCTGTAGAAGGTTACTATACCGTAATGCAGCCAACCATTAACCCGGTTAACAACACCCGCCAGGCTGAAACCAGCTTACTGGTGTGGAGCGATAACCCGGTTAAAGAATACTACACATACTTAAGAAACAACTGGAATACCAACTTATTAGCCAAAGGAGGCTTATCCGGCCAGGCAGGTTGGGAAACCTTATTGCAAACAGGCTTAGTGTTAACAGCACCGGTTGCAGCAGGTACATACAGCTTTAACTACGATTTAAACGCAGTAGCACAAACTATATTAGGCCAGGCCGCTAAATTGGCCAAAGGCGGCGATAGTTTTGAATTGCAAGTTTACCAAAACACGGCTATCCGCGATGGTAAAAAAGCGAACAACCCTTGGTTACAAGAGTTGCCAGATCCGGTATCTAAGGTTACCTGGGACAACTTTGCTGCAATGTCTCCGTCTGATATCAAGAAGATGGGCCTGGAAGAATTTGAAGTTGTGGAAATCAGCGCAAACGGTTACACCGTAACACTTCCTGTGTTATCACAACCAGGCCAGGCACCGGGCACTGTATCGGTAGCTGTTGGTTACGGCCGCACGGCAGCGGGCTTAGTTGGTAACAACGTAGGTAAAAACGCTTATCCATTCCTGAGCTTTGTTAATGGTACATTCCAAACCAGTGTACCGGTAGCAGTAAAAGCTACAGGCGATATATTCCCGCTTTCGCAAACACAAACGCACCACTCTTTTGAGGGCCGTAACGTTATACGCGAAGCTACCTTTACCGAGTACAAAAAAGACCCGGCAGCAGGCAGCGGAAGAGAAGGCGAAGGAGAAAAAATGTTTGACCTTTGGGAAAACACTAACGACGACGTAATACACGCACGCCCGGTTTATGACTGGGTTATGGCTATCGATTTAAATGCATGTACAGGTTGCGGCGCTTGCGTTGTGGCATGTAGCGCAGAAAACAATATCCCTGTTGTTGGTAAAGACGAAGTTGGCCGCCGCCGCGAGATGCATTGGATTCGTATTGACCGTTATTACAGCTTTGCTGAAAATGGCACAGCTAAGGCTGACGAGAGAACAGGCAGGGTTACTAAAGAAAAGGAAATTGCCAAGTTAGATGACTTTAGCAATGTAACTGTAGTACACCAGCCAATGCTTTGCCAGCACTGTGACCACGCACCTTGTGAAACAGTTTGCCCGGTATTAGCAACAGTACACTCAAGCGAAGGCTTAAACCAAATGGCATACAACCGTTGTGTAGGTACACGTTACTGCGCAAATAACTGCCCGTACAAAGTGCGCCGCTTTAACTGGTTCAACTACTGGAACGATTCGCGCTTTGATAACTACCTGAACAACGAGCACACCCAATTAGTACTTAATCCTGATGTAACTACCCGTTTCCGTGGTGTTATGGAAAAATGCTCTATGTGCGTGCAACGTATACAGGCAGGTAAATTACAGGCTAAAATGGAAAAACGCCCGCTTAGAGATGGCGAAGTTAAAGTTGCTTGTCAACAAACTTGCTCGGCAAACGCTATTGTGTTTGGTAACCGTAACGATAAAAACTCTGAGGTTTACAAAGCTTTACAAAGCGAACGTACTTACTATGTGTTAGAAGAACTTAACGTAAAACCGGGTATTGGTTACCAGGTAAAAGTTAGAAACACAGGAACTGAATCATTGGCTTAATTTTTACATCGAGATATATAACAACATATGGCTCATCAACATGAATCAATAATCAGGGAACCGTTAATGACGGGCAAGGATATCACCTATGCCAAGATCACTAATGATATTTTGTTACCTGTAGAGAATAAACCCAACAAGGCTTGGTGGATAGGATTTATCGTATCCTCGTTAGGCGCATTATTATGGGTAGTGTCTATCAGCTATACCTTTTGGTTTGGCTTAGGCGCATGGGGTTTAAATAAAACAGTAGGATGGGCCTGGGATATTACCGGTTTCGTATGGTGGGTAGGTATTGGTCACGCAGGTACGCTTATTTCTGCGGTACTATTGATCTTCCGTCAAAACTGGCGTAACTCCATTAACCGTTCGGCAGAGGCGATGACCATCTTCGCCGTAATTTGTGCAGCTACGTACATTGTAGCACACATGGGCCGCCCATGGTTAGCATACTTTACATTACCACTTCCAAACCAGTACGGCTCACTTTGGGTAAACTGGAACTCGGCACTGATGATGGACGTATTTGCGATCTCAACTTACTTCTCGGTTTCGTTATTGTTCTGGTACACAGGTTTATTGCCTGATATTGCAACCATCCGTGACCGTGCAACAGGCTTACGTCGCCGTATCTATTCGATCCTTTCTTTTGGATGGAATGGTTCATTAAAAAGCTGGCAACGTTTCGAGACCGTGTCATTGATTCTGGCAGGTATCTCAACACCACTGGTACTTTCGGTACACACCATTGTATCTTTTGACTTTGCGACATCCTTAGAGCCTGGATGGCATACAACCATTTTCCCTCCGTACTTCGTTGCGGGTGCTATCTTCTCTGGTTTCGCGATGGTACAAACACTATTGCTGGTAACCCGTAAGGTATTAGGTCTGGAGAATTACATCACCATGTTCCACATCGAATCGATGAATAAGATCATCTTATTAACAGGTTCAATTGTGGGTGTGGCTTATATCACCGAGTTTTTCATCGCATGGTACTCTGGTGTAGAGTATGAGCAGTATGCATTTATCAACAGGGCTACAGGCCCTTATTGGTGGGCATATTGGAGCATGATGAGCTGTAACGTAATTTCACCTCAGCTATTCTGGTCTAAATACTTACGTACAAACATTAAATTCTCTTGGTTCCTGTCAATCATCGTGAATATAGGTATGTGGTTTGAGCGTTTCGTAATTATCGTAACCTCATTGCACCGCGATTACATCCCTTCAAGCTGGGCTATGTTTTATCCTACATGGGTAGATGTTAGCGTGTTCATTGGCTCAATTGGATTGTTCTTTACCATGTTCCTGCTATTCATCAGGGTATTACCATCGGTAGCAATGGCCGAGGTGAAACTGCTGCTTAAAACATCAAGCGAGCAGGCTAAGAAGAAATTAATTGAAGAAGGCCACCTGGAGCCGGCAGAGGTTAAGTATTACAAAGAATCGTTAGTTAAGTACGATAGTGTTGATTTGGCTGATTACGAAAAAGTATAAAAATGAGCAAGACTAAAATGATATTAGGTTGTTTCGATGACCCGGATGATATGATGAAGGGTATTGATAACTTACAAAAAAACAGTGTCCCTATTTATGATATCTATACACCAATGCCTATCCACGGCATTGAAGATAAAATGGGCGTTAAGGATTCAAGATTAGGTTATGCCGCATTTTGCTTTGGTTGCCTGGGTGCTACGGTTATATTTAGCATTGTTTACTATACCCTGGTGCACGATTGGCCAATGAACGTAGGTGGTAAGCCAAGCTTTTCGATACCTAACTTTGTACCGTTTACCTTTGAGTGGACAATTTTGTTTACTGCATTTGGGATGACATTTACGATGTTTGCCGCAACGCATCTTTTCCCGGGCCGTGCGCCACGTGTAATGGATCTAAGGGCAACCGACGACCGCTTTATTATAGCGATAGATGCCAAAGGAAATATTCCGCATGAGGATATAACCAATTTATTAAAACAAGCAGGAGCAGTAGAAGTAAAGCATAACGAAAGAAAATATGTTAGCTATGAATAAACTTAGAATATTGGGCACAACGGCTTTCGTTATTGCTGCATCGATCGTTATTACATCATGCAAGGATAAGCGCAGCACCGGCTGGGAATACGCTCCCAATATGTACGAGCATAAAGCATTTGATCCGGATCAGGCAAATCCTAACTTTAAGGATGGCAAAACTGCGCAATTACCGCCGGCAGGTACTATACCGGTAGGTTTTAAGCGTTTTGATTACCCCAACACCCGCGAAGGGTATGATAAAGCAAGCCTAGAGGTAAAAAGCATTTTGGCGCAAACGCCACAGCATTTGGCAGAAGGTAAAGCCTTATTTATTACATTTTGCTCGCCTTGCCATGGGGTAACCGGTCAGGGAGATGGTTTGGTGGTTCAGCACGGTTATCCGCCGCCGCCATCATACTCAAAAGGACAATCATCACGTGGTGGTGCAATGAAAGATCTTACAGACGGAAAAATCTATCATACGATAACTTATGGTGTTAACGCGATGGGCTCATACGCATCGCAGGTTGCGCCGGAAGATCGCTGGAAGATAGTTATGTATGTACACCATTTACAAAATTTATAAGATTATTTTTAATGAAGACTCATAATAGTATTGAAGAACGTTTTCAATTCGCCGGCACTGCAAAAACTATCAGTTTGGCTGCCATTGTAATTGGTGTAATAGCAATTGCATTAGGGTTTATACTGGGCGAAGAACACGTACAACGCACCTATAGCAACTTGTTGCTAATGTCTTACTACTTTGTTTGTGTTTGTATGGCAGGCGTGTTCTTTTGCGCTTATCAATATGCAGCACAGGCAGGCTGGTCGGCATCCTTAATAAGGATTCCACAGGCTTTTGCAAGGGTATTACCTATAGCAAGCGTTATTTTAATTGTTGTGGTAAGCTTTGGTTTATTTAACGAACACGAAGTTATAGAACATGGCAAAAAAGAAATGGTGCCTTATTTATACGCGCACTGGGCTACTCACGGTTTAACCACAGTTGGCAGCGAAAATTATGATGCAATTATAGCCGGTAAGGCCCCGTTCCTGAACATTAAGTTCTTTTACGTAATGCTTATCGTTTTATTAGGCGCTTACAGTTATTTTGGTTTAGCTTTAACAAAGGCATCAGTAGCAGAGGATACCGAAGGCGGTATGAGCAACTATGATAAAAGCTTTAAACTGGCTTGTACTTTCCTGGTAATATTTGGTTTTACATTCCCAATTTTTGCTTTTGGTGTAATTATGTCATTAGAGGCACATTGGTTCTCTACCATGTTTGGCTGGTACAATTTAGCAGCGATGCACGTAAGTGGTTTGGCATTAATTGCTTTAGTAATGATATACCTGCAAAAGAAAGGTTATATGCAGTGGTTACATGTAGACCATATGCATAGTTTGGGCAAACTGATCTTCGGTTTCTCTATTTTCTGGACTTATGTATGGTTTGCACAGTTCTTCCTTACTTGGTATGCTAACATCCCCGAAGAGTCTGTTTATTTCTATAAAAGATGGGAGCCTGAGTATAAATTCTGGTTTTGGCTTAACATTGTAATGAACTTTTTAGCTCCATTATTATTGTTAATGTCTCGGGATGCTAAACGTGTGATGAACCGCATGATGTGGACTTGTATCATACTGATTGCCGGCCACTGGCTTGATTATTATTTGATGATAATGCCTGGTACATTAGAAAGCCACAGGGGCTTCGGTATCGAGGAGATTGGTATATTTTTAGGATTTGCAGGTTTATTTACCTTCCTGGTATTAAATGCATTAAGCAAGTTTGCTTCGCTTATACCTAAAAAACATCCGTTCCTTGACGAGAGCCTGCATCATCACATATAATAATTGTTAAATTTGCAAACGGATACAGAGCAATTTCAAATAACCAATAAAATGGGATTCAAAAATCTATTAAATTCTAAAAAAATACTTTCGCTTTTAGCTGTGTTTATGCTTTTGGGCACAAGCATGCTTTTTGCCCAGGGTACGGATGCGGCCGCCGCTTCGCCTGCAGCAGATGCCGTTAAAGATAACGGGTTGGGAACTGCCGGTTACTATATCTTGCTTTTTCTGATAGTTTGTTTCATTATCGGTATAGTTGGGAAAATACTACGTGTGTTTGACCTTACTCAGCAGATACAGGGAAAACAACCTATCAACTGGAATAACGTGATGGGTGTTTGCTGCCTTATATTCCTGATAGCAGGCGCTTACGGTGCTTATTGGGAATTTACGGTGCAGGGTAAAATGATTCTACCGGATGCTGCATCTGAACATGGCGGTAAATGGGACCAGATGTTTTGGACCACCACAACTTTAACCATGATAGTTTTTGTTGTAACCCAAATATTGTTGTTTACCTTCCTTTTCAAATACAGGTATAATAAAAATCGCCGAGGTCATTTCTTGCCTCATAATAACACGATTGAAAAAGTTTGGACTATAGCACCAGCTATCGTTTTAACTATATTGGTGATATTTGGTTTCTTTACCTGGCAACAAATTACCAATAATGTTGATGCTAAAGGCGAACCTGCTTCTATCAATGTTGATATTACAGGCCACCAGTTTGCCTGGGAATTACGCTACCCCGGTAAAGATGCACGTTTAGGAGCTACAGATTATAAATTGGTGAGCGGTACCAACAAGTTAGGTATCAACTTTAAAGATAAATTTAGCTATGATGATTTACAGGCGGATACCATGTACTTGCCGGTACGTAAATCTGTAAGGTTAAATATACATGCACAAGATGTTATCCATAGCGTGTATATCCCGCATTTCCGCGTACAGCTAAACGCAGTACCTGGCTTGCCAACCTACTTTAAATTTAAGCCAACCATCACCACTGCAGAAATGCGTATAAAACTGGATAAACCAAATTTTGAGTACGAAATTTTATGTAACAAAATTTGTGGTGGAGCCCATTATAACATGAAAAAGATTGTACGTGTAGTAACCGAAGCTGAATACCAGTCTTGGTTAGATACTCAAAAACCTTATTTGACAGACGCTATTAAGAAAGACCTTAAATTTGCGGCAGAGAAAAAAGAAGTACAATCACAAAGGTTAGCGTTAAACAATTAATACAAAAAGATTAGCGAGTATGTCAACATTAGCAGTTCACGATCACGGAGTAGCACATCACGAAGGCGATCACGGACATCATAAAGCAACTTTCCTGAATACTTATGTATTCAGTATGGACCACAAAATGATTGCCAAGCAATTCCTGATCACAGGTATAGCGATGGCCTTTATAGCCATGATCCTTTCTATCCTTTTCAGGATCCAATTAGCTTATCCGGATAAGGCGTTCCCTTTAATGGAAACATTATTAGGCCGTTTTGCACCGGGTGGTCGTTTAGATTCAAACTTTTACCTGGCATTGGTAACTATACACGGTACCATCATGGTATTCTTTGTATTAACCGCAGGTTTGAGCGGTACCTTCGCCAACTTACTAATTCCATTGCAGTTAGGTGTACGTGATATGGCATCACCATTCATGAACATGCTGTCGTACTGGTTGTTTTTTATTGCCAGTGTTATCATGTTATCATCTTTCTTTATTCAAAAGGGCCCTGCAAGTGGTGGCTGGACAATCTATCCACCATTATCTGCTTTGCCTAAAGCCATGCCTGGTTCCGGTTTAGGTATGACGCTTTGGCTGATCAGTATGACCTTGTTCATCGCATCACAGCTGATGGCTGGTATCAACTACGTAAGTACCATTCTAAACATGCGTACAAAGGGTATGGACCTGTGGAAAATGCCTTTAACAGTTTGGGCATTGTTCTTAACTGCTGTGTTAGGTGTGTTATCATTCCCTGTATTAGTAGCAGGTGTGGTATTATTAATATTTGACCGTAGCTTTGGTACAAGTTTTTACTTGTCAGAAATTGTATTGAACAGCTCGCAGGTGCAACCATTTGAAGGTGGTAGCCCAATCTTGTTCCAGCATTTGTTCTGGTTCCTGGGTCACCCCGAGGTGTATATCGTAATTATGCCTGCAATGGGTATCTCTTCAGAGGTTATGTCTGTAAACTCGCGTAAGCCAATCTTTGGTTACCACGCAATGGTTTACTCGCTAATAGGTATTACCGTATTATCATTCATAGTATGGGGTCACCATATGTTTGTTACCGGTATGAATCCGTTCCTGGGCGGTGTGTTCATGATTACTACCCTGATCATTGCGGTACCATCTGCAGTAAAAACATTTAACTGGCTGGCTACACTATGGCGCGGTAATATCCGCTTTACGTCGGCTATGCTGTTTGCTATCGGTATGGTTTCATTCTTCATCTCTGGTGGTTTAACCGGTATCTTCTTAGGTAACGCGGCGTTAGATATTAACCTGCATGATACTTACTTTGTGGTAGCTCACTTCCACCTGGTAATGGGTTCGGCAGCGATATTTGGTATGCTTGCAGGTGTTTATCACTGGTTCCCTAAAATGTTCGGCCGTATGATGAATGAGCGTTTAGGTTATCTGCACTTTTGGTTAACATTCATAGGCGCTTATCTGGTATTCTTCCCAATGCACTTTATGGGCTTGGATGGTGTACCTCGTCGTTACTACGCATTTACCGAGTTTGAATCCATGAAACAATGGTTATCTGTAAATACATTTATAACCTGGGCGGCTATCATGTCGGCTGTAGCACAGTTAGCATTCTTATTCAACTTTGTTTATTCTATATTCTGGGGTAAGAAAGCACCGCAGAACCCATGGGAGTCAAATACACTTGAGTGGACAACACCTGTTGAGCACTTACATGGCAACTGGCCTGGTGAGATCCCAACTGTATACCGTTGGCCTTATGATTACAGCAAGCCTGGCGCAGAAGAGGATTTTATACCGCAAACTGTTCCGCTTTCTGCAACAATGAGTTCTAACCTTCCACATGACTTTGAAGATAACCCAGTTGGGTTAGAGGAGCATTCTAAATGGATAAGTACTCAAAAAAGTAACGAAGAAGTAAAGTAATTATATACTGATCTGATCTTTTAGGGTATCTGTGCAGGGATTTTAGTCCGTAGCAGGTACCCTAATTTGTTAGAAATATTTAGATGAGCATAAAAGCATCCGGGAACAAATTTTTAAAAGTTAATCTCATAACCATCATCCTGCTATTTTTATTAATACTGGCAGGGGGCGTAGTGCGTAGCACAGGCTCGGGTATGGGTTGCCCCGATTGGCCAAAATGCTTTGGCAGATACATTCCACCAACCAGTTTGTCAGAACTGCCTGCCAATTACAAGAAAACTTACGCTGATAAACGATTGGCTAAAAACCAGAAGTTTGCTAAAATGCTGGATGTTTTTGGTTACAGCCAATTGGCTATGCGTATTCGTAACGACAAATCTATCCTGGTGCCAGAGGAGTTTAATACCGCCCGCACCTGGACGGAATACATTAATCGTTTGATAGGGGCAATCTCAGGGATAGGCTTGTTGTTATGTGTGGTATATTCCTTTAGATATTGGACAACCAATAAACTAATTGTGGTCCTGAGTGTATTTAACCTCATATTGGTGGGTTTTCAGGGCTGGTTAGGTTCCATAGTAGTATCTACCAACTTAGTAGCCTGGATAGTTACTGTCCATATGCTTATAGCATTGGCTATTTTAGCCATTAGCATTGCCACTTACCATATGGCCAAGGTACAAGGCAGATATAAAGTAGAGCGCAAGCCATTTGTGGCTATAGTTACTTTATTAGTATTATCGCTTAGTGTATTACAAATAACTTTTGGCACCGAGGTGCGCGAAAAGATAGATGCAGTTGCAAGCCATTTAGAAGGTAGCTACCGCGATAGTTGGGTACAGCGGGCAGGCGATATATTTTCGCAGCACCGGGATATTGCTGTAGTTGTATTAATACTTAATTTGGTTTTATACGCGCTGATTCGTAAGAATTTTAACAGGCATTCGGTACAGCAGCAGTTAATGAGTTTTACCTTTTTAATGATCATGTTGCAAATAGTGACCGGTATATTTTTATCATACTGGAGTTTACCACCGTTTGCACAAGCATCGCATATTGTATTGGCAAGTTTATTATTTGGTGCTCAATTTTATTTATTGTTGAATTTATTTAGTTCGGTTAATGTGCAGGGAGCAGGCAAATGAAATGGAGTGATTTTTCGAAGCTGATAAAATTGCGACTAACAATGTTGGTTGTATTTTCGGCATCTATATCTTTCATTATTGCCGTAAAAGCCAATGGGGGTAATACCTGGGGATCGCTTTACAGTACAACCATGTGGATAAACTGGCTTAAACTTGTTTTTGGCGGCCTTTTGGTTACATCAGCAGCCAACTGTTTTAACGAGGTAATTGAAGTAAAGCTGGATAAGCTGATGAAACGTACCATGGACCGGCCTATGCCTGCCGGAAGGATGACTACCGGACAGGGTTTGGTTTTGGGTATGGGCATGGGTATAGCGGGTACCTATATTTTAGGTACATTAAATATACTTACCGGGCTGTTATCAGTTTTTTCTATTTTACTATACGCCTTTGCCTACACGCCGTTGAAGCGTAAATCAGGCATTGCGGTATTTGTAGGGGCTATTCCGGGTGCATTGCCTGCGTTAATAGGTTACGTAGCCGGGCAGCCACATGGCCGTATAGATGAAATAGCACTGATACTTTTCGCTATCCAATTTGTATGGCAGTTTCCACACTTTTGGGCTATTGCCTGGGTATTGGATGACGATTATAAGCTGGCTGGGTTCAGGCTTTTGCCAACAGGCAAGCGCGACAGGGCAAGTGCTGTTTTTACATTCGCCACAACGGTAATGTTGCTACCTGTAAGTTTGTTACCTTATTTAAATCATAATGGTGGTATTTATGTTGCAATAGTATCATTGTTAATGAGTTTATTATTTATATATCAGGCATTTAATTTAATGCGCAACTTGGATGTTACCAGTGCACGTAAATTGATGTTTGGTTCTTTTTATTATTTGCCGGTAGTGCAACTACTGTTTTTATTTGATTTTATAGGAAAATAATGGCCCAGATACAGCAAGAAGACAGATATAACCTGGCCCCCAAAAAATTCAACATGTGGATATTTATTTTCACATCGTTTATGTTTTTTGCGGCGTTAACCAGCGGTTTTATCGTGTACGCAGGCGGAAGCTCCGCGCACGGGTTAAACATGAAATTACCCGATGCTTTTATATATAGCACCGCCGTAATTATGCTAAGCAGCATAACTATGTTTTTGGCAGCTAAGGCCGCCAAAAGCTCACAATTTGGTAAACAAAGAATGTTACTTTGGATAACCATTATTTTGGGCGTAGCCTTTTTTATTATTCAGTTGTATGCATGGTCATACCTGGTTAAAAACGGTATTTATTTTAGTAACCCAAATGCATCTCAATCCTTTGTATACGTATTTACAGGGATGCATTTATTACACATTTTTGCCGGCTTGTTGCTATTGGCTAATACACTTTGGCGTAGCTACCGCAGCATAGAGCAGGTTAAAAATTTATACAGTATGCAGATGTCCTCTATTTTTTGGCATTTTGTCGATATTATATGGATTTATCTGTATGTTTTTTTACTTTTGAACCAACAATAAAAACTCATGAGTGTACAAGTATCACCTATTGATGAAGTAAAGACAACCCCGTGGTCGGGCGGCAGATCGCCGTTTAATGTGGAGTATGGTAAGATGATGATGTGGTTTTTCCTCCTTTCGGATGCGTTTACCTTTTCATCTCTGTTAATTGCTTACGGCGCATTGCGTTTTAGCTCAAGCAGCTGGCCTGCACCTGATCTGGTTTTCCAATCTGTACCAGGCCTGGTAGACAGTGGCGCACCACTTGTGTTTGTGGGTTTAATGACCTTCATCCTGATCTTAAGTTCGGTAACCATGGTATTGGCCGTAGAGGCCGGTCACCGTATGGCTAAAAAAGAAGTGCTTTGGTGGATGGTAGCTACCATTATTGGTGGTTTTACTTTCTTAGGTTGCCAGGCATTAGAGTGGAGCCACTTACACCACGAAGGTTTTTGGTGGGGTCATATACCTAGTGGCGAAGAGTTGAAACACCTGTTTAACGGCGGTCACGAAGCTACTTATGCTACGTATGCACAACAGTTTGCTAACTTATTTTTCACCATTACAGGTTTCCACGGTTTCCACGTATTTAGCGGTGTTATTATCAATATCATAATTACAATAAATGTATTGGCCGGCACTTACCAAAAACGCGGTAGCTATTTAATGATCGAGAAAGTTGGCCTTTACTGGCACTTTGTAGATCTGGTATGGGTATTCGTATTTACTTTCTTTTACTTAGTTTAAAAATTTAACTGATATACATATGTCATCAGAATCAGCAGAAGTTCACCACGAAGAGCACGGTGAAGGAATGACCCGCAAAAAGATATTCCAAATATTTGGTGTATTATTGGCTATTACTGTCGTAGAATTTATTATAGCACTTTGGTTAGTACCAAAAGGTCATATACCATTGCATTGGGCAAACCCAATATACATTGTTTTAACCTTGTTTAAGGCGTTTTATATTGTTGCCTACTTCATGCACTTAAAATTCGAGAAAATAGGCTTGGCCCTTTCTATCATCGTACCGATACTATTTATCATCGGTTTGATATTAGTACTTTCTAACGAAAGCCACTACTGGGTAGACCTGAGACCTAAAGTGTAATGCGTAAAGGATCTGTCCTTAAAAAAATAATAATCCTGGTATTGATATTAGCTTTACCGGGATTTTTATATTATTTACTAACCGCAAAGGGTAAAAACAGGTATAAACCACTATCATTTTACGGCCCTAAACAAGTTGCCAAAACAGGCCACAAGTTTCATGGTACTTACATCCCCGATACCATTTACCACAAGCTGAGCGACTTTAACCTTACAGATCAGAACGGTAGACAAGTATCTTTCAAAAACTTTGATAAGAAGATATTTATAGCCAGTTTTTTTTATACCAACTGCCCAAGTGTTTGTGCAGAGGTTAACAAGAACATAGCCGAACTGGCGTATGCGTACCGTAAAAACCCGATGGTTTACTTCACATCAATAACGGTAGACCCCAAACGCGATACACCGGAGGCGTTAAAAAAATACAGCTCAAGGTTCGAGGTAACTAATAAGTGGCTGTTCTTGTCGGGTGATACCAGTACAACGTATAACCTGGCCCGCAAAGGCTTTTTGGTAAACGCCGTACAAACCGGCCCGGATGATTTTATTTACAGTGATAAGTTGATATTAATTGATGCCGAAAAACGGATAAGAGGTTATTATAACGGCACATCAGCCGCAGACCTAACCAAACTTAACGACGAAATTAAAGTACTGATAGCTGAAGAGCTACGCAAGGTAGATAAAGCGCTTTATTAGACAATTGAACAGAGAGAAAGGATAATAGATAATGGGCATATTAAAATGAGCCTTTTAAAGTCCTGAATTTTTTGTCTTTAATCCATATCCTTAAATAATGACCGATAAATTCATATTCCGTTTTGTTGCCGGCATAACCATATTTGTTATAGCCGTGGTAATTGTGCTTAACCGCCATTTAATACCCGGACCGGCAACTCCGCCTGCATTTACGCCCTACCTGCCCTTGCTAAACGCTATTTTGAATGGTACGTGCAGCGTGTTGCTTTTAACATCTTTGTATTATATTAAACAGGGCAAGGTAACTGTTCATAAACGGTTAAACATCCTTACGTTTTGCCTGTCATCGTTGTTCCTGGTATCATATATCCTGTTTCATTACCTGATGCGTACAGATACTTTGTACGGTGACGCCGATGCCAATGGCATATTATCTGATGCCGAGCGTTCTGCAGCAGGCGGGTTGAGAAAATTATACCTGGCCATTTTAGTGCCGCACATTATACTGGCTGCCGGCGTTTTGCCGTTAATACTGTTGAGCTTTTACCGCGGCCTGCAAATGCAGGTAGAAAAACATAAGAAACTGGTAAGATGGGCGTTTCCTATATGGTTATTCGTTACAATATCCGGCGTTGTTGTATATTTGATGATCAAGCCTTATTACCATTTTTAATTAACAAGCATGAAAAAGTTAAAATTCTTATACTTACTGTTGGCTTTTGGATTACTGGTAATAAGCATTGCCCCCGCAAACGCACAGTGTGCCATGTGTAGCGCCAATGTAGAAACCAACGCCAAAAGCGGTGATAATAAAACCAAAGGTTTGAATAACGGCATTATGTACCTTTTAGCGGCACCTTACCTGGTTGTTGCTGCTGCAGGCTATATTTGGTATAAAAAATACCGCCGTAAAGATGTGGATATGAACATACGCCCACAAAAGCTTAACCTTAACTAAGCTAACGCAGTTTGCTGCGTTTTCCATTTTAATATTTTGTAATGATACAATCCCAAACGCTTGATTTTTTAAAAGAGCTTGTTGAGAATAATAACAGGGAGTGGTTTCAGGCCAATAAACAACGATACGATAGCGCCCGTGAAAATGTTATCGGGCTGGCCACAAGTATTATCCCCAAACTGCACAAGGTAGATCCATCTGTTAGTGCCGAACTTGACCCTAAGAAATGCGTTATGCGCATTTACCGCGATATCCGGTTCAGTAAAAACAAAACACCCTATAAAAACAATTTTGGCATAAGCCTGCCAACCTTGGGATCTAAACTGGGTGGGGTAGAGTATTACCTGCAGATACAGCCGGGAAAATCATTTATAGCAGGTGGTTACTGGATGCCCGAGGCCGAACACCTGAAAGCCATTCGCCAGGAAATAGATTATAACGCCAATGACCTGAAAAAGGTGATATATGATAAAGAGTTCATCAACCTTTTTGGCGAGTTCAGAAAGCAGGACCAATTAAAAACAACCCCAAAAGGTTACGATACGGATAACGAGAATATCGACTTATTGAAGCTAAAGAGCTTCATTGCCTGGCACCCGCTTACAGATAAGGAAGTAACTGGCCCTAAAGCTGCCGAAGAAATAATAAAGGCGTGCAGTAAGATCTATCCGCTGAACGTTTTTTTAAAAAATGCTATTGCATAAATCCTAATCTACATATCAATGAAAATAAAGTACTTCTTATTTGCCGTTCTGTTTGTTTCTGCCTTGCAATCATGCGTAGTAATGTCGCCCAAAAAACATAAGGCCTTACTTGCAGAACGCGATTCATTAGCCACCCGCACCACCACCCTGGAAGATCAGGTAGCTAAGTTAATAGCAGACACAGCACGCATCCACCAGGAATTGGCTACCCTAAAAGGTAATTATAATGGCCTAAACGATAAATATACCGCGTTAGATAAAAACTATAACGCCAGTTCAACCAAGGTTAATCAACTATCTACCGACCTGCAAAAACGCGAAGCACGCCTGAAAGAAGTAGAAGAGATTTTACGTAAACGCGATGAAGCAACAAATGCATTAAAGGATAAGTTGCAAAAAGCCCTGCTCGGTTTCCAGCAAAGCGGTTTAACGGTAGATATACGTAATGGCAAGGTGTATGTATCATTAACAGATAAACTGCTCTTCCCGTCGGGCAGTATCGTAATTGATGATAAGGGTAAGCAGGCGCTTAAGCAATTGGCCGCCGTACTTGATAAAGAGGCTGATATTAACATTGCTGTTGAAGGCCATACCGATAATAAAAAGATAAAGAATTTAGGCCAAATAAAGGACAACTGGGACCTGAGCGTATTACGTGCAACATCTGTAACCCGTTACCTGACCGAAACCGAGAACATTGACCCTAAAAGATTGACCGCTACAGGTAAGGGCGAGTTCCAGCCGATTGATACGGCGAACACGCCCGAGGCACTTTCAAGGAACAGGCGAATAGAGATTGTACTGACACCAAAACTGGACGAATTGTATAATTTGATCACAAAATAGGACCCAAAAACGGCCATAGACGATCAAAAAAGGGATTTGAAACGACCCCGAAACCTCCGGAAACGGAGGTTTTTTTTATGCCCTAATATTTCGATATTGCCGACGAAAAACCTTTTGAAAACCGATGCTGAAAATTGATGCCCACCAACATTTTTGGAAATATCACCCGGTAAAAGACGCCTGGATAACCGATGACCTGAAAGTAATTAAGCGCGACCTTTTGCCGAATGAAGTAGCATCTGTTTTAGCACAAAACAGTATAACAGGTTGTGTAGCCGTACAGGCAGATCAGTCGGAAGCCGAGAACCAATTTTTGTTGGGGATGGCCGCAGAACATGCTTTTATAAAGGGGATAGTAGGATGGGTAGACTTTAAAGCTGATAACATTGCCGAACGGCTACAATATTACAGCCATACAAAATTGATGAAAGGCTTCCGTCATATCTTGCAAGCCGAGCCCGAACCTGACTTTATGCTGAACCCCCAATTTATGAAAGGTATCAGCTTACTAAGTAATCACCATTTTAGTTACGATATATTGATCAAACCCGGGCACTTGCCTTATGCTACACAATTTGCAACAGCCTTCCCCAATCAACGTTTTGTGTTGGATCATTTGGCTAAGCCTTTTATAAAAGATAAAAAGATTGAGGGCTGGCAACAAGATATATATGCCTTGGCTGCTTGCGAGAATGTATCTTGCAAAATATCTGGCATGGTAACCGAGGCCGACTGGGCCAATTGGAAAGCCGAAGATTTTACCCCATACCTGGATGTGGTATTTAATGCGTTTGGCGCTAAAAGGGTAATGTTTGGATCTGACTGGCCGGTGTGCAATTTGGCCGGCGGTTATAAAGGCGTACTTAGCATTGTGGAAACTTATGTTGCCAAATTATCGCAAAACGAACAGGAACTGTTTTGGGGCAAAAATGCGTCCGTATTCTATGGTTTATAATTAGCCGGTTTAAAAGGCCATTCCTTGTTCATGTTTGCTTTGATAAAGTAAACCACCGTGCCCAAAGCTATGGCGCTTAGGCCGCCCAGCACCATGTGGAAACCAGTGGAGATCAAGATCCCAATCCACATTAAAATAGCCAGGAAAATGGGGATAGGGAACAGCGGCATTTTATACGGAAAATTGGTTTCGCTTTTTCGGCGGCGTAACAGATATAACCCCAATGCCTGCGATATAAACTGGATCAGGATGCGCATGGCCAGTATGGCGCTGATCACATCGCTTAGCTTAAATAGCAAACTAAATATAAAGGCTATCCCGCCCAAAAACAATAAGGAAACATGGGGGAAGTTACCGGTTGGGTGGAGCCTGGCAAATATCTTAAAAAAAGCGCCATCGGCAGCAGCGGCATAGGGTATGCGGCTATAGCCCAGCGTTGCCGAAAACACCGACGAAAAGGCTACCAGCAGTATTAAACAGGTGACAATTTTTGCTGCAACATGGCCGGATAGTTTTTCCATAAATTCGCTCACCACAAACTCGCTATCCTTAGCATGGTGCCAGGGTATCACACTTACAACGCTTACATTCATCAGCATATACAAAACAGCTATACCCGCAATGGATAAAAACATGCTTTTAGGGATGTTTTTAGATGGGTTGATGATTTCGCCGCCTAAATGGCAAACATTGTAATAGCCTAAATAGCTATAAACGCTTTTTACGCTGGCAAAGCCTATGGTAGCCACAAATGCATAGTTAACCGTAAGGCCATCGTTTATATGCTTAATAGGGGCAAGGAAGTTACCGTTGGCCAGGCCGCCGCCTATTATCCATATCATGGTGAATAATACCCCTACCCACAATACCATGCTTATTTTGCCGATAGCTTCTATTTTACGGTAAAGCAGTATCACAATAGCAATAACTACGCTGCCGCTTATCACTTTTTTAATATCGTCAGAAACGGGTACCAGGTAAGAAAAGTAAGAGGCGAAACCAATTGCCGCAGAAGCAATAACCAGCGGCGCCTGTATCATGGTTTGCCACACAAATAAAAAACTCATGAGCTTGCCCGGGCCATTTTTGCCATAGGTTTCTTTTAAAAAATTGTACGAGCCGCCGGCCATCGGGAAGGCGGCACCAAGCTCGCTCCACACCATGGCATCAATAAAAGAAAGTAATGCGCCGGCCAGCCAGGCATATAAAAACCAGGGGCCGTTCATCATGCTTATTACCATGGGCAGGGTAATAAAGGGGCCAATGCCCACCATGTCGGTCATGTTTATGGCGGTGGCTTGTGCCAGGCCCAAACGTCTTGCTAAAGTAGTTTCAGCCATGCAGTTTAATAAGCGCAGTTAATAGTACAAAAATAACTTTAAGCGGCAAGGGGAAAAATTTATTGGGTCAGCCGTTTGTAATCAGTTTACGGTATTATTTAAGCCATTACAGTTAGCGGGCGGCTTTTAGTCGGTACAATTGCGGTGTTTGCCGATACTTGTAATTTTTACTGTTACAAATTGCGTATTTTGCGCGTACATATAACATGAAGAGGCTGCTGCAGGCACTAGTGTAAAAAGCTTGTTGCTTTAACAATAATTAACAATTGAAGCCTTAAATTTTCATCAAATTAGCCCTGATTTTACATTCATCACTATTCATCGAAATGAAGAAAACACTTACTCTAATTAATGTACTGCTTTTAGTGCTCGTTACAACTTTTAGCGCGTGCTTTAAAAGCAAATCTACAGATACAACTATTGCCACCGTATTTACCAATGACGTATTTACAGAAGCATCAGGTACAAGCGCTTATACAGGTGGTGTTACCTTAAATAGCACAGTACCTTTTACGGCTTATGGGGTTTGTTATAGTACCAGCAACCCAACGCCCACCATTAGCGATACCCATCAGGATGAAAAGATTAAGTTTACATCATTTAGCAGCCACCTTAGTGGTTTAACCCCTAACACTACATACTATGTAAGGGCATTTGCTACCAATGCAGGCGGCACGGGCTATGGTGACGTTATTCAGTTTAAAACAGGCGATGGTACTAATCCTTATGGTACGGTAAGTACATTTACAGGCGCTGGCGCCGGTTATGTAAACGCTACAGGCACAGCAGCTTTATTTAACCACCCCACTGCTGTAACTGCAGATGCTGCGGGTAATGTTTATGTATCAGACTCGTACAACTCTGTTATCCGTAAAATTACGCCAGATGGTGTAACAAGCACGGTAGCCGGTACCGGTACATTAGGCTATGTAGATGGCCCTGGCGCCACTGCGCAGTTTTATGCACCTGCGGGTTTAGCTGTTGATGCCGGCGGTAACATATTTGTGGCCGATATGGGTAATAACATCATCCGTAAAATATCTGCTGACGGTGTTGTTACTACGCTTGCAGGCAACGGCTCAGCCGGCTATGCAAATGGCACGGGCAATGCGGCAACATTTAATTCACCGTCGGGCATTGCTATAGATGCACAGGGCGACTTACTGGTAACAGATATGGGTAACAGCCTTATCCGTAAGGTAACACAAGCAGGTGTAGTTACCACAATTGTAGGCAACCGTGGTGTAGGTTACATTAATGCATCGGGCATTAATGCTACACTTAACAAACCAAGCGGTATTGCGCTTGATGTAAGCGGCAATATGTATATAACAGAAACGGGTACAAATTCGGTACGTAAAATTGATAAGAGTTACATGGTATCAACATTTATAGGTGGTTTAGATAGCCTTGCCTATGCAGTTGGTAAACCACAGGCCATAAGTATTGATGCAAATAATAACTTTTACATAGCAGATGCAAATGGCCGTATACTTAAAGTAAGCAAAGATAAAGTATTAACGATATTAGCAGGCACAAGCGGCACTACAGGCGATGCTGATGGTGTAGGTACGGCGGCTTCGTTTTATGACCCGCGCGGAATTGTGGCAGATAAACAAGGCCATGTTTACGTGGCCGATTATAACAATAACCGCATTCGCAAGATCCAATAAAATCTTTAACATATATATAAAGCGGCTGCCCTAAAAAGGCAGCCGCTTTTTTTTTAATGATACTTTCTTTTAAAGAAAAGTGTATAGTTTTTAAACCACGTAGTTTTACGTGATTTAAAAATACTTAGCCTTTAAGGTTGTAACATGCATTTTTAATTAATAGCTTTAGGTGCATTACAGCTAACCTATGAGCCTTTTTAACAAACTTCCTAATTCAGATGCGACTTTAGTTGCACTTGTGAAATTAATTAACCCAAAGATAAAACCAGCTGATGTAACAGATGAATTAAGCATCCACCCGGATTATCCTAACCTGATTGCCTTAAGCGATGTGCTTACTAATTTTGGTATTGATGCCGGGGCTTACCGAATAGAAGCCGCCGAACTACCGGATGTACCTTGCCCATTTATTGCCCACACCTATAAAACCGGCAGCGAGTTTATGCTGGTTACGGCATTAGCTGATAATACCTTTACCCTTAGCGATGGCGACAAGCAGCAACAGCTAAAGTTTGATGATTTTGTTAAAATATTTGATGGTATTGTTTTAGTGCCTGATGTTACCGGACAGACTACTGACAAGGCACCTGCTCCGTCAAAGTTTTCTTTGGACGAGATCCGCTACCCGGTGGCCGTTGCCTTGCTGCTTTTTGCTTTAATTGCTGGGGTACTCTCTTACTCCACAGTATTTACAGGCTGGGCATTTGCATTGGCCGCCTTATTTAAAACCGCGGGGCTGGCCGTATCTGTTTTATTGCTGATACAAAGTATTGATAAAAATAACCCCTTTGTGCAAACACTTTGTGGCGGCGGTGGTAAAACCAATTGCAACGCCATACTATCATCCAAAGCGGCCAATGTTTTTGAGGGCTTATCCTGGAGCGATGTAGGCTTTTTTTATTTTGCAGGTACCTGGCTGGCTTTACTTTTTGGCGGGGGCAGCATAGCTATGCTGCAAGCCCTGGCGGTATTAAACATTATAAGCCTGCCCTATACCGCGTATTCTATATACTACCAGGCGCGGGTGGTTAAACAATGGTGTGTTTTCTGCTGCGCGGTACAGGCCTTGCTTTGGCTGGAGTTTATTCCCTTGGTTAGCAGTTTAACCCGGCCGTTTGTTTGGTTAAATATTAATGAAATAATAGGGCTGTTAATTTGCCTGGCCTTACCGGCAGCCTTGTGGTTATTGCTTAAGCCATTGTTGCTAAAAGCACAGCAGGCGGTATCACTAAAAGAGCAGTTGCGTAAATTTAAATATAACATTGAACTGTTTAACTCTTTGCTAAAAGAACAGCCTAAATACGCCCAGCCGGCACCTGCCTGGAGCATTATATTGGGTAACCCTCATGCCGAAAATGTAGTTACCATGGTAAGTAACCCGTATTGCCCGCCATGTTCTAAAACCCACAATTTGCTGGACGACTGGCTGAACCACAACCCCGACCTGCAGGCACGCATTGTTTTTACGGCCGATAATAGCGAGGGTGATATTAAAACACCTGTAGTACGCCATTTAATGGCCCTAAACCAACTGGCCGATAGGGCCGTGGTGAAACAAGCCCTGCATGATTGGTATAACCAAACGCAAAAAAGCTACACGGCATGGGCAAAAACCTACCCCGTACAAATGGAGGAGGCAGGGTTTGCCCAACTGGACAAGCAAAACCACTGGTGCCACCTGGCCGAAATAAAAGCTACGCCCACCCTGCTGATAAACGGTTATCGTTTACCGGATGCATACCAAATAAAAGATATTAAGTATATGCTGGGCTAAACAGCAATAAAGAAACTTCTCGCGAAAGTAAAGAAGCATGCACTTTATATACATGCAGCCTAAATTGCCGGGGCGTAGTACCGGCAAAAGTAAACAATTATTAATTTTTTATTTTATGTCAAAATTTAACAAACTCAGCAGAACTGAGATGAAAAATGTATTGGGCGGTTACGTTATGCCACCGGTTAATCCAAATTGCAACGGTACCTCTGGCACTTCGGATTATTACTGTTGCGGAGCAAAGTCTACATCGCATATAGGAGAAACTACCTGTATAGATGCGTCAGCTAGGTGTAATGGATCAATGATAACTAATGATCCTGAAAGATGTAATAATTAAACAATAAGCCATTAGGCAGATTTCCTGCCTAATGGCTTATTAACTTTAAGTAATTATGAAATATTATCTACGCATATTATTGTTTTTATCAATTCACCTGACTTTTTCATGTAAAAAAAAATCAAATATTTTAATTAATGGAACGGTAGATAGCCTTAATGCGACTTTGGTTAGGATTACCAATACGGATTATACAATAACTTATGATTCGACTGTAATTAAAAATAATAGGTTTAGGATAAATGTACAATTACCGGAAGATGGATTTTATAAGTTAGATTTTTCGAGTAATATTCCCTATAAAAAATATCCATGGATACACTCTTTTTCGTTTTTTGCAGATAATGGATTTACCTACCAATTTAAAGTTTCGGGTCCTTCTGGAATATTACAAAACCGTTATAGTTTTACCTCCTCATCGCCTGATCAGAATAAACTTAACGAATTTAATAACATGGTTAAGTTAATACGCGATACGGTAACACTGCAAAGATCGCATTATCTTAAACTATCGGATAAGGCACTAATTAGCGGTAGTGATGCCTTATACCAATCTTACCTTGATACAGTTACCCGGATGGACGATCGTTTACGAAACGCTTACCTGTCAGGGATATATCAATTTATAGGTAAAAACCCTAATACGTTAATAACCCCTTATTTAATGGGACAGGTGCCGGATTTGTTTGAACGTTATACCTTCTATAAAAAAGTGTTAGATGGTTTAAGCCCTAAAGTAAAACAAACAAAATATTATGATGAGGCAGCCGGACTATTGAAATCCGTAAGAAATATATACATAGGGGCCAATGCGCCTGTAATTGCCGGTAAAACAATAAACGGGAAAGAATTTAAGGCCGATTACACAACCAAAAAGATAATCCTGGTTGATTTTTGGGCATCTTACTGTGCGCCCTGTCGGCAACAAGTGCCCGAATTGAAAGCTTTGTATAAGAAGTATAAAAATCAGGGCTTAGATATTATCTCCATCTCCATTGATGAAGACCCTAAAAAATGGGAAAGGGCTTCTGCAATAGATTCGCTACCCTGGCATAATGTTGCAGAATGCGTAGCGCAAAACGATTCTAAAAACATTAAAAACTTTGTGATCAAAAGTATCCCGGCTAATTACGTTTTAAATGATAAAGGCCAACTGATTGGCCGTAATGTAGGGTTAGATAGTTTAGAAAAGATGTTAAAAAAGAAAGTTATCTGATATGTAAAAGCTTATTAACGGTTTAAAAAATGTTGCCTAGTAACTGGGCGATATATAGATAATGAAAGTATTGCATAAACTTTTCCGTTTCGCACTGGTCTCGGTAGCAGTGGTAATGTAAGCATAGTGTTAATAAAAATTAGCGGAGTAGTGAATAGTATGGACGGAGCTTTAGTGAGAATACTAATACTAATACTCACGTTAATTAATTATAAATAGAGGAGCAAATGCTCTTCTATTTATACATCTTAAAAATAATATGAAAATAAGTTACTTGTTGCTATTTATTTTATTACAAAGCCTATCAGGCCAGTGCAAGGAAGATCAGAAACGCAGTGCATTTGATGGTGTCGTAATTGAATTTGACTTAACAAAACATCAAAGCGTATTATTTGAATTTACAGATAAGGCATTCAATGTGCATAAACTAGAAATGATAAATAATTCAGCCAATGATAGCACAATCATAAAAAAAATCTCAACTGACGGCCCGATCTCCTGGTCTTATGGAATTTTAAACACTGATCTGTTAGGAGAATGGAAGATTATGCAATATGTATTTATTGCCCAGCCAGGTGACACCTTGCGATTATCTTACAGTCAAAAACCGTTTCTAAATACGAGTCGATGTAGCCCCATTAATATTGTATCTGAAAAACAGATATCATTTTATAGTAGTATAAGGTTAAAACCGACAAATACTGATGTACCATCCAAAATAGATACATGGCGTGTGTTTTACAAATATTTTAATGAAGCGTATAGGAAGGAGTCAGATCAAATTAAAAGCCAGGTTGCTGCATCAAACTTGAGCGAAAAAGAAGGTAAACAAAGACAACTTATTTGCCAAATCCATTATTATAAAAGCTTATTTGACTGGTTATTTCCCGGTGACGGCACTTACTTTGCCCCGACCGCGGATGTTTTAAAAGAGCAAATTGTGGATATAAATAACCTTCTAAGAAATAAGGATTTATTTGCTACAAATGAATTATTAAATGTAATCGATGGTTTTGTCCGGTTAAAACTTATTGAACAAAACATAAATTTCGCTAACGGAATTGAAGTTTACAAAACAGCTGCCCAGGAGGATATTGGTCCATTTAAACCAACTTATCTGGCAGTTTGTATAAAAAAATGTCCTGTAAAAACAGGTAACGGCTATGCAGAAATTATATCAGATTATCGAGATCGTTATGCAAATACTGATTACATTAGTCAATTAGATAGCATAACTGATAAACAACAGCAATATTTTCCGCTAAGTAACATGCTTTTATCTTCGGATGGAAAAACAGTGTCTATGAAAGAAATAATTGGGAATAATTCCCAATATACTTTTATAGACTTCTGGGCCAGCTGGTGTTTGCCATGCAGACAGCAATTGCCTGTTTTGTATAAAAAAAAACAGAAATTAAAGGGTTATCCTATAAAATTTGTATCTATAAATTTAGATGAAAAGCAATCAGCCTGGAAAGGAGCTTCAAAAAAGGAAGCTAAATATCTGTTAGATAATAACTTTTATCTCTTACCCCATTTAAAGAAGGCATTTGTTAATCAATTCAATATTAATTTGATTCCCCGTTATATTGTTTTAAGGGGATCTAGAATAGTGGCGTATGATTTTTATCAGCCAACAGAACCTTTGTTTGAAAAAGAGTTCATTGAACTGATCGGTAGTAACTAATAAAAGAAATTCAATTTAATAATTATTTTTCTCTATGGCCTTTCCCTTTTACAAACAACCCGACCAAATGGACTGCGGCCCCACCTGCCTGCGGATGGTAGCCAAATATTACGGGCGCAACTTTAAGGTGCAAACCTTAAGGCAACTGTGCGAGATAAACCGCGAGGGGGTATCGTTATTAGGCATCAGCGATGCCTCGGAGAAGATAGGTTTCAGGTCGATAGGTACCAAACTTACTTTAGAGGAATTGAAAGAAGCTGTATTGCCATGCATCCTGCACTGGCGACAAAACCATTTTGTGGTATTGTACAAAGTAAGAAAGGGCCAATACTACATAGCCGACCCGGGTGCCGGCCTGGTTAAACTGAGCGAGGCCGATTTTATACGGAACTGGATCTCTGATACCGACAAGCAGGAGGGCATTGCTTTGATGCTTTCGCCATCGCCCAACTTTTATGATCAGGAAGATGAGAAGGATACCAGCATTAGCTGGGGCTTTTTGCTGCGCTATTTAGTTACCTACAGGCAGTTGCTATCGCAGTTGTTTATCGGGCTGGGCGTAGGTACCTTACTTCAACTTATTACACCATTTTTAACTCAGTCGGTAGTTGATATCGGTATCAATACGCGCAACCTAAACTTTATATACCTGGTGATGATAGCCCAGGGTTTTTTGATACTGGGCCGGGTAAGTGTGGAGTTTATCCGCTCGTGGATCCTGTTGCATATCAGTACCCGCATCAACGTATCCATCCTGACAGATTTCCTGATCAAGCTGATGCGCTTACCCATCAGTTTTTTTGATACCAAGCTAACCGGCGATATTATGCAGCGCATGAATGACCAACGCCGGATAGAAAGTTTTTTGACCGGTTCTACGCTGAGTACGCTCTTCTCCATGTTTAACCTGGTGGTATTCTCGGTAGTGCTGGCCTATTACAACATGGTGATATTTGGGGTTTACCTGGCCAGTAGCATACTCTATGTAGGCTGGATCTTCGTATTCTTAAAACGCCGGCGCGAGCTTAACTACAAAAGCTTCGAGATCTCTGCCAAAAACCAAAGCACCATTGTGCAGCTGGTAAACGGCATGCAAGAAATTAAACTGAACAACTGCGAGCAGGAAAAACGCTGGGAATGGGAGCACCTGCAGGCGCGCCTGTTTAAATTCAGTGTAAAAAACCTGGCTTTAAGCCAATACCAGCAGGGCGGGTCTACCTTAATAAACGAATCTACCAATCTTATCATCACTTTTTTAAGTGCTAAAGCGGTTATAGACGGCCAGTTTACTTTAGGCGCCATGATAGCCGTACAATATATTATTGGCCAGCTAAACGGCCCGGTGCAGCAACTACTTGGCTTTATACAGGGCTTTCAGGATGCTAAGATAAGTTTAGAGCGTTTGAACGAGATACATCAGATGGAGGATGAAGAGCCGATAGATAAAGAGTTTAACAACACCCTGCCAGATAACCGCACCATTACCTTTAAGGATGTTACCTTCCGTTACCCCGGTGCCGGTAACGAACCTGTGCTGCAGGATATCAATTTAACCATTCCGCAGGGCAAAACAACAGCTATAGTAGGTATGAGCGGCAGCGGTAAAACAACCATTTTAAAACTGCTGCTCCGTTTTTATGAAACCGAAAAAGGTGAAATTAAGGTAGGCGAACAACAACTGGATAACATCGGCTTTAAAATTTGGCGCAGCCAATGCGGCGTGGTGATGCAGGATGGTTTTATATTTTCTGACTCGATAGAGCGCAATATTGCCGTTGGCGACGAATATCCCAACAAAACCAAACTACAGCACGCCATCAGGATAGCCAATATAGGCGAATTTATTGACGGCTTGCCCTTAGGCTTAAAAACCAAAATAGGTGCCGAAGGTAATGGCATTAGCCAGGGCCAGCGCCAACGGATGCTGATAGCCCGCGCGGTTTATAAGGACCCTGAGTATTTGTTTTTTGACGAAGCCACCAATGCACTTGATGCCAATAACGAGCGGGCAATCATCAATAACATGAGCGAATTTTTTGTAGGCAAAACGGTAATTGTAGTGGCACACAGGCTAAGCACCGTGAGTAATGCCGATAATATTATTTTGTTAGATAAGGGCCGCATTGCCGAGCAGGGCACACACCAGCAATTAATTGCGCTTAAAGGCGATTATTATAAACTGGTAAAAAACCAGTTAGAGCTGGGTGCCTAAGTTTTATATCTATAAATAAAAATACAATGCCTTTAATCAAAGATCACACAACTGACGATAATAAAACTACTTATGCTGATGATATGCACGATATCATGACAGCGGTACCATCATGGCTGTTACGCTGGGGGATAACCCTGTTTTTTGTGGTGCTAATTATGGTTGTGAGTATCGCCGCCATTATCAAGTACCCGGATGTGGTAAAAACCAGTTTAAAGATAGTATCGTCAGATGTGGCCAAGCCGGTTGTGCCCAAGGTTACCGGCAAGCTGGTAAAGCTGCTGGTAAACAATAATGACAAGGTAAGGGGTGGGCAGCCTTTGGGCTTTATAGAAAGCACTGCCGACCATCAAAAGGTGCTAGTTTTAATTGAGCGGCTTAACCGGTTAAAAACAAACATGGCTTTGAACCAAACAGATCAAAGTTTTTTTAACAATTCTTTTTACGGCGAACTGGGCGAATTGCAACCTGCTTACCAGGCATTTACGACAGCCTATATCAGTTACAAATCATCTACCCAAAATGGGTTTTTGGTACAAAAGCGGGCCTATCTGCAAAAAGATATCGTTAGCCTTAACCAGCAGGCTGTACAATTAAAAGCCGAGAAAGACCTGCAGCAGCGGGATTTTAACCTGGCCCAGGATGAGTATGATATGCATAAAAAACTGGCCAAGCAAAATGTAGAAACCGCCGCCGAGCTAAGGCAGCAGGAGAGCAAATACCTGGCAAAAAAGCAACCGTTATTACAAACAGATGCTGCCATGATATCGGCCAATACCAACTACCTGGCCAAGCAAAAAGAAATTCTGGAGCTGGATAATACGGTGGTAGAAGAAAAAGCGAAGTTTTTACAATCGCTAAACAGCCTGCTTAGCCAGGCCGAAGACTGGAAAAGCAAGTATGTGTTATCGGCATCAAAAGACGGCTTTGTGGTATTTGCAGGTACCGTGCAGGAGAACCAGATAGTATCGCCCAATAACAATGTATTTTATATCAATGCCGGTAATACCGACTACTTTGGGGAGATGAGCATCCCGCAAAATAATTCGGGTAAGGTACGTGCCGGGCAAACGGTGCTTATTAAACTGAAAAGTTTCCCGTTCGAAGAATACGGGATGATCAAAGGCAAGCTGTCTTACCTGTCGGATGTGCCTTATCACGATAGTGTTTTCCTGTCAAAGGTGACTTTTAAGCTAAGCAAATCCCCAGATCCGCAAAAGCAAATACATTTAAAAGAAGGAATGAACGCGGATGCAGAAATTATTACCGAAGATGCTACTATACTGCAACGCATTACCCGTAATTTAATTAAGGCATTAAAAAATTAACTCATTTATACCTTCTCTAAAGCTATTTTAGTGGTTTTGCTTTAAGCGATGTGTAAAGCCCCGGCCGCAATTTAGGCGCCCGGGGCTGTTTATATGTGGGGGAGGTTATATTATCTGAAATGCGACCTCAGCATCCAGGCCATTTCTTCATGGGTTTCCATTAACCCGGTAATATAGTCGCTGGTACCGGCATCGTTAAATTTATCGGCAAAAGGGTTAATGTTGCCGCGTAAAAACTCAATGATCACTTCGTGGTCTTCCAGCAGTTCTCTTAAAAATCCCTGGCTGTCGTTTTTCCTGTCTAATTTTTCGGTTAGGTGTGTAAGTTGTAACAACTGTGTTAAGGTGGCTGGTGCATAGTGCCCAATTTTGCGGATACGTTCTGCAACGCTATCCATTAGCTCATCCAGTTGCTGGTACTGGCCCTCAAAAAATATGTGCATCGAATGAAAGTCGGGGCCTTCAATGTTCCAGTGTGCGTTTCTGGTTTTGGTGTATAATACGTACTCGTCTGCAAGTAATTTTGCTAATTGTTCAGATACAGCTTGTCTGTCTGCGTCGTTAATGCCAATGTTTGGTTTCATGATGTTGTAAGTTTAATATTAGATAAAAAGATATTTTTTTAATTCGGCAGATGCCTGTGTGATCAGCGATTTGACCGAAGGCACGGTAGCCAAAGCGTTCAGCATACCAAAATCATGTATCATACCGTTGTAGCGTACGGCTGTTACGTTAACACCTGCTTCGTTCAGTTTACGGCCATAAGCCTCGCCCTGGTCCCTTAATATATCGTTTTCTGCAACCTGTATCAATGCCGGTGGCAGGTCTTTAAGTTCTTCTAAAGTTGCCTGTAGGGGCGATAATAATATTTGTTTACGCTCGGCAGCATCTGTAGTGTATTGGTCAAACATCCATTTCATTAAGGGCTCGGTTAAAAAACGTTGCTCACCAAATTTGGCATAAGATTCCCAATCAAAGGTAGCATCGGTTACCGGCCACATCAATATTTGTAAGGCTATTTTAGGGCCGTTTTTGGCTTTAGCCTGCAGGGCGGTTGCGGCTGTCATGTTACCGCCAACGCTATTGCCAACCACCGCCAGGCGGCTGCCGTCAACATTTATTTCTTTACCATTTTCTGCCACCCATTTGGTAGCTGCGTAAATCTGGTTAATAGCAACAGGGTATTGTGCCTCTGGTGATGGGGTGTAGTTTACAAATACAGCCACCGCGCCGGATGCTACCACCAAGTCGCGAACCAGGCGTTTATGAGTCGGGAAATCGCCCAGTATCCAACCACCACCGTGTATAAATATAAATACCGGTAAAACATCAGTAATACCTTCCGGCCTTACAATGTTCAGGCTAATTTCCTGGCCGTCTGCTGTAATTGTTTTTTCTGATATGTCAACGCCGGTCATATCTACCTTAACCGATGCCTGCGCATCAACTAAAACCTGCCTTGCGGCTTCTTTAGATAAAGTTTCTAAAGGTGCGCCGCCTGCGTTTAAAACTTTTAAAAATTCTTTAACCTGGCGATCTAAGTGTGGGTCTGTGGCGTAATCAACAATTACGGTTTCAGGGGTGGTTGTGTTTTTCATGATTTTAATGTTTGTGTTGTTTGTTGATGTAAAAGTAGGGCGGTTTAGGCTTTTGGGGGGGTTGATATTCGTTGAACGGGCATTAACAATCGTTGAATAAAGGCTTGCTTTATTTGTACCCGGCTTAGTTGGTTTACTCAAGTATATCCGGATGTTTATATAGGTATAAAGGGCATAGCAATAAAGCCGCAACAGGTGGCAGCAAAGTGGAACCACCAAGCCTTACAGCCAATGCCGAGCAAATAAATGCCCCGGCTAAAAAGATGCCCATACCCCAATCAATAGTATAGCGCGGTGTTTATGCGTATCCCATGGGCCCTGGGCATTATTTAAGGGTTTGTTTTTTAAGGCTAAGGCTAAGTGTTGTATGCCGTTGTTAAGGTTGCCGGTAATAAAATCGGGGTTTATGGCTTGGCTGCCCACATGAGATAAGGCATTGTTAAGATAGCCTATGGCAAAACTTAATAATGCTACACCAACATATTTATCTACTATGCCGTAATAAGTTAAACTATTGCAGGTAGCAAGCACAAAGGCGGCCAATATAAAAGGCATCCAACGCGGGCGGTACCACACGCATGAGCCTAAAATGGTTGATAATAATATCCCGCTGCTAAAAAACAAGATAGCTGCAAAGGCAATTAACGCAGCCTGCAAATTATCCTGCCCCAGCGAAAACCCTGTTTGAACAGTGTTGCCGCTCATGAAGGATACATAGGTTTTGAAATGCAGTAACCCATAAGAATCGCAGAACCCCGCTATTGTAGCAAGGCACATCATAAGCCTTTGTTGCCGGCGGGCAAGGGTGCGGTAGTTTAGGTGTGCAGGCATATCAACTGTGTTTAAAATTGAGGTATTAAAAAAGGTGATACCTATAGGCACCACCTTTTATTATTGGTGTTATGATCTTGCCTGGTTGGCCGGTACAGCAAACAGTTTGCTTTTAGGTAGTTTATCTGCAAGTCCATCCCCTATACCGAAATTGGTTTCTAAAACATCTTTTGGGTTGCCTGCCAGCCATTGGCTCAGGTCGATGGCCTCGTAATGGCCGTTGTTAAAGCCAATAAGTATGCGGCAAACATCGGTGCCGGTATTTTTAATGTAGTGGCCTGCACCCATGGGTACATAGCCCACATCGCCGGCATTAAAGTTTTCGGTAACGGCTGTGGCTTCTGCCAAAAACACGGTCATTTCTGCCTGGCCGGTTATGTAGTATTGCCATTCATCAGCGTTGGGGTGCCAGTGCATTTCGCGCATGGCGCCTGGTTGCAGCTCAATAATAGAGCCCGCCATGGTGGTGCTTATCGGAAATTCATTTACAGTTACTACGCGCTGGGTGCCTCCGCCCGGTACAATTCTTGGCTGTTGCGATTCTAACGGGTAGCGGTGCATGCTGGTTAGCTGCGGCGCAAGCCTTGGCTGGGCTATGGTTGTGCGCTCATCAGGGTTTACACCCAATGCAAAATAAGCTTCTTTTTTGGGTAGCTGCGCCACTTCTGCTAAAGTAATGCCCAGGTTTTGCGCCACAACCTGCGGTGGGGTGCTGGCAATAAAGTCGGTTACGCTAAAGGTATGGTCCTCAGAAAAATTGCCGTTATCAAATATCAATATAAAGTGGCATTCGGTATTGCCGGTTGCCTGTATAGAATGCCCGTAACCTTTAGGGAAATACCATACATCGCCGGGTCCAAAATTATCTATGTAGGTGTTGCCATCAGGGTGTATAATGGTTGTGCGGGCGCTGCCGGTAATTACATATGCCCATTCTGCTGCATTGGCATGCCAGTGCAGCTCTCTCATGCCACCCGGTTGCAGGCGCATAGATACGCCGGCAATGCCAACCGAAGCAGGAAATTCTTTAACAGATGCACCGCGGGTTATACCGCCCGGGCCTAAACGTGGTGTTTCTTTTTCGAGTTGGTACCTGAAGCTTAATGTAGTGTTTTCCATGATTGATCGTATTAAGGGTTTTGTTGTTGATGTAAATGTGAGCAAGGGGTAGGAGAATCGTAGTGTACATTCGTTAAACGGGCATAATGCGTCGTTGGGCATCCGTAAAATACCATGGTAGTAGAGGTGCGCCCGCCTGAATTTGTACAAAACAACTATCTTGATGGATGATTCGCCGAAATGGGGTGTTGGTGTTGTAAGAATATTTTTTTAACCGATATTTACAGCTTTTAAGCTAATAATAGTTAGTAAAGCAATAAGCATGACCTGTTTAATTATCGATGACAACCCCATAGCAAGGGCAACACTAAGCCAATTGGCAAGCCAGGTGAAGGATCTGGATGTGATTTGTGAGTATTGTAATGCCATTGACGCTTACAACCATTTGCAGAGTGATAGCGTAGACCTTATTTTTTTAGATATTGAAATGCCGGAGATGACCGGCCTGGAACTTACCCGTAACCTGCGCGACCGCGGTACTGTAGTTATATTTACCACATCTAAAAAAGAATACGCGGTTGAAGCCTTTGAATTAAACGTGGCCGATTACCTCATAAAACCCGTAACCCCGGGTAGGTTTTTACAGGCGCTGGGCAAAGCCCGCGAGATCATAGAAAGCAAGAAAGAAGTAGTACAGGTAAAAAACGATGAGTTTATTTTTGTGCGTGATTCTAACATTACCCGCCGCATTAAATTCAGCGAGATATTTTATGCCGAGGCAATGGGCGATTATGTTAAATTTTATACCCCGGCCAAAACCTACGCCATACACGGCACCTTAAAGGCGGCAGAAGAAAAGCTACCCGCCGCCAATTTTATAAGGGTACACCGCTCTTATATTATTGCACTGGATAAGATTGACACTTTACAGGATGGTGGCTTAGTTATAAACGGGCAGTTTTTGCCGGTTGCCGATGCCTACCGTAAAGCCCTTAACAGCCGTATGAACGTTTTTTAGCCAACGCTACTTTTTGCCCTTTTAACGACTGATATTGCCTTTTGAACGAATAATAACCTGTATCTAACGCCTTTTTACCCACTTTTATCGATTGTTCAATGCTTACAGAACCCCGGATAATGGCAAATAAACGTTTTGGTTACTTTATTCTGGCTGCCTTTTTAACGGCTACCGCACTCTTATTAGTTATACAGTACAATTTTTCTGATAACATGAGTACCATGTTATCAGGCAATAAAAAATTACTTAAGGAGCTTAGGGCAAGCAACCACCTGCGCGAAATTGACCGCGATATACTGGGGGTAGAAAGCCGTATCCGTGCTGCCATTGCTACCGACGATACCTCGCACCTGGAAGGTGTAGATACCAAGATAGCCGCCGTAATGGCTTATCTGGATTCTATGGATACCGATGACACCGACCAGGTTACGCGCCAGCACCTGAAAAGGTTAAGCGAGCTGTCTGCAGATAAGATCAGGATAAAAAACAGTTTGATGAAACGCTACTTTAGGGTAGGTAACATGAACGATACTACCTTTATCGCTAACCCCGGCGCACGTAAAATATCTGATGAAATTACCGGTGTTACACAAACCATTTATAAAAGCCGCCAGCAAAAAATGGTGCAGCTTAGCCAAAGTGTAATTAACGGCAGCAAAAAAGCAAGGCTATACGGCAATATATTAATTGCCTTTATGTTTGTAAGCGGCGCGGCATTATGCTGGTTTATATACAGCCAGTTCAATCAACAAAATACCCTTATTGTTAAACTGGACGCCTCCGAACGCACATCGCGCGAAGCCCTGCAGATCAAAGAGAACTTTTTGGCTAACATGAGCCACGAGATACGCACACCTTTAAATGCTATACTGGGTTTTACCAACCTGCTAAAACGCCGCGAGGGCAATTCCGGGTCGGCGGAATTTATTGATGCCATTGAAAAAGCCGGCGAAAACCTGATGGCCATTATCAACGATATCCTGGATCTATCTAAAATAGAAGCGGGGATGATGCGGATAGTTTCGGCACCGTTCAGTGTGCGCGGGCTTACACATTCTATAGAAACCCTATTTAAAGAAAAAGTGCGTGAGAAAGGCCTTACCTTAAAAAGCACTGTAGCCGATGATGTGCCCGATACCCTGATAGGTGATGCCACCCGTTTAACCCAAATACTGGTTAACCTGATTGGTAATGCATTGAAATTTAGCGATAAGGGTGCTATAGAAGTAGGTTTCTTTAAGCAATCGGTAACTAACGGAATTATTAATCTGGGGGTACGTGTTAAAGATACTGGTATTGGCATCAGCGAAGAAAAGCTGGAACGGATATTTGAGCGCTTTAACCAGGCCGAAGATTCTATCACCCGTAATTATGGCGGTACCGGGCTGGGGCTATCTATCGTAAAAACACTAATACAGTTACAAAACGGCACCATAGAGGTAAGCAGCGAGCCTGGCAGGGGAACGGAGTTTGTATTCACAATACCTTACACGGTAGCCGATGAACAGATAACCCACGACCATCATTTAAATACCGAGGCGCTAAAAAGCATTGTTACAACATCCCTTAAAATATTGGTGGTGGATGATAATGTGATGAACCAAAGCCTGATGAAGCACGTGCTGATGCAGTGGGGCGCATCGTTCTCTATCGTATCTAACGGTGTAGAGGCTATTAACGAATTAAAGGCCGCCGCCTTTGATATTGTGCTAATGGATATACAAATGCCGCAAATGGATGGCTATACCGCTACCCGCCACATACGTGATGAGCTGAAAACGGACATTCCCATTATTGCCATGACCGCACATGCCATGGCCGGTGAGCGCGAAAAATGCCTGAGCCATGGGATGAATGAGTACCTGTCTAAACCTATTAATGAGGATTTACTTTTTGAGATGATAGGTAAGTTTGTAGGGGCAAAAACTACAAAACCGCTTGCCGCAAGCCCTGGCTTAACCAAAGAAGATAATAAATTGATAGACTTGACTTACATGAAGGATATCAGCAAAGGCAACGTAGCTTACGAGCGTGTAGTTACCGAGCAATTTATTGTTTCTATACCACAGGATATAGCCGGACTGATGGATGCCTTTGAAAAAGGTGATGCCGCACAACTAAACCGCATAGCGCATAATATGAAAACCAGCGTAGCCATTATGGGCTTGTTGCCTAAGTTGGAGACCCGGCTTGATGAGTTAGAGCATACCCGTGAAATAACCGCCGCATTAGCCCCCATACTGGATGAAGTAAAAACTATTTGCATGGCTGCCGTGCAAGAGGCAAAAGACTTTAACCTTACGCTGATAAGTAATTAATCAACTGTACAAAACAAAGCAGGCCGCATATTTATACGGCCTGCTTTTTGTATATATAAGTTTTTAAGCGGCTACGTGCCGTTTTATTTTTATCTTAATGAATTTGGATGCGGGCATATTGCTTTCGCCTACAACATTGTTGATAGATACCAGCACATTGGTTTCGGGGAAATAGGTTACGGTATTGCCTTCGGGTACCGGGTAAGGTACCACTACAAAGAGCGGGGCAAGCCTTTCAATGCCCTGGTCATAGTTATACAGGTCTACCTTGTCGCCTTGTACATAACCTGCTTTATCCATATCCTTTTGGTTCATGAATATTACCCGGCGTTCGTTTTTAATGCCCCGATAACGGTCTTCCAAACCATATATGGTGGTGTTAAACTGGTCGTGGGTGCGGGTGGTAGCCATCATGTATTCATCCGGTCCTAATACGGGCGCTACCGGTAAAGGGGTAATGGTAAAGGGTGCTTTATTGCCAAACTCTTCGGTTAAAAATTTACCGTCGCGGGCTGCGTTGGGCAAATAGAACCCGCCTTTTTGCCTTACCCGTTCGTTATAGTTCTCAAACCCAGGGATGCATTGCTCAATAACATTGCGGATCTCGTCATAATCATCCATGTATTTTTGCCAGTTAACAACTGATCGGCTGCCCAGCGTGGCCATGGCCATGCGGCAAACAATATGGGTTTCGTTAATGAGCTGGTCTGATACCGGGTCTAGTATCCCTTTGGATGATTGTATTACTCCCATAGAGTTTTCTGTAGAGATAAACTGCGCAACGCCGTTCACCATATCCTTGTCGCTACGGGATAGGGTAGGCAATATCAATGCCTCCTCGCCATGTACCAGGTGGCTGCGGTTAAGCTTGGTAGAAACATGTACACTTAGCTTTAATTTGCGCATAGCCTCGGCGGTGTAAGTAGTGTCCGGCGTAGCCGATAAAAAATTACCACCCATGCCAAAAAACACCTTTACTTCACCGGCATGCATAGCTTTTATAACTTTAACCACATCGTAACCATGCTCGCGAGGTGGTTCGAAGCCAAATACTTCTTTAAGCTTATCCAGTTGTTTTTGGGTAGGCTTTTCATTAATAAGCATGGTACGGTTACCCTGCACATTACTGTGGCCGCGCACCGGGCAAACACCGGCGCCGGGTTTGCCGATACTACCCTTTAAAAGCAAAATGTTTACGATCTCTTTGATCATTTCTACGCCGTTGGGCTGTTGGGTTAGGCCCATGCCCCAGGCAAATATGATCCGTTTGCTTTGGCTTAATAATGAGGCAGCTTTACGGATGTCATCTATATCAATGCCCGAATCTTTGGCCAGGTCTTCTAAACGGTGGTTTTTTATCTGCTCCGCGAAAGCGTCATAACCAACGGTATCTTTATTGATAAAATCCAGGTCAAATACTGTCCCGGGGCTTTGCTGTTCGGCCTCTAAAAGCAATAGCTCCAAGGCCTTAAGCAGGGCCATGTCGCCATTTATTTTAACAGGCAAGTACAGGTCTGCGAGTTGCACGCCCGAGCCAATTACCCCCTTTATCTCTTGGGGATTTTTAAATGCCATTAACCCGGCTTCCGGCAGGGGGTTAATAGCCAATATTTTTGCACCGTTCTTTTTGCCTTTCTCCAGTGCGCTCATCATTCGTGGTGCGTTGGTACCCGGGTTATGGCCTATGATCACGATCAGATCAGTATCATAAAAATCATCCAGCTTAACCGTTCCCTTGCCTATGCCGATGGTGGGTAACAAGGCGGTGCCGGATGTTTCGTGGCACATGTTAGAGCAATCAGGCATATTATTGGTGCCAAATTCTTTGGCAAAAAGCTGATATAAAAAAGAAGTTTCGTTACTGGTACGGCCCGATGTATAAAATGCAGCTTCGTCCGGCGAGCCAAGCGCATTTAAATGCTCCGCTATTTTCTTAAAGGCGTCATCCCAGCTGATGGGTTGGTAGTGTGTGCCGCCTTTAGGTAAGTACATAGGCTCGGCTAAGCGGCCGTGCCTGCCTATCTCAAAATCGGTTGTTAATGCCAGATCATACACGGAGTTTTTAGCAAAAAAATCAGCAGTTATCTTTTTGGTGGTAGCTTCTTCGGCCAAAGCTTTTGCGCCATTCTCGCAGTATTCGGCAATAGGCGACCGCTCATCATCCGGATCTGGCCAGGCACAGCTGGAGCAATCAAATCCACCCTTTTGGTTCATCACAAACAAGGCTCCAGTTGTTCTAACAGGCGCACCCTCCTCCAGTATATCAGCAAATGAGGCCAACACGGCAGGTACACCGGCCGCCCACTTTTTTGGCCCGGTTGCTTTCAGATCTAATAATTTAATGGGGTTCTCGGCCGAGGGTTGTTCCTTGTTCTTTTCCATAATAAGCGTTATTTTTTGGCTAATGGGTTAGGGAAATTATCGCTTTGGTCTTCTTCTACCTCATCCAGGCAGGTAAAGTCCTTTTCTATTAATAAGTGTACCGGGCCGCTTTTATCAGCAAAGCCAACTTGTTCAGTCTCCCATAAACTTAGGGCCATATTTACCGGCAAATTTGTGGTGATAGCGCCATTTATAAAATCAGCAGTAATGGTATCGCTGTCAGCCATTACTATGCGGTAAGTTAGCTTATCGCTCAAGAAGTGGCTTTCTTCTGCCAGTTCCTTGTTTTTGATCAGGTTAGCCAGGTCAGATTTAGTTAAACGGTAACGCAGGCTGTTGCCTTTAATTCTAATTTTCATACGGTAAAAAGCGTGGGTAGCTGCTTATGTAAAAATAGCAAAATGTTATCTATTAAAAAGGATTGATGTCTATCATAATATCGTCAGGATAGCAGTATGCCCAGTATTCGCCGGGTTCGGCAGATATTACAACGGGGTGGTGTGTATGTGCCGCATGTTTTGATGCATGTTGGTTTGGCGACGAATCGCAGCACAAAACAGCCCCGCAGGTTTGGCAGCAACGCAGGTGCAGCCAGCTACTGCCGGTTTTAACACATTCTTCGCAAAAGTATTTATCGGGCTTAATCAGTTTAAATGATTTAAGGTGTTTACATGCTTGATCTTCCATCGGTTTAGTTTTTAAGTTAATGTTTGTATTTATCAGTTTAAAGTGCTCTTTTATATTGAAACGGAACGTTTACTTCCTGCCCAAGGGCCTTTGCCGCATGCAGGGCAAAATAAGGGTCTCTTAAAAATTCGCGGGCTATAACGGCCAGGTCGGCTTTGCCCGATCTAATGATCTCGTCGGCTTGTTCGGGTTCGGTTATGGCGCCAACAGCGCCGGTAATAACGCCTGTTTCGGCTTTTATTTTTTCTGCAAATGGCACCTGGTAAGAAGGGAATACCCTTGATTTATCCAGGAATACAAAGCCACCCGCCGATGCAGTTACTACATCAACCCCAATTTGTTTTAAGATGCCGGCCAGCACCAGGCTGTCTTCCATTTTCCAGGCCCTGTCATCATCATCCAGGTAATCAACGGCTGATATACGCACCAGTAAAGGCATCGTTTCAGGGATAATGGCTCTTACCTCTTCGGCTGTTTCTACCAGCAATCGAATGCGGTTCTCAAAGCTGCCGCCATATTTATCGGTACGATGATTAATAATGTTAGAGTAAAACTGATGGAACAGGTAACCATGCCCGGCATGCAACTCTATGGCATCAAACCCCGCTAAAACAGCCCTCGTTGCAGCTGCAATAAAATCTTTTTTTATTTTAACAATCTCATTTAATGACAGCTCTTTAGGCAGGCTCATGTTATTAAACGGAGCTACAGCTGATGAGCTTTTAGTTACCCAACCACCATTTTCGGGTGTAAGGTACTGTAACCCATCGTTAGGGTGCGACCGGCTGCCTTTGCTGCCAAAGTGTGCAATTTGCGCTGCGGTTTTAGCGCCCTGCTCATGTATGAATTTATTAATGGTGCGCCATCCGGCAATTTGTGCATCGCTCCATAGCCCTGCATCATAATGGGTACTCCGGCCTTCGCGGTTTACGGCCAGGCTTTCGGTAATAATTAAACCTGCGCCACCTACAGCCCTGCTGCCTAAATGTACCATGTGCCAGTGCCCTACCTTACCATTTACGGCGCTAAACTGCTGCATGGGCGATACAACTATCCTGTTCTTGAGTTCTAATCCTCTTATTTGTATGGGGGAGAATAAATTTGTTGTTGACATGATGATGGGTTTTTAGGAATGATGTTTTGTTAAAATGTATACTATATTTAACGCTGATAACCGATGCCCAGGCCACTCCCTTTTGCCAGTTTGCGGCCATAGGCAATCAAATCTGCAGCGTAAACTAATTCGGCATCGTTCCAGGCTTTCAAGGCCTGGTCTGTGTCCTTATATTTTGATAGCACATAAGCAAGTGCAACGGCATCTTCATACGCCTTAGCCGTGCCCGATGCGGTGTGCGGCCTTACTACGGCAGCGGCATCACCCAGTATAGTTATCCTGCCTTTATACATTTTAGGTACCTCCATATCTACAATGGCTTGTACAAATGGATAAGTAGTTTGCAAAACCCTATCGGCCAATATTTGCGGCAGTTCCTTTTTTGCACGTTCGCGCAGGTTGGTTACATTTTCGGGGCTCATAAAGGTAGCAGGTACGCTAAATTGGCGAAAACGGCCATCCTTATCAGTCATCAGGTTTTTATAGTCCTGAAAGTTTTTATTTAAGTACCAAACCCAGTTTAATTGTCTGTTCCCTTTATCAAGCTCGCCGTTGTTGCCAGGTACAAGGTAAGCCAGCAGGTGTGAATTATTATACGGATAGAGCGTAAACTTGTTTGAGAAAAAATCAACCTCGTCATCAGTTAATTCAGTTTCTGGTATCAGCCCGCGGTAGGCAACATAACCCGCATAAACCGGCTCAATGCCCGGGTAAATATGCTCGCGCACTACCGAGCTGTAACCATCGGCACCTACAAGCAGGTCGGCTGTAATGGTTTGGCCATCAGCAAATATGCTTTCCACTACATCGCCTATTTGTTTTACAGCGGATAATTTATGGTTATAATGATACAGCTCTGCCGGGAAATACTGCTTTAATTGTTTCCAAAGGTAATTCCATGAGGTGAAAGACGTGTCGTTTTCATAACGGTAGGTCACATAACCCTGGTTATTAAGTATCTGCCTTTGCAGGGCGGGTACGCCAAATAATTGCTGGCTGGTAATGCCAGTAGCTGTCATGTAATTCATCAGGTTGGGCTGTACAACTAAACCTGCGCCACGCCCCTGCATTTCTGATGGCGAACGCTCATAAATGTTAACCTCATGGCCATCTTTTTTTAGGGCGATACCAGCTATCAAGCCACCTACCGACCCGCCTATTATTGCAACTTTCATAACCTTATTATTATTCGTATTTGGTGGGATGACTGTAATTGCTGAACAAAGCTTTAATAGGGCAGCTTAATGTAAAGGCTGTTACTTCCAGGTAAAATATTACCGGGATAATAAATATCAGCGTATGGGTGCCGTAGGTCCAGTCGATGGCAGATAGTATCGGCATGGTAACTACAAACGCGGCACGAATGATAGCCTCCTTTATGGTAAGGTTTTCGGGCGCGTCGGCATTAAACCATGTTTTGGCTTTTTGGGCTGCTGATGTTTTCGCTTTGTTTACAACAGCTACCGTAACAATCGGTTGGTTATAACGGTTGTTTTGGGTGTGTGTAAATGTAGGGTGCGGGGGCAATGTTAGCGTTTTCATAAGTTTGCTAATTAATAATTAATAGTGTTTTGTTTGTTTGATAACCTAAAATTAGGGACTGCATCAAAATATGCTATGCGGTAATCGTTGAACGGGGAAATACTATCGTTGAAAGCGTGGAATGAATTGTTGGGCCTTAATCGACAACAGGCTGCATGGGTACTGATGCTTTAATATGCGTAGATGTACTATAATATGTAGGGCAGGGCCTCCTTAAAAGCCAAATATCAAATGCGTTGGTATTTAACGACACTAATTGCCCATTCACCGAATATTTAACATGGGGCAGGGGTACAGGCTATAGTTTTATAACATCAAACAAAAACTAACAATAAGCCAACACAATTAAAACCACACGCCATGCAAATAGTTAAATTACCCAACAGCATTTACACCTCGGCACAATTAAACAGTTTATCCGGAGCAGGTAACTCTTATGCTACCAGTGATGCAAGTAAAACATTTACCGATGCTGACCTAAGCCAGATAATGGCAGCAAATGGCCAGGGTAGCTGGAAATTTAAATTACATACACATCAGCTAACTTTATGCCCTGTGGCTATGAAACTTTTGGGTTTTAAAGCAGGTGTGCCGGTATCCTTAACTATGGGCATACGCAGGCTGGTTAATTTAAATGCCTGCCATGTTTTAAAAGTATTAAAAGCAGCCTGCCGCGATCACAGCCGGACCGAAGAAGTGATAAAAGTAAACGTAGCTAACACGGTAGCCTGGTTAAAAATTACCGGCAATGTATTTTACAGTAATAGTATGGCCTTAAACATGATGGGTACCGTTGCCGATGTTACCGCATCAAAAAATGAAGAGATTCGCAGGATGGATTTGATGGCGTTTTTAAACCACGAATTAAGGACACCCCTAAGTACCGTAAAGCTATATATACAAAATGCCCGGTATGTAGCACAGGCAGAAAATAACCGTAGCCTTGCCGACAGGATGTTGAAAGCAGATTATCAGACTGTACGCATGGCTAATATGATAGATAACTTTTTAACCCTATCGCACCTGGAGGTTACCCGCGTAATGGTAGATGCCACCCGGTTTGATCTCAGCAAGGTTGTAGAGGATCTTGTATCTGAAATGGCATTTATGTATCCCGACAGGCTTTTTAAGATAGCATTGAACAAGCCGGTTGTTGTAGAAGCTGATAAGGACAAGGTTATACAGGTGCTTATCAATTATCTTACTAATGCTGTAAAATATTCGCCTGCAGATGGCGCCATTAATGTAAGCTGCGGGCAAATTGGCAAGCAGGTAAAGGTTGCCGTAACTGATAAGGGTGCAGGTATTGGTGCAAAAGACCAGAAACTATTGTTTAACCGCTACAGCCGCGTACACGATCAGAATACCATAAGGGCTAAAGGCTTTGGCCTGGGTTTATTTCTTTCCAGGGAGATTATTGAAAGCCATTGCGGTAAAGTTTGGGTTAAAAGCCAGTTAGGCAAGGGCTCTACCTTTGGTTTTACATTGCCGGGGATTTAGCCGGTGGCATAGTTATTCAAAATTTATTATGGCCCTGTATATTAATATAGGGCCATTTTTTTTGGCTTTTTAAGTAGGTTTAGTTTGCAATTTACTTTGGTCGCCCCGATTAATAAAAGACAGAATGCTAATGAATTTAAAAGCAAATAGACCAGGTCGTTTACTACAGCGCCTATCCAATAAAGTTAAATTGATAACAATACATCATCCGGGCATATTAAAAAAGAAACACACGTAAGGATAAGTGTTCCTAATCTTGACTGGTAAATTTCTTTTGAATTGATGAAAAGTAACTTTCTACAGCGGAGTTAAGTAACCTTACAGATGCTTCTAACTGGTTAAGCAGAATTATACGTGTGTTTAAATCATCTTGCGAATAACTGCCTCCGTTTTTAAATATCAGGTTAAGCGTATTGTTATCAGCACCGTTCAATTCAATGTTAGACCAACGTTTTTTAATGTTTTGCTGTATGGATAAGCGGTTGTCGCCCATATTAAGCTCGGGCCGGGTTAATAAAAACCAAATAAAAGCCGGGTATTGTGTAGCTTGCTTTGGTGATACCCAAATATCTGATAGCAGGTTACGCTCGTAAGTAAATTGTACCTTAGAATGGCCCGATTGCAGTAGCTTAACACCTAAATAAGCAGCTGCTATAGCGCCGGTAACTACCGTTGCATTTTGGGCTTTTGTGTTTTTAATAACTAAAGGTGCGGCTGTAGTTACAGAACCGGCGAATATGGTACCGATAGTTAATTGGTTATTCCTTTTTGCTGAAAAGCCACCCAGGAAATCGGCGGCTCTTTTTGTACGGCCTGCTTCGCAATTAATTTCTGCAGATAATTCATCTAAAATAGATTTGATCCTGATTGTTTTTTCCTGTAGTTGCTGCCTTAATTCCAAATTGGTTAATTTACTAACTGCTGAATCTTTTTTTGAATTGGCAATTAACCGGCGGATAAGAGGAACCGTTCCTGTAGCGTTAGCTACTAAAAACTCATTTCTTGACAATGTTTTATTCAACAAAGTATCCTTCGCATATACCGAATCAGGATTGTAAGCCTGTGGCATAATCTCGTTGAAGTTGGATGTTATGTTAGAAACACAATAATCATCATTCATCATCAACTTAAACCTGGCAGATTGTTTTGAAATAGTGCAGCTGCTAAGTAGTTGCGAAAGGCTAATTAATACTGTTGTACTTAACAGTAATGCGCAGTTTGTTTTCATGGCTTAACTGGTTTACAGATACCCAACGTGGGTTTCTTCACCTATAAATTTAACACAGCAGGCAAATTTTTGAATCAGATATTCGTTAAACAGGCACAAAATATCGTTAAAGGTTGATAGTAAGGTTTAAACGCAAAAGAGTGGGTTCCTAAACCGGTTGGATGTATTATATGATATTGGCATATGATTGTGTTATTTTGCCATTATTGGGCTATAATTATGTTTAAAATCAATTTAAGCACGGTTTACTTATTAAGTTACTAAAAATTTGACGTTAAATTTATATTTTAGGCAAACGATATGTATGCTTTGCCCCTATATGATGCCTGCACAGATCAGGAACTGCTTGCGCTACTAACGGGCGGGGATGAGCGGGCATTTGCAACCATTTATGACAGGTATTGGAAAATGCTGATAGGCCTGGCCTTTAATCACACAAAAAATAAATTTGCCGCCGAAGAAATTGTACAGGAGGTTTTTTTGAGCTTGTGGAAACGCAAAAGCGAATTAGCCATCAACTGCTTAAATGCGTATCTGGCTACTGCAATCAAATTTTCTGTATTCAAACAACTACAACAGGATAAACGCCAGTCGCGCTTAATCAACCTAAATTACGCTGTTACCGGTAATGACTTGCTGGAAGATAAGATAAACGCCAAATTTTTGCAGGAGTATATTGACGGTTTGGTTGAACAGTTACCAGAAAAATGCCGTCTGGTATATAACTACAGCCGTAAGGAAGGCCTCAAAAATGCTGAAATAGCAGAACGGCTTAACGTTGGCGAAAAAGCCATAGAGGCCCACATGACAAAGGCCCTTAAAGTGCTGCGTTTAAACCTGAAAGAAATAGGCATACTGCTATGTATCGCCGTAGAAAAAATTATATAAAGCACCCCGGCTTTATCTCTTCTGTATTCGCACTTAATACAAAGTGCTATCAAATCAAAAATATTTTCATAAGCACATAGGGTAAGGCCCGGGTTGTTGTACTTCATTAAAAACGAAAGCTATATTTAATGGAGAAGGACCAGGTAAACGCTTTAATAAAAAAATATCTCGATAATACGGCAACTGCCGAAGAGATACAACAACTGCATGATTGGTACAGATCTGTTAATGCAGAATTGCCGGTAGTGTTACCCTACGAAAACGCTGCAGAAGAAAAGGATGCCAAGCACCTGATGTTCGAAAACCTTACCCGCCGCATGCAGCAGGATGAGGCCCCGCGAAAATCTGCTAACTGGTTTTATAAGCTTGCAGCTGTTGCCGCCATATTGGTTATAGGGGCCTTTTTTACCTTAAAATTCAGCCATATTAAACAGCTGGTATACCCGGCTAAGCAATTAACGGCAAGTACAAAATTTGGTGAGCGCAAATTATTGCAATTAACAGATGGGTCGAAAATATGGTTGAGCCCGGGCAGTACTTTAAACTACCCCGATAAGTTTAACGGCGCTACCCGCGAGATAACTTTTGAGGGCGAAGTCTATTTTGAAATTGCTAAAGATAAAAAGCACCCCTTTATCGTGCATACAGATAAAACAGCTACACGGGTGCTGGGTACATCGTTCAACATCAAATCATTTAAAAATAAGCAAAACGTAGAAGTGGCCTTAATTGAAGGTAAGGTTGCCTTTACCGATGGTAAGGCCGGGCTTACTTTATTGCCTAACCAAAAGGTAGTTTATAAGAAGGCAGGCGGCAGCATGCAAAAATCAACCTTTATTAACGGTGCCGATATTATTGCCCGCCGGGATGGTGAATATAAGTTTGATGACGAACCTGTTGCAGACGTGGTTGCCGATCTGGAAAGGAATTTTGACACCCACATCATTTTAAAAGGAAAAGTTGGTAATTGTACATTCTTTGGCCGGAAAAATAAAGGCGAAAGCATGGATAAATTTATGAACAAGCTGGCTTTAATTGTAAATGCCAGTGTAACCAAAACAGCAAACGGTTATGTTTTAGAGGGAGGAGGTTGTAGATGATTTGAAAATTACGCTTCATAAAAAAGCCTTCAAAAAGCACTGCGCTAACAGTATCAAATTTGAAGGCTAACTCAAATGTATAAAACTTAAGCAATTACGGAAAGCGGTTGGGACCATCGCCGTAAATGCTATTCATAACATTTAATTAAGTAAAGATATGAAATTTAATGTATCCCATAAATTGGGAGGCAAGCTGGTGCTTTTTATGAAAATCAGTACTTTTATTATAACGCTTTTGTGCAGTACTGCCTTAACCGTAGCCGCCGGCACAGTTGAGGGGCAGGTGCTTAATACACGCGTAACCGTGCAGGTAAACAACGTTGAACTAAACAACGCCTTTGCCGAAATATCTAAAGTATCGGGCGTTAAGTTTACCTATAATGGCGCAGTGGCCAATAGTAAACTTAAAGTAAGCATACACGCAAAATCTGCTGTGTTAAGCAATGTTTTGGATGATATTTTAAAACAAACACCGTTTAAATACAGCGCTATAGATGATGAGGTGATCATCACTGCAGATAAAACGAAATCGGCAGAAAAAAATGCACAAAGAATTTTAACAGGTAAGGTTACCGATGATACGGGTTTACCTTTACCCGGTACATCTGTAAAAGTTAAAGGCACCGATAGGGGCGCTATAACAGATGTAAAAGGCAAATACCAGGTACAAATAAATGATAACAGCGAAGTGCTGGTATTTAGTTTTGTGGGCTTTATTACCAAAGAAATTGTTGTTGGTGCCAACGAGGTACTGGACGTGCAGTTGCTCCCCAACCCGGAGAATGAACTGAAAGAGGTTGCTGTAGTGGCATTTGGTACGCAGCGTAAAGTTAGTATAGTTGGTGCGCAATCTACCGTTAAGGTGAGCGAGCTAAAACAACCGGTTGCTAATATTACTAACCTGCTTGCAGGCAGGCTGGCGGGTGTGGTTGCCGTACAAAGATCAGGCGAGCCCGGTGCAACAGCTTCTAATATATGGATAAGGGGTATAGCATCCTTTAACACCAGCGGCCCTTTAGTTTTAATTGATGGGGTAACCAGGGGCGATAATGTGAGCGGTACCTCATTACTTAACAACATCGACCCGGAAGATATCGAATCATTCACCGTTCTTAAGGATGCATCTGCCACAGCCGTTTATGGTGTAAGGGGTGCAAACGGTGTTATCCTTATCCAAACCAAAAAGGGCGTTGCAGGTAAGCCGGCCATCAACTTTAACTACTATGAAGGTGTAAGCACCTTTACCCGCCTGCCGGATATGGCCGATGGTGCAACTTATATGAATTTGGTTAACGAGGCGCTTACTACAAGGGGCCAAACACCAAAATATTCAAACGATTATATCCAGAAAACTATTAATAAAACAGACCCATTGCTTTACCCGGATGTGGATTGGTTTAGCGAGGTGTTTAACAAATATAGCCGTAACCGCCATGGTAACTTAAACATTACGGGTGGTGTGCCAAGCGCTAAGTACTATGTATCTACAGGTTATTATGAAGAAACAGGGTTACTAAAAACAGACGATCTGGCAAAGTATAACTCGGCTTTAAAATATAGCCGTTATAATTTCACCAGTAATTTAAACCTGGAAGTTACCAAAAGCACTAAGTTAGATTTAGGTGTACAGGGCTTTGTATCTAACAGGAATGCGCCGGCTATATCAAGCGGTGATATTTTTATGCAGGCCATGACCATCCCTCCGGTAGAGTTCCCGGTAAAATACCCCGGCGATTTTATCCCGGGCCGTAATGCTAATGGCGATCAGCGTAACCCCTATGCAGATCTGACAAGAAGGGGTTATGCTAATTCATTTAACAACCAGATATTCTCTAACATCAGGTTAACACAAGACCTGGGCTTTTTAACTAAGGGCTTAACATTTACTACCATGTTTTCGGTAGATGTAACAAGTGGCCGTAATATAACCCGTACTAAAAGGGAGCCCACTTATTTCCCTAATTCCGAAAAACCTTACAATGAAGATGGTAGTCTTAACCTGGAAAGAACTTATGACGGCGATGGCAACTATCTCAAATTTGCTAATAATAGCTTTTTAGGCAGAAAATACTACACCGAGTCGTCCCTTAATTATGAACGCGCTTTAGGTAAACATAGGATAGGTGGCTTATTGCTATACAACCAGGAAGACAGGACAAACGCCATCGGAACCTCTGACCAGAATTCCAATAATGCCAATAATCAGTTTATTAACTCTATCCCTTACCGTTTAAGGGGGGTGGCCGGCCGTGCCACTTACTCTTATGATGATAAGTATTTTGCCGAGTTTAATATGGGCTATAACGGCTCAGAAAACTTTGCACCAAAAAAACAATACGGGTTTTTCCCGGCCTTTGGTATAGGTTGGCTTGCTTCACAAGAGAAATTCTTTGAGCCTTTAAAAAATGTTATCAGCTACTTAAAAGTACGCTATACCAACGGTTATGCCGGCGAAGATTTAAACGGCGCACGCAGGTTTGCCTATATCGATATCTTAAACGATTCGGCACCGGGTTACCAGTTTGGTAACAATGGGCAAACTGGGTTTTCGGGTATCAGCATACAAGATTATGCGGTAGATGTAACCTGGTCCAAGTCGCACAAGCAGGATCTGGGTATCGAAGTGCGTACGCTTAATGATAAATTGTCTTTAACGGTAGATTTCTTTAAAGAGCACCGTACAGGTATCTTCCTAAGGCGTGGTGCCGTACCGGGTTATGTAGGCTTAGTGCAGTCTCCTTATGGTAACTTGGGTATAGTGGATAACCACGGTGTAGAGGCCAGCCTGCAAAATGATATGACCATTGGAAACGTGGGGATAAACATCCGCGGAAGCATCACCTACAATAAAGATAAAGTTATAGAGAACGACCAGCCTACACCAAATTACCCATGGATGGATGCAAGGGGCACTAACATATTAGCGCAATTTGGTTATGTAGCCGAGGGTTTGTTTACCAGCCAGGAAGAGATAAATAACAGCGCTGTACCGGGTGCCAGGGAAAATATTTTGCCGGGTGATATTAAGTATAAGGATTTGAATGGCGACGGGGTTATTAACGCGTATGATGCCACCCGCATTAGCCGCGGCGATGTACCTGCCATTGTTTATGGCTTTGGGTTAAATGTAAGTTACAAAAACTTCAATTTAGGCGGTTTCTTTCAGGGTACGGCACAGGCACAGCGTTATATAGCAGGTAAAGCTATACAGCCATTCTCTACAGATGGTGGTATAAGTAATGCTTACGCGGTAGCTACCGACAGATGGACGCCTGACAACCCGAGCCAGAATGTGTTATACCCAAGGCTTGCCTACGGCGATGCTGCCAATGCTAACAATACACTTACCAGTTCGTGGTGGGTAAAGGATGCCAGCTTTATACGCCTTAAAACGGCCGAGTTTGGCTATACACTCCCTAAAACAGCTTTCAGGAAGCTGGGTGTAAAAAGTGCACGCATTTACATGATGGGTTACAACTTGCTTACCATAAGCAAATTTAAGTTTTGGGATCCGGAGATAAACACAGGTAACGGTACAACATACCCTAATGTGAAAACACTATCGTTGGGCATTAATGCACAGTTTTAATTACGATTTTTAATTATACAGTTATGAAAAAAATAGCCGTACTGGCAATGGTTCTGCTTATTGGCATGAACATATCCTGTAAAAAAGATTTTTTTGACCAGGTACCTGATGACAGGCTTACGCTTGAAGAAACATTTAAAAGCCGTAATGCGGCAGAGCGTTTCCTGGCTAACGTTTACAGCGCTATCCGCGATGAATCTGAACAACGTTTCAACGTGCCATGGACGGCCGCAAGCGACGAAGCCGACTTTGTATGGGGTTTTGCACCCAGCAATAACATTAACAACGGTACGTATGATGCATCAAGTGATTTTACAGGTACTTACTGGAAAAGCTATTACCAGGCCATACGTTCGGCTGGTATTTTTATGGAGAATGTTGATAAAGTGCCCGATATGCCCGCCGTGTTAAAGGCACAATATAAGGCAGAGGCTAAAGCATTAAGGGCCATTTACTACTTTCAGTTAATGCGTATCTATGGCCCCGTTATTATTACGGGCGATAAAGCTATACCTGCAGATGCTAATTTCCAGTTGCCGCGTAATTCTTACGATGAATGTGTGGATTATGTAGCGGCAGAGTTAGATGCCGCCGCTGCCGCATTGCCTGCCGTATCAAACACAGCTAACCTGGGCCGTATCAATAAGCCCATTGCATTAGCTTTTAAGGCTGAGTTGTACTTATACGCAGCCAGCCCTTTATTTAATGGTAATACAGATTATGCGGCCATGAAAAATGCCGATGGCAAACAGCTGATAGCCCAAACGGTTGACGTAACCAAATGGAAAAGGGCTGCTGATGCTGCCAAAGCATTTATAGACCAGTTTGTACCCAATAACTATACCCTTTTTAAAAAGGATGATGATAACGGCAACTACAGCGCCTATCTTTCATGCAGGGATGTGATGCTGGAAGACTGGAATAAGGAAGTAATCTTCGCCCGCGACGGTAACAATATTCCCGGCTTACAGTACGAGCGCGTGCCTTATCACCAGGGTTATAGCGATGAGGTAAGGGCCAGCGGCGGTATGGGAGCTACCCAGGGTATGGTTGATGCCTACTTCACTGCCAACGGGCGTTCTATTACCGATCCGGCTTCGGGTTACGTGGCATCTGGCTATACTGGCTACCAGGCACCGGGCGATGATATGGTAAGGGGTGTTTGGAACCCATGGGCAAACCGCGAACCGAGATTTTATGTAGGCATTACCTATAATGGCAGCAAGTGGTTAAACACCAACTCGGGCGAGGTTATAACCTACACCTTTAACCATGGCAACTCCGGTAAAGCCACTGGTGGTAACGATTACTCTACCACGGGTTACATGGTGCGTAAAAATGTTAGCACCGGTACATGGTATGTAGGTGGCCGTACATTAGTACTGATGCGCCTTGCTCAAATTTATTTGGATTATGCCGAAGCCTTAAATGAGGCAGAACCTGGCAATAATGATGTTCTTAAATACCTAAACCTGATACGCGAACGTGCAGGCATCCCCCAGTATGGTACAGCAGGCTTAGCTATACCTGCCGGGCAGGATGCTATGCGCGAAGCGATCAGAAAAGAGCGCAGGGTTGAACTGGCGTTTGAAAATGTAAGATTTTTTGACGTTCGCCGATGGAAAATTGCGGAGGATACGCAAAAAGGTGCGGTTAAAGGTTTAACAATAGATGCAGACCCGCCAAACTTCTTCAATGTGGTAACTTTTGAAAATCGCGTATTTCAAAAGAAACACTATTTATTCCCGATACCACAAACGGATGTGAATAGTGATAAAGAGCTGGTACAAAATACCGGTTGGTAGTTAGTTAATGATGAAGGTTAGGAGCCTGCTTAGGCAGGTTTCTAACGCTTTATTTTTTGCAGGCCAGGCACCCCTCCGGCCTTTACATCAATTTCAACAAAAACTATGAAATCATTTATTTTTTCGGCAATTGCCGTAAGCTTACTGGTGATAACTGTATCCTGCTCTTGCACAAAAGCAAAGCAAACAGCACCTTTTAAACCTATTAGTGAAAAACCTGGTGCGCCACCTAAAACATGGAAAGAGCACTGGTTTGAACATGATAAAACCGTAAACCTGGTTTATTATGATGATAACGTTGCCTTTTATTATGATGGCGGGGTAGATAGGTCTGTTGTTTGGCCTTTTAAGACCATGTCTAACGTTTGGAGCTATGTTAAAAAGAATTACGGGGCCTTTGGCGATTCATCCAGGTTATATGTCATCTTTCACCAAAACTCTTATGGTGGCGGCCACCCGGCCTCTTACTTTGATGCAAGCCATGATTATCGCAACACGCTGGATGCCGGCTTAGGCAACTGGACCAGCCCCACCGGAGAGCAAATTGGTATGCCTGTTCATGAAATTGGCCACATAGTTTGCGGTGCCAGCAATGGGGTGCAGGGCGCACCTTCTGATGCTATCTGGGGCGATAGTAAATTTATGGAGATATTTAACTACGATGTATATATGAACATTGGCATGCAGGAAGAGGCAGCCAAAGTTTATAAGCAAATGGAAGATAAAGATCCGTACGAAGATTATCCCGGCAGGCGCTATCCTGGCGTAAGATGGTTTATTAACTGGTTTTACCCTATTTATGATAAATATGGCAAGGGCGAATTGCTGAATAAATATTTTAAGGTAATAGCTGCCAATTATCCAAAAAAAGGAAAAGTGTTTACCCGCGATAGGGATATGAACCTGGGGGAATTTGTGCATTTCTGGAGCGGTGCAGCTGGTGTAAGCTTAAAAGACCAGGCAAAATTTGCCTTTGGCGAGTATTGGACACCTGCTGTAGAAGCTGAATTTGCGCAGGCCCAGGTAGATTTTCCGAACGTAAAATATTAATCAGTTATTAAATTGAATATGAAACTTAAAGTCACGTTACTTGCTGCGCTTTTCCCGGTATGGGCTATGGCGCAAACTACCGGCTTTACCTTGTCGGGCAAAATTGGGCTGTTGAACAAGCCTGCCAAAGTTTACCTGGATTATATGGATAACGGCGTAAGCCACGAAGATTCTGCCCTGGTTGTAAATGGTGTATTCAGCATGTCCGGAAAAGTATCGGGCATTGTTACCGCACGCATGGCCTTAGATCATGGGGGCAACGGTAAGCCATACGCCATTTATAAAGGCGGCGACGCGATCTACTTTTACTTTGGTAAAGAGAAGATAGCGTTTACTTCTGCAGACTCCTTAATAAATGCAAAAGTTGATGGCTCAAAGGTATATGATGAGTTTGCTGCTTACAATAAAACTATCGGTGGCTCTATGATGGAACTAACCAAAGCCGCCAATATTGATTTTGCCCGTGGTACACAAGAGGAGCAAAAAGATACTGCCTATATAAGCCGTGTTAATGCACGTTTCAGGCAAAGCATAGCCAACCGTGCGCAAAAGCAACTGGCCTTTGCTAAGGCCAACCCAAAATCTTATTTCGGTTTGGTGGCATTGTCAGAAGCTGCCGGTACTAAGGTAGATGTTGCTATTGTAAAGCCGCTTTACGATGCTCTTGCTTCTGATCTGAAAGCAACAGATGTAGGTAAGGAACTGGCTCAGCGTATAAAAGCAGTGGGTATAACTACAGTAGGTAGCGTAGCGCCGTTATTCACCCAAAACGATGTAAACGGCAAACAGCTATCGCTGGCAAGCTTAAAAGGCAAAGTGGTATTGGTTGATTTTTGGGCAAGCTGGTGCGCACCATGCCGTGCCGAAAACCCTAACCTTACCAAACAATATCAGCTGTATAAAGATAAAGGCTTCGAGATCCTATCGGTATCCTTAGATAGCGATAAGCAAAAATGGCTGCAGGCTATTAAAGCCGATGGTATGCCCTGGCTGCACGTATCTGACCTGAAGGGCTGGAACAACGATGCCGGCAGGATGTATGGCATACGCGCGGTACCTGCCTGTTACCTTATAGGTACCGATGGCAAGATCATAGCCAACGATGTTAGGGGCGAAACACTAAACACCAAACTGGCCGAAATTTTTAATAAGTAACCAACCAAACGCACCTGCTTTGGCAGGTGCCCGATAACAACGATGAATTTTAAAACGATCAACAAACTTGCGGTTATAGCACTAAGCTGTTTAACGCCTCTAATGCTAAACGCGCAAGTAAAAACAGGCACGCCGGCTAAACCGCTGGCTGCCCTACAGCAGGAATTTGTGGCCGATAGATTCGGCATGTTCATTCACTTTAACATCCCTACCTACATGGATCAGGATTGGGCGGATCCGGAAGCTTCTCCGGCTATATTTAATCCTACCAAGTTAAATTGCGACCAGTGGGCCAAAGCAGCAAAATCTGCCAACATGAGTTACGGCTGTATCACCACCAAACACCATAGCGGCTTTTGTATCTGGGATACCAAAACTACCGACTACAGCGTGATGCACAGCCCCCTAAAGCGCGATGTAGTTAAAGAGTACGCCGATGCCTTCCGTAAAAACGGGTTAAAGGTGTACCTGTATTATTCTATATTAGATACGCACCATCAGCTAAGGCCTAATGCCATCACCCCAAAACATATCCAAATGGTGAAGGCACAAATTACCGAACTAATGAGCAATTACGGTAAGATAGATGCCCTGATCATCGATGGGTGGGATGCGCCATGGTCGCGGATATCTTATGATGATGTGCCTTTTGATGAGATCTACCTGCTGATAAAGTCCCTGCAGCCAAACTGTGTGGTGATGGATCTTAACGGCGCCAAATACCCCGCCGAGGGCATGTACTATACAGATATTAAAACTTACGAAATGGGCGCAGGGCAGCGTATCTCTACAGAGAGCAACCACATGCCCGCATTAGCCTGCCTGCCTTTGCAGCAAAACTGGTTTTGGGAAACAAGCCACCCAACCACGCCGGTTAAAGACCCGGTAAAGCTGGTTAACGAAACGCTTATCCCGTTAAACAAAGCCAACTGTAACTTCATTTTAAACGTTGCCCCAAACCGCGATGGTTTAATGGACGAGAACGCACTGGCCGCCCTAAAAACCATAGGCAGTATGTGGAAGAATGATAAAGCCCCGGTAACCTTGCCCGAGCTGGATGCGCCTATCATATCATCAAACCTGGCTAAGCATCAGTATGCCAACTCCAGTTGGAGCGACGATTCGGAAATCATGGATTTTGCTAACGATGATGATTTCGGCTCATCGTGGGTATCTAACAAAAGTGTTAAAAACCCATGGTACGAGGTTGCCTTTAAAAAGGATCAGGCCATTAACACTATTGTAATTGCCGAGCGCAAAGCCAATATCTCTAACTATAAATTAGAGTATTTTGCAGAAGGCACATGGAAAACTCTTTTTAACGGTGAGAACACTAAAAAGATAAAAGTTCACCGCTTTAACAGGGTATGGGCCAGCAAAGTAAGGATGTCTATAGATAAAGCCCAGCACCAGGTATCTATTGCAGAGTTTCAGGTGTATAACGAAAGAAGATAATTATCGGATATATTATAGATAATTTCTATATATAAAAAGGCCGGAGCAAACAGTGTTAATACACTGGTTACTCCGGCCTTTTTTTTAACCCAATTTCCTAACCTTCAAAATAATGGCCCTGCTCCAGATCGGCTATTAAACCAATGTGGGTAGGTTGCCACCCTGTACGCTCTTGGGTTATTTGGGCAGAGGCCGGTACATCCGAGCCGAAGAAACCGGCAAACCAGCCAAAATGTGCAGGTGCTTCTTCCGCTGGTACACTTACTACGGGCAGGTTTAAATGCTTGCCAATAACTTCGGCAATTTGGCGGGTGGGTATGCCGGCATCGCCAACGGCATGGTAGGTTGCCGAGATACCTTTTTCTAAAGCCAGCCTGTAAAGATGCGCGGCATCCAGGCGGTGTACCGCAGGCCAACGGTTTTGGCCATCGCCCACGTAAGCAGATAAACCTTTTTCGCGGGCTATGCCAATTAGTATCGGCACAAAGCCATGGTCGCCTTTGTCATGTACCGACGGCGGCAGGCGCATGATGGATGCATTGATGCCTTGCGCGGTAAGGGCCGCCGCAGCCTCTTCTGATGCTACACGCGGGTGGTGCGTGGTTTTAGAAGTAGCCACGTTGGTCTCTATAGCCACTTCGCCGGGGGCATAAGCGCCTAAGCCCGTGCCCGATGTAACAATAAGCGGGCGGTTGGATCCTGCCAGTGCTGCGCCCATGGCGGCAATAGCCCGCCTGTCGGTTTCGCAGTTCTCCTGGAATTTTGAAAAATCGTGGATGAAGGCGGTATGGATAACCCCATCGCTGGCAGCTACACCGCTGCGCAGGCTTTCCAGGTCTTCGAGCGTGCCGCGATGCACTTGCGCACCTGCCGCTTCCAGGGCTTTTGCGCCCTCGTCTGAACGGGTAAGGCCAAGTACGGAATGGCCGGCCCCAATTAATTCTTTCACAATGGCGGAGCCTATAAAGCCCGTTGCGCCGGTAACAAATACACGCATGTTTGTAGTTTTTGGTAAACGGATAGATCTGTTTCAGATCTTGTTTTGAACACTACAAAATTGCGGAACGCTAACCCCTAAAACGAGGACATAGATCACCGTTTTTACTTATGGTTTAACCTGCGTGTGCCTGATACGGCTAAGGGTTTCGCGGGAGAGGCCTAAAAAAGAGGCCACCATGTGCAGGGGAACTCGGGTTAATATCCCGGGGTACATTTTCATGAACTCGTCGTACTTTTCTTCGGCGGTGGCGCTGAGGGCGGTAAACACGCGCTGGCGGGTGAGGTATAGGTTGCGGGCTATCAGCCTTTCCGAATAGGCCTTTAATGCCGGGATGTTCTCAAAAAGGTTGTTAAAATCCTTGCGGGTCCACATCACTACTTCGCAGGGTTCCAGCGCTTCGATGTTGTAGGTAGATGGTACGTTGTTGTGGTAACTTTCCGGGTCGGTGATCCAGCTGTTCTCCGGCGAAAACTGCATAATATGTTCGCTGCCATTTTCGGTAGTACGGTAGGTGCGCAAAAAACCCCGGGCCACAAAACTTTTGTAGCGGCAGATTTCGCCCTCCTGCAACAGCAACTCCTTACGGCGCAGGGTGCGTATGGTGGCCGTAGCACGGCACAGCGCTATATCCTCATCAGATATGCCCGTTTCGGTTTTGATGTACTTTTCAAATTCAGCAAACATAGTATCTCAAAAGTATGGAAAATTATTGAAGGCGCTTTTAGGTGTTCATGTTCACGGCGTGAACACCCGTGCTTTTTTGTTAGGTATTGATAGTTAGGTAATTAGGTTTTTGGTTACTGACTGCATGGTGTCACCATAAACGATAAATAAATTGCGTAAGGCATTGTGGGATATGGAGTGATTTCTTGGGATATTTTGAATTGGTATGTGAATCACAGTATGACGCTTACGGGAGAGAAAACTGGAATTAAACCATACACGGCATAATTGCAGGTACAGGAAAAGAAATTAGAGAATTAAAATGGCAAATCATCATCATCGGGAGCGCTGAATTGTGTGGTCTCACTTTCATCGTTACCAATTATATCTTGACTACTTAGCATCAATCATTGTTTTATCGGCACGCGTGTGCTCTAATAAACCATGTCATTTCGAATGAGCAGGGGGGCAGGGCTGTGCGGTGGCGCGAAGAGAAATCTTTTACAGCATGTAGGCGGTTAGGAAGGTTCTCCTCCTGTCACTTGTAAAAGATTTCTCCTCGTACCTCGTTCGAAATGGCATGCTTGATTAGGCACAGTTCACCACCTTTCTATCGAAGATTGCCACGCTATCGCTCGCAATGACGCGTTGGGAATGTGTGTGTCGCGTTCCATTTGCATACGTTGGCGCACGCGTGCCGCGTCGGCTTTAACAGATAATATCAACCTACTTCTGATACTTCCCAAACACTGCTATCAGTTTATCCGGGAAATCGGAGATGATGCCGTCTACGTTCAGGGTGGCCATTTTTTTCATGGCTTCTTCGTCGTTTACGGTCCAGGGTAATACCTGCACTTTGGCCTGGTGGGCCTGCTCCACAAAGGTGCTGTCTATCAATGTATAATACGGACTAATTACTTGCGGGGTAAAGCCCAGTTTGGTAATGTTATCTGCAAAGCTGTTTTTGTTGGCTATCAGGTAAGACAGGGTTTGTTTGGGGTATTTTTGATGCAGCACCACCAGCGGCCTGGTATCAAACGATTGGATGGTAACGCGTTTGGTTATTTTCTTTTTGTTCAGCACATCCATCACCAGGTTTACAAAGGCATCCGGTGCGGGGTGTTCGGTGCCGTCGCCTGCCGGTGCGCTCTTAATTTCCAGGTTGTAATAAACCGGTTTAAGGTGATTGGCCTTTACGTAATGCTCCACGCTATCTATCAATTGGGCCAGCAGGGGCTTGTAGGTTTTTTGTTTTTGCTGGGCGGCAAACTGCGGGTGTGGTTTGGTGCCGCCGTCATACAGCCTCACACTATCATAAGGCATGCTGTAGATCAGCAGTGTTTTTTCATCTGCCTTGCTGATGGTGCTGCCATCGGGCTTCAGCATAAAATCGGCAGACATGTAGGTATCGTGGGATACCACCACCTGGTTATCTTTAGAGATCACGCAATCCAGCTCCAGCGTGCGTACGCCTAATTTAACGGCGTTGATCATGGCTGGGATAGAGTTTTCGGGCATCAAGCCGCGACCGCCGCGGTGTGCCTGAGTATCCATTTTTTGCTGTGCCGATGCCGAAAGCGCTAAGGTGCTCAGGGCTAATACGAATATCTTTTTCATGTGGATTAGTTCAAATGTTTATTTAAAAAGCAGGGGGGCAAATTCGGTTAAATACCTGCGCCAAACCTGATAACTGTGTACGCCTTCTGTTTCTTTATATTGGTGATTGATCTTTTTAAGTTTTAGCCAATCTATAAATTTGCGGTCGTTCTCTACCAAAAAATCATCCTTACCAATGGCTATCCAGGCCAGTTTTAGCTTTTGGTTTATACCTTCATTAAGGTTAGGGAAGGCTTTATCCCAGTCGGGGTCCAGCAGGATCACTGCAGGGCTAAACGAGCCCATGTAATCAAACACATCGGCATGGTTAAGGCCCGCATCCAGTGCCTGCGCGCCACCCATAGATAAGCCTGCCACTGCGCGGTATTTTTTGGTTTTACCCACGTTGTACAGGTTCTCTACCATCGGGATTACCTCGGCTATCAAGGCATCTACAAACAGCTTTTCGTTTTTTTGATAAGCAGCCTTGGTGCGCGCCCCCGCAGCCGGGTCGAACATTTCTGGTGCGCCATAACCCAGGGTGTTAATGATGATCATGGGTTTGGCCTGCCCGCGGGCTATCAGGTTATCCATAATGATGTTTTCGCGGCCGGCAGTTACCCAGGCGCTGGTTTCATCGGTAAGGCCGTGGAAAAGGTATAACACCGGGTAGGGCTCTTTACGTTTTGGGTCGTAACCGGGTGGGGTGTACACGCGCATGTCGCGGTCGTCGCCAATGAGTTTTGATCTGAAAAAATGCTGACTAAGCACACCATGCGGCACATCGTTCAGCTCCCAGCTTAGCTCTTTTGGCCCGGGCACATAGGCCAGGCTTTGCCCCAGTGCCCGTTTAAATAAGGGTTTGATGTAGGGGTTATTCGGATCGGGCAGGATGTTGCCATCTACCGAAAAGATATAACGATATACATCGGGTGCCAGTGTTTCGGCATAGCTCCAAACCCCGCCGGTATCTTTTACCATGGGCCTGGGTTTGGCATCATCCATAATTAGCGACACCACTTTTGCATGAGGCGCCAAAAACCGGAAGGTAACCAACCCGTTGGCACCCACCTGCGGCGACTGAATATTTTTTTGCGGAGCGGCGGTAGTGGCGGGCTGTGCCTTAAGCCCGGTAAGGGCAAAGCAAAATAGCAGGCCCAGCAAATATTTCATATATAGTTGTGTGTAGATTTTACGCGAAACTATTACGGCCGTGTTAATTCAAAACTTAGGTAAGGTTATCAAATTGATATGCCACTTGCAGCCATGGGCTATGTGTACCTATTGAATGAATGTACGGAACGAAAAATCCGGGTGGCGCATCTCTACCTCGTTCCGGCTCGATTCAAGCTGTGCTGCCGATGCATACACAAACATTTGCTGCTCGTAATCGTAAATGGCATCTGCTATGGTCGTGAATTTTCCGTTAGTTAGGTTATGTGCCAAAACCATGGCATCTACCAGCCCGGTGTTAACCCCCTGGCCTGCAAAGGGCGGCATCAAATGGGCGGCATCCCCAATCAGGGTTACGGGCAAGGGGCGGTTAGTTTTCCATGGGCTGTTTAACGGTAGCTTTTTGGTAGGCAGACCAACAAAGAACGGGGTAGTGCGAAATAGTTGCAGGTAACGCTCGTCCCAGTCGGCAAACCTATCGCTCAAAAACGCCCTTATCGCATCCATATCCTTCAGATCTAAGCTATCCCACTCCGCAGGCTTTTTAAAGATGACGCCGTAGGTGAGCGAACCGGCGTTGTAAGGGTTCGCCACCAGTAAATTGCCCTGGTGGGCGGTCATCAACCGGTTGCCATTACACAGGGCGTAAAACTCCGGGCAATTTAATTCGGGCTGGGGGAGATCTCCCTGGATAATGATGGTGCCGGTATCTTCTACCCGGGCATCGGTTACATATTCCCGCGCGTTAGACATGCCGCCGTTTGCTCCGATAACGATATCTGCGGTGGCATCGGGCTTGCCCTCAAAACGTAACAGCCATTTTCCGTTGTGCATTTCCATGCCGGTGTGTTTGCTATCCCAGATAACGGTGTTCGGGTTCAGGCTATCCAATAGCAGGGTGCGCAGGTCGTTCCGGTTTATTTCGGGGTTATCGTGTTGGTTTTCGGGCGTGGGGTTTTTGGTGAAGAATATCTCGCCATGCTGGTTGGCTATGTTGATGCCCATGGGCAGGGCGTTGGCATAATAACTTTGCAGTAAGCCTGCCTTAGCCATGGCACGCTGGCCGGAATCTTGATGCAAATCGAGCGTGCCGCCCCAGATCCTGGCTTTGTCGTCTTTATCCCGTTCGTAAACGGTAACATCTGCACCGCTTTGCTGGAGTAATTTGGCCATGAGTAAACCAACCGGACCAGCACCTATAACAGCTATTTTTTTATTGTGGAGTAACATGTGTTTCATTTGAATGATGAACCACAAAACTCTGCAATGCAGCTGCGTTAAGATTGTACAAACGCGACAAAATCATCGCTGGTTACCTGCCTGGCTTTGGCTTTGCGGGCAAATGCCGCCGGGGTGGTACCGCTGTAACGTTTAAACTCGCGACTGAGGTGAGATTGATCTGTATAACCCAGTTCATGGGCAAGGCCCGCCAGGTTGGTTTGCGGGTGCAGCCATAATTGGTTACGTGCCTGCTCAAAACGCATCAGGCCGGATACATCCTTTACCGAATAGCCGGACGATTGCTTAAAGTTGCGCTCCAGCGTGCGCACCGTGGCATGGGCCGCAGCGGCTACCCCGCTTACCGGCAGGGTGCCCTTCGCTTTTTGCATAGCTAAGCCTGCTTTAAACAACATGCTATCTGTTGCGATAAGCGCCCGGGCTGTTACAAAATATTGCGTTACTACATCTATAGCGGCAGTTATGTTGCCTGCGCCGATGTATTTATTTAATAGGGGTTGCAGCTGCGCCATGGGGTGCTGCAAAATGCGTACGCCGCCTTTGCCGGATGGCAGGCGCAGCAGATCAAACACCGTCCAGGGGAAGCACCGGATACCGATAACCTGTAAACGGTTTTCGGTATGGAAAACGGCGGGTTTATCCAGCAGCCCCATCATAAACGGTGAGGGCAATTCCTGACGGCCATCTTGATAAACCAGGCTTAAAGTAGTACCGAAATAAAAAATAATTTCGGCAAATCCATCAGGTGGCACCTCAAAAATAGATGGTTCTGCTCCCACATCCCGGTTGTTGTACCAAAAGCATTTGATAGTATCCCGTAGCTGTTCAGGAGGGGCAAATTCTTGATGCTGCATTTTTATCCCAATTAGCGGAATCTTTTTGTAATCAATACGCTCTTATACGAAATTTCCGAGTGAAGCCGAAGTGGACTAACATTTTATGGTCAGGGTTAAAAGGCAAATTGTGATCTTTATATTTAAAAAACCATTTTTTAGAATTACTTAAATTCCCAAATAAGCCAAAATCAAATAACTTTTGTAGCACATCTTCCGTTTTTTTATCATTCTGTTTGAGATATTTTGTAATAGCCGAATCCTTATCGAATTCATTTTTTATTTCTTCAACAGTAAAAGTACCCTTCCCAAGTTTAATGATACACTGAGATGCTTCTTGCCAAATTGGTAGATGACTTTGTATCTCATCTCGAAATTCTTTAAAAAACCATTCAGAATATTGGATTTCTGCTGTCTTTATGGTCTGAAATCCTAACTTTCCTCTAAAGTTAAATTTTGAACAAGTTTTCATATATTTTACTATATCTCTTGGCCGTTCAAACGAACGGTTATAAATAAAATCCCAACAACTTTTAACAGTTTTAGGAAGATCCGGATCCGTATTGTAACTTACGCATTCCCATGCTTTTTCAGGATTTTCCACCTTTATTGATGCGTTTATTCTGGCGTTTACAAGGTCATACAACGAATATTTTGATTGGGATTCTGTTGTCCAGCGTAGATTAATCATGTAGTCGTCCAGCTTGTTTAAATCATTATCTTCTAAATTTTCAAAAATGTCAGAACGAAGTGCTAAGACAGGTCGGATTTTTAAATAACTTTTAAGCTCAACAAATATATTTTCGACAGATCTAAATAGTGCGAGTAATAATAAATTTAAACTTGAATCTCCAGCAGAATAACCTTCATCTAATTCATCGAAAAAGAAAAAGAATGAGCAATCTGTATCTATTTGTTTTATTAGACTAATTAAAATTTCTGTGGCTTTTTGAAAATGTACAGGCGTAAGAAATTCTGTAGAGGTCGAATCTTTGGATTCTACCCCTAGCCATTTGGTTAGTATGGAAACTTTATTTTCAGAAGATTGAAGACTTTTAACCGTTTCATGAAAACCTAAATCGGAAGGGAAATTTACTTTAATGTAATTTGCCAGTTCTAAAACGTTTTCTGTTGGTTTTGCACTTTGATCTTCAGTGATAAGCCGACAAAGTTCTGTTAAAATCAAAAAAGTCCAAATAGGGACATATTGCGATTTGTTACGCATCGTCTTATCCTTCATCTCCCTGAGAGATTGAATTGGGAAATTTTTTAGTGATAAATATTTGTAAAAAACATTATACTTTCCTTCAATTTCACTTTTAAGTTTTTCAATTATAGCAGTTTTGCCAGTCCCTTTCCTTCCTATAATATATCTATAATCACCTGATTTTATTCCATTGTATTCCGGAATTTCTATGAAGTAGCTGTTTAACTTTTCGTCACCCTTAGCGTCATCAGACCCCCAATGTACATCCCAAAAATTTGAGCTAAATGATTTTTTTTGTTTTGGAAAATATCTTTTCATCGTGATTTTATAAAGGTTTTTGAAAGGTTGTTTTAATGTTTCCTGATTTACCAGATTGCTAAAGGTAGTTAATTTAAGGAAGTGTTAGCATCAGTATTATCAAAGCGTTTCTTTTTAAGCTAATTGTTAGTTTAACTTTATTTGGGTAAATAATCCTCTTGCATACCTATAAAGCACCCCCCCCCAAAAAAAATCATTAGACTTAAGGGGTTTAGTTTTAGATAGTTTTTATGTGACCATTAGAGGTATTTAAACGAGTCCTATGAAATTAATTTATGCACTTGTTAATCCAGCTCAAGCGGATAGGTTGAAGTCACCTCACGTGCTGCCAACAAGGGGACTATCTGCCCCACAACCACTGTTTGGAAATGGTCCGACTCGCGGTGTGCGGCTAAGGCGGCTTCATTTTTATAGCCTTCAAATAACATTAGCGTGTTGGCGTCGGTATTACTTTGATGTACCCGGTAAAACAGGTTGCCCTCCTCTGCAGTGCTTTGGCTAACCACATTCTTAAGTAAGTTAATTATGGTATCTACCTGGCCTTCTTTGGCCTGCCATTTGGCGAAAATATGAATTGGTTGTTGTTCCATTTTTTTAAGCTTTGGTGTTTTCTAAAATAGCTATTATTTTTTCGCCCACACCTTTGGCAGATGCCGGGTTTTGGCCGGTAACCAGGTTGCCGTCTGTAATGCTGTTGGCGCTCCACGGGGTGGCCGGGTGTACCATAGCACCCTGGTTAGTCAAAGCTGTTTGCAAATCAAAAGGCACATCCGCACGGGCATAATTATCCTCCTCTTCGGTTGTAAAGGCAGCTATGTTTTTGCCACTCACCAGGTAAGTGCCGTCACTTAGTTTTACATTCAGTAACGATACCGGGCCATGGCAAACGGCAGCTACAACGGCATTACGCTCGTAAGTTTCGGCTATCACTTTTTTAAGCAGTGGTGCTTCGGGCATATCCACCATAGGTGCCAGCCCGCCGGGGATAAATACAGCATCATAGGTGCTTACATCTACATCCGCAAGCTTTACGGCCTTTTGCATATCGGCCCATCCTTGTCCTGTTAAAAATTGCAGGTTATCCGGGTCATCTGCCAGGTTAAGGGCATCCAGGTAAGGTGTATCACCGGTTAGGCTGGCAAAGTCTATCTGATACACGGCTTTATTAAATTCGGCATATGGGTGGGCTACTTCGGGCAGGAATGTACCGGTTCTTTTGTTGTTTGGGCCAATGGCGTTAGCATTAGAAACGATGATCAAAATTTTCTTTTTCATGGGCTATATAATTTAAAATGTTTTGTTGTATCAACATTTCAAATGTCCGCAATTGGGCAGCCCTGTTACGAGGAGCTAAGTCACTAAAAAAGTGTGACCGGGATCACACAGCTAACATCTATTTGCCTTTGTTGGCCGAGTAGAGCCGGCTAAGGGTTTCGCGGCTTACGCCCAGGTATTCCGCAATATATTTTTTGGGGATCTTTTGCATCAGCGCGGGATAAAGGTGGCCAAATTCTTCGTACCGCTGCTGCGGGTTACCCGAGAGCAGGGAGATGATGCGGCGTTGCTGGGCAATGTAGCCGTTGGTCAGTTTCATTCTAAAGAAGTGCTCCATGTTGTGGAGTTTGGCAGCGATGGCTTCTCGGCCTTCCAGTTTCAGGCACAGCACTTCGGCATCTTCCATGCAGGTAATATGCAGGGTGGCTTTATGGCCGTTGAAGTAGGCCTGGTAGTCTGCCATCCACCAGTTTTCGCCGGCAAATTGTACAATATGTTCCTTGCCATCCTCACTCAAATAAAACATCCTGAAGGTGCCGGACAGGATGAGGTACTCGTAAGTGGCCGGCTCGCCTTCCTGCTGCAGGTATTGATGCTTTTTTACCTTTTTAGGTACGAAAAAAGGCGCAATAAAAGCGAACTCGTCATCACTTATTTGGGTCTTTTCTTCGATATGCTGCCGTAGTTTATCCATAAATAATCGCCGAACGAAAGTAGAAAGAATTAAACCCTGTTCAAAGTATGATAATGGGATCCGGCCGGCTTTGGCTTGCTAAATGTACTTTGCCACTGCTAATTTAATTGTAGCTCAATTCTTTTTTTCTCGGCATCAATCGCCACCCAACCCAATGACTCTTCATTCGGTAAAATCTATCGTACTTAAGCCCTTTGTGTAAATGTTAGGTTTCTTAATCTAACGAGTTGAAATCAGGCAGATCGATTTTATCTTTTGTCACATCCTTATCTTTACTGCTAAATAATTTGCCGATATTTTTTACCGCCCGGCTTGCCACTATTCCGGCTACGGTATTAACTACGGATACGCCAAATTTAGATTTTGGATGCGCAAGCCACGGAACCCCCGGCGGCAGTTTTTGAACGTCTTCAACAAATGGCCGCATTCGCTTTTCATAGGCCGCGAATGCATCTTCATGCCTGTTGTGACGCGAAAGTTCTCCTGCCAACAAATAAGCACCCACTATAGCCAACGTGGTGCCCATGCCGGTGAGCGGGGTTGGGCAATAAGCAGCATCGCCAATCATCCCCGTGCGGCCACTAAACCATCTTGGTGCGTGTACCTGGCTTATGGCGTCAAAATAAACATCATTGTTTTTTTCAATTTCTGCTATTAACCTCTCCGCTTCCCACCCGGCGCCGGAAAGCTTTTCCTTTAATATTTTTTTCTGCTCCCTATTTGGCAGCTTTTGATAGCCTTTATCCTCCGAAAGGAAACTGAATGAGGCCCGTACAGTACCATGGTTATCCGGCCGTATCAATATCACCCTTGATCCGGGTGCTGTGTACCAGCGTGCCCATTGGGTGTCTGTATCGCTCTTCGGGATGGTGTACCAGGCGTTATAAAGCCCGGTAAACTTTATTTGTGGTTCATCTCCAAAAATTAACTGCCTTGTAGCCGAACGTACGCCGTCCGCGGCAATTAGGAGGTTAAAGGTTTCAGTTTCGTTATTACTAAACGTTACATTAACGTTATCATCATCCTGTTCTATCACTGTTATAGACGTACCAAACACATATTTTACGCGGTCTTTAGTGCTGTTATAAAGGATATTCACCAGATCGCCACGCAATATTTCGGCTTCGCTTGTAAAACTGCCGGCGCCATCGCTGGGAAAGGCTGCCTCGACCTTGTTATACTTGTTAACAAACTGCAGGCCTATCTCGCCGGTGTTGGCAGCCAGTATCTCTTTTTCTATGCCCATCAGCCTGGCAACAGCGCGGCCGGCACCCCTTATATCAAGATTCTGCCCCCCCAATCTTAACGATTTTGAACGTTCCACTATGGTCACGTCAAAACCATACTTAGTTAGCCAAAACGCCAATGTAGGGCCGGCTATGCTAGCACCGGATACTAATACCTTTTGTTTGATACTCATTGTGTTTTTATTAGGTTATTTTATTGGTATTTTCTTTTTATTTGGGTATTCCAATAATATAAACCAGAAAGTAAATATAAAAAAGAAAGCCACTCAAAAGAGTGGCTTTTACAAGTAGTTCTTACCGGTTATTTATCTGACGATGTTTATGGAAGATCTCGAAAAATTAATTTTTCAAATCGAAGATTCGAGCTTACCTTGGAGTTGAATATTACTTTGAAGTAAGTCTCTTTATTTGTTCTGCAGCATTTTTATTGTTTGGATTTAGCTGGATTGATTTTTTGTAATTAGTGAGTGCTTCGGGTTTATTACCGGCTATATCCAATACTTCTGCATAGCTATCATAGGCATTAGCACAACCGGAATATGATAATGCTGAACATAAAAATGATCAGCGTTATACTAGATTCTTTTTTCATCGTTAACAGGTTTTTTAAAAAGCTTCCATTTATTCTGCCTTATTTTTCATCATCATTAACAAAGAATAAGCTCCTTTAGTAACATAAACACCCGAAAGTGCTTCGCTGTCCTGTGTGATGATTTCTGTAAAGCCATTTTCGCTTTCACCTGTTTTTACTTCGGTCATCTCATACCGGTTTCCGCCCTTAACCCGGTACACATACTGTTTGCCTTCAAACTGAACGATCGCATCTACCGGCAATGCTGGGGCATTGCTGTTTTTAACTTGTATTTCGGCATTCATATAAGTGCCCGGCACGAGGGTTTTATCATAAGTTTCAAAATGACAATGCACATCAGCGTTTCTATCTGCCGACAGGTCGCGACCTATCAGTAAGATAGCTGCATCATGTTTTTTGGCCGGTTCATTGTTGGTATAAGCAATCAGTTTTTGACCAATGTATAATTTAGCAAGGTCTTTTTCATATACTTTTAGGGCCAGGTGAATATCAGTAGGATTAACCAGCTCAAACAGCACCTCAGTTGGGGATACATACTTGCCGATATTAACATTTACTTTAGATACAAAACCTGTAATAGGAGAATAAATATTTACACTCCTGGATATTTTTGAAGCGGTCATGTTGCGCACATTGATTCCAATAAGCTGTAGCTTCTCGGCTAAAGAGCTGATCAAGACCTGTTGGCTCCGGTATTCGGCCTCTGCCTGCTGAAAGACCTTATCGCTGGCGGCTTTGCTTTGGTTAAGGTCTTTTTGACGGTTGTATTCATTTTCCAGGTAGCCTATCCTGGCTTTCGCCGTGAGGTAATCCTGCTGTAGCTGGATGTATTGCTGGTCCTCTATGACCGCGATGGCCTCGCCTTTATTGACATGCATTCCGGGTAAAAGCTTGGTTGATTTTAAATAACCGCCTAAAGGAACACTAATGGAAACCATATTTTGCGGCGGAACATCGATCTTGCCATTGAGTTTCAAGATGGAGGAAATTTCCTGTTGCCGGATCTTACCGGTAGCAATGGCTGCATTTTTTAGCTGCGCGTCTGTTAAGGTGACAATATTAGGATTGACTGCTTTGTCTGTAGTTTCTGCTGCCGGCTTTTTACCGCCACAGGCTGATAAAGTTAATATGATGGCCGATAAATATATGATGGATTTCATGATATGAATTTTAGTTGATAGAAAAATAATTAAGTTGAATAATGGCTTCGTTAAGGTTGCGAACAGCCTCGAGGTAATCATTTTTTAGAGTGGTGGCCTGGTTGATCAGTTGTACCCATTCCAGGTAGTTAATGTTGCCGGCTGCAATTTGCTGATTGGCCGTATTGGTTATCAGGTTTGCGTTTTTTAAGGGCTTGCTTTCAAAATATTGCACCGTTTGCAGGTATTTGCGGTATTGGATATCTGCCGACCGGTAAGCTGATGTTATGTTTTGAACCTCTACCGCCAGATTACTCTCCGCTATCTGTTTGGTGATCCGCGCACTGTTGATCCTGGCTCGTTGCGCGCCGGCAAAAATTGGTATACCTATGCCCAATTGCACCGAATTAAACCTGTTTGCGCCATTATACAATTTATTATCTGCACCAATGCCTTTGATGCTGGTATTGTTATAACCTACAGACAGGTCGGGCAAAAGCCTGCTTTTTTCTACGCGGATTGCTGCATCTGCGATTTGTTGCTGCTGCGCTATTAATTTCACTGCCGGGTGTTCCTTTAAATTCAGGGTGTCTGTGCCACCGGCAAAAGTTAATTTATAGGGGGCACCTGTAGTTATGAATACGTTAGTTGAATTCAGCAATAGCTGAAACTGCAATTGCAATATCGCTTCGTCTTGTTTCAACTGGTTCAATTGCATCTGTAACTGCCCCAGTAACGTTTCGGCACTGGTTTTCTCCAGTATGTTGGTTTCTCCTTTAGCCAGCCGTAGCTCTGCTTTTTTATAGAAGGCCAAGTACAGGCTATCGGTTTGTTGGAGTAAGTGCTTTTTCTGTTCCATATAAACCAGGGTGTAGTACACCTGGCTTACCTGTTTCTTTAATAGTGCTTCATTTACAGCAACGCTCAATACACTGTTTTTCCAATCTGCTTTTAATAGGTCTTTTTGCCTGCTGTACACGGTAGGGAAACTAAAGGATTGAGAAATGCCGAATTTGGTATCGTTGTAACGGCTGTTAATTTGCCCGGTTTCGGCAAAAATAGTTGCTTGTGACAAGTTAGCCGATGTGCCGATCAGCATTTGCTGATATTTTGCCTTTAACTGTTCATGTTTCACTTGTAAGTTATTTTTCAAAGCCGTATCAATAGCCGCTTTAAGCGTAATGGGGGTTTGCGCGTTGGAGGCCTGGCTGATGACGGTTAATAAGGCGATGGAAACCATAACGCTTGTTGTTTTGCTGAGCACTGCTTTAAAACCTTTCTCAAACATGATATATAGCACAGGCAATACGAATAAAGTGAGGAAGGTCGCGATAAGTAATCCACCTATCACCACCGTAGCCAAAGGTCTTTGCACTTCTGCACCTGCGCCATTGCTTATAGCCATTGGGAAGAAACCCAACGAGGCTACAAACGCGGTCATGAGTACCGGCCTTAGCCTGACCTTGGTACCCATTAAAACAATACGTTTCAAATCGGTCATACCTTCTTTTTTTAGTTGATTAAACTCAGAAATCAATACAATGCCGTTGAGTACAGCCACGCCAAACAATGCTATGAAACCTACACCAGCACTGATGCTGAAAGGCATACCACGTAAGGCAAGGAACAGGATGCCGCCAATGGCCGATAAAGGGATAGCAGAATAGATCAGCAAGCCATGCTTAATAGAGTTGAATGCGAAATACAGCAACAAAAAGATGAGCAGCAGTGAAACGGGAACCGCGATCAACAGGCGCTGCTTTGCAGCATTCAGGTTTTCAAAGGCGCCGCCATAGGTTACATAATAACCGGTAGGAAATTTTAATTGCTTATCTACCTTGGCTTGTAATTCGGTAACAATAGTTTGCACATCGCGGCCACGAACATTAAACCCTACAACTATACGGCGTTTGGCATCCTCGCGTTGTATTTGGTTAGGGCCGTCCTTAATCTGGACATCAGCCAATTGGTATAATGGAATTTGTGTGCCCTGCGCGGTCGGAATCAGTAAGTTTTGGATATCCTTGAGGTCTTTTTTCTGCTCGCCGCTTATCCTTACCACTACTTCAAAACGTTTTTCGCCTTCAAACAGCGTTCCGGTACTTTGCCCGGCAAGGGCCGTATTCACTACCTTATTGATATCTGTAATATTGAGGTTGTACTGCGCAATGGCACTGCGGTTATAATTAATGATGATTTGTGGCATCCCTGCAACCGCTTCTACATACAGGTTTTTCGCGCCGTCTACGGTGTTGATGATCTTGCCCAGCTTATTCGCGTAAGCGGCAAGGGTATCCAGGTCTTCGCCGAATATTTTACAAACTACATCCTGGCGTGCCCCGGTCATCAATTCGTTAAAACGCATTTGTACCGGGAACTGGAAGCCTGCCGTTATTCCGGGAACCGCCTGTAAAGCTTTTCCCATTTTTTCAGACAGTTCATTAAAAGTCTTAGCCGACGTCCACTCTTCCTTAGGCTTTAAAATTACCATCATGTCACTGGCATCCATCGGCATGGGGTCAGTAGGCACTTCACCGCTGCCTATCTTGGTCACTACTTTTTCTACTTCCGGAAATTGAGTTTTTAAAATGTGCGCAGCTTTTTGGGTATTGGCAATGGTGGTATTGAGGCTGCTGCCCGTCAATACCCTTGTATCTACCGCAAAATCCCCCTCCTCCAGCGCCGGTATAAACTCGCCACCCAGTGTAGTCAAAATATAAGCCGAAAATATAAACAGGCCAATAATGGTAAGCAATACGGTTTTTGGAAACGCAATTACCCAGTTTAACGCCGATTGGTAGGCTCTTTCTGCCTTAACCATTAACCTGTCCGAAAAGTTGGGTTGGTGCTTGATCTTCTTGCTCAAGAAAACAGAGCTCATCATAGGGATATAGGTAAGTGATAAAATAAAAGCACCTAATAAAGCAAATGCCACGGTTTGCGCCATTGGCTTAAACATTTTACCTTCAATACCTTGTAATGTAAAGATAGGCAGGTATACCACCAGGATAATGATCTGCCCAAATACAGCACTGTTCATCATTTTACTGGCAGCGCTGTTCACCTCCTTGTCCATATCTTCCTGGCTTAATACACCAACCTTGGTAAAATGCTTGCTATGGCTAAGTGTGTGCATCACTGCTTCCACTATAATGACTGCCCCGTCCACGATCAAACCAAAGTCGAGCGCCCCCAAACTCATTAGGTTACCGCTTACGCCAAAAAGGTTCATCATAATAATGGCAAACAGCATGGCCAATGGAATTACGGATGCAACCAGTAAGCCTGCTCTGAAATTCCCCAGGAATAGTACCAGCACAAACACCACAATCAGCGCACCTTCCAGCAGGTTATGCTCTACTGTGCCAATGGCGTTGTTAACCATTTTGGTGCGGTCCAGGAATGGTTCGATCACCACACCTTCTGGCATGGTTTTCTGAATCTGTATTATACGTTCCTTCACGGTTTTGATTACCTCGCTACTGTTAGCTCCCTTCAGCATCATCACCACCGCACCCGCAACTTCGCCTTCATCGTCATAGCACATCGCACCGTAGCGGGTAGCGTAACCAATCTTTACATCAGCTACATCCTTAATAAACATAGGCGATCCATCGCTCGTATTTTTAATAACGGTGTTATTAATATCATCTATGCTGCCTATTAATCCCTGGCTGCGGATGTATAATACCGTTGGTCCCTTTTCAATATAAGCCCCTCCGGTATTCTGATTATTATTTTCTAAAGCCTTAAATACATCCGTTATGGTAATATTATGCGAAAGCAATTTGTTAGGATCAACCTCAATGGAGTATTGCTTCAACTTGCCGCCAAAACTGCTAACTTCTGCTACACCTTTAACGCCCAATAACTGGCGGCGCACTATCCAGTCCTGTATGGTACGCAGGTCTGTTTCGTTGTATTTTCCGGCATAGCCTTTTTTAGGGCGCACAACATACTGGTATATCTCGCCAAGTCCGGTACTTACCGGGCCAAGCTCGGGGGTGCCAATGCCTGCCGGTATTTGTGTTTGCACTTTTTGCAAGCGTTCGGCAACTTGTTGCCTTGCCCAGTAAACATCGGTGGCATCATCAAAAACAATGGTCACGAGCGAAAGGCCGAAACGGGAAAAACTCCGGATCTCTTTGAGGCCAGAAATATTGCTGTTGGCCTGTTCTATGGGGTATGTAACTAAACGCTCTATATCGGTAGCCCCAAATGATGGGGCTATGGTAATTACCTGTACCTGGTTATTTGTAATATCGGGTACGGCATCAATAGGCAGCCGGGTAAACTGGTAGCTGCCATAGCCGATCAGGGCAATCATAAAAAGCCCAACGATCAGCTTATTCCTTACAGAAAAAGCGATGATATGATTTAACATAATTAGATCTTAAAAATTAGTAACTCAAAAAATACAGCATAGCCGAAATAGCCATGCTAAGCACAGTCATAAAAATTGAATGGAAGACTAATTAACAAGATTTTGGCGGCTGCCAAACACGCGATAAGAAAGAGGAAGGAATCAACTCATTCCTTGGTATATGCATTTCCTTTTCGGGAATATAAATAATAGGATTCTGTAAAGTAGTTGCCAAACTCGGCACAACAACAGGCGATACCGATGAAATGCAATTATCTGCCGTTTTGAACGGCAGTTTCATGTCTTCACTATAATCTTTGTCTTTCGGGCTGCCATGCATATAATGCATGTCAAGAAACTGAAGAAACGAGATGTTTCTATTTTCTTTTCGGTGATGCGAAAAGTGTTCAAAAACCATGGGCAGCTTTAGCAACTGGTGGAGCTCCGTTGTTGAAAACAGGTAGGCTGTTATAAGCAATATGGCGGTGAACTTCTTCAATACAACAAAGTTAGGAATAATTATTGTTCATTTTTTATTTTAGTGTGAGCTGATTGTCAGCCCTGATCATTTAAACCCGGCCCTATACTTTGCTATTGTTTTATACTGCTGCTGCAAGGCCACAGGCCTGATTGCTATGCAAATATTTAATAAATAGTTGAAATTGGAAATGATGCCCGGCAACGATATAATTGACAGAAGTCATTTCTTACTGCGCGGCCCGCCGTAGGTAACAAATGTTACCGTTTAACTTTTTTGCAGAAACTACTTTTGTTTCAAATAAAAAGTAAACGAACGGCACAAAGCATATTTTAAATGCACTGGCTTTAGCGGTTATTGCAAATATTGGTGTGGTTTTGGCAGCACAGGCACAGCAAAATACCAAAAGCTTAGGCCTTAGCGAAGCAATACCCCCCCTAGCCAATAACAGCAATATTCAACTCTCCAAATTAGACGGCAGTATAGCTATGGCAAGCAAGAGAAATCGTTGACAATGCGTTAACAGCAAAAAGAAAGGCAGTTACATTTTAGTGTAACTGCCTGATTACTAGGTGCGCCTTACTGTTCAATTCTCGAACTATTTTATGGAAGATCTCGAAAAATTAAGTTTTCAAATCGAAGATTCGAGCTTACCTTGGAGTTGAATATTACTTTGAAGCAAGTTTCTTTATTTGTTCTGCAGCATTTTTATTGTTTGGATTTAGCCGGATTGATTTTTTGTAATTAGTTAGCGCATCGGCTTTGTTACCAGCGATCTCCAAAACCTCTGCATAGCTATCATAAGCATTAGCGCTGCCAGGGTAGAGGATTGTATTTAATTTAAAGATATTAAGCGCTTCGGAAGTTTTCTTTTGATTCAACAATTGGTACCCCCAGGCATTAAGTGAATTTTCTTCCAACTGAAAAGAAGCGTTTTGTTTTTTTAAATTGGATGCAATACTAACAGCGTTATCAAAACCTTTTTTTAATAATTGAGCCCTTAATTTTTTAAGGTTTGGGGCTAAGCCAAAACCGTTTGCTTCATGCATATCGTGGATATAGTACCCGGCTATTTCGTCTATGAACCTATCAGGATTACCGCCCATTAAGTTAGTTAACACCACAATGGAAAGGTCATCTTTTAAGTAAACAAACAGTGCAGATCTGCCGCCGCCTACCGGGCCTACAGCGGGATGGTCATCCCTTGTAACTGTTGGCCATCCCAAAGCATAACCATTGGTTAGGCCATTAAACCCGCCTATTTTACCATTATTCAGTATTGCTGGTTTCCACATGGTTTCTATGCTTGCTTTATCCTTCAGTAATTTACCCTCTTTTAATGCAATGATCCAATTGGCCATATCACCGGCAGTAGACAATATACCAGCTGCTGTTCTGAAAAATAAGGGGAACTGGATATATGCAGTTCCGGGGGTGTTGTTCATCGTAAACTGGCCATCAACCATTTTGGTCATCCTGTAAGCACCTGCCGTATTGGGAACCACGTCATAAGAGTCTCCGAACCTGGTTAAAGGCATACCAGCCACTTTGAATTGTCTTTCTTCTATAAACTTTGTGAAATGCATGCCACTTAATTTATTGATGATCTGGCCAAGCAATACATAGCCCGTTTGGTTATAACTAAACTTATCACCTGTATTAAATTCCATCGGCAAGGCTTTTACTTTTTGCAGTGCAAGTTTTTCTGATCCATGCCCAAGCACCATTTCATCTTCGTCAAGGATATCCGGCAATCCAGAAGTATGTGTTAATACCTGCTGCAACGTTATTTTTTGCCACGCAACAGGCAAGCTATCCAAGTATATGGATATTGGGTCAGTGATCTTGAGTTTGCCTTCCTCGGCCAACTGCATAATAGCAACACCTGTGAAGGCTTTCGTAATAGAGTTTATAGAAAAGATACTTTGATCGGTTGCAGCAATATTATATTCAAGATTAGCTGTGCCATATGTATTTAGTTTAATTATCTTGTTATTACGTATTATAGCAAGTTGCAATGCTGGAATATGTTTCTGCTGCATCTTTTGTTTAACAAATACATCAATGCTGTCTGATGTAAGATTTTGTGCTTGTAAAGAGATTGGTGTGAGAATTGCTGCAACTAAAAAGATTTTGATAGTATTTGTAAAGTTCATAAAATGTAAAAGTATATCTGTAAGACTGGCTATGCTTACCTATGTTACGCAATGCAATAATATTTAAAATTGTGTTAATGAATGGGAGTGTAGTTATCCCTCTATCAAAGAAAAGCGCATGCCTGGACAGATTTTTTAAACTTCGACTAAACAACTCAAGCATTATGCTTGCAAAGAAAAAGCCTCAAATCTTTCGACTGAGGCTTTTGACTTATATGTAGCGGGGAGCAGGATCGAACTGCCGACCTTAGGGTTATGAATTCTTCAAAATTTTAACTAATGTGGTCTCAGGTGCTTTAAAACGGTGTTTTTGTCTTTTTAAATATCCGTTTAAGACCATGTGAAACCATATAAAACCGCTAAAACCGTTAACAATACGTTAACAGATTTCTTAGATTGCCACAGCGATAAAAACAAATTTTAACATTAAAATTTTACTATGGCAACAGCAAAAATCGTCACATGGAGTCGCCCGGATAAAGACGGACAGTACCCAATTGGTATTAAAATCTGGAATGATGGGAAACCTTCATATATTTTTGAAGGATATACCTTACCACGCCGTGATTTATGGGATGCAAAAAAACAAGAAGTAAAGAAATCCTTTCCTAACGCGGCAAGACTTACAAACTTACTTACGAAAAAATTAGCTGAAGCAAGAGACAAAGCTTTACAATTGGAAACTAACGAATTGAATATCGCTTCAGCAGATATCAAAAAGCTTATACAAAATAAAACAGATAAAACAAAAGCTATCACGTTTGAAGATATTGCTAACCAATTTTTAAAGGAACAGATTGAATGTGGCAATGTGGATGTTTATACTACAGAGACAAGCCGTTTAAAGCGGTTTTATGAATTCAGTAAAGGAGGGAAAATACCTTTTCACGATATTGACGTAGAATATTTACGCCGATACACAGTTTATCTTTCAAAAGATACGAAAAGGAATGGAAACAATAAAACTGTACCGAAACCTTTAAGCGAACGATCGATCATTAATCATTTAGTTATAATCCGGACTTTGTGGAATAGAGCTATATTGTCAGGGGCTGCTAAATACGAAAAATATCCATTTGGCGCCAAAGGTAAAATCTCGATCAAATTCCCTGAATCTATAAAAATCGGATTAAATGAAAAAGAATTAACTGATTTAGAACAAGTAGACTTGTCTGATAAGCCTTCACTGAATCATGCTAGAAATATTTGCCTTGTTAGTTTTTATTTTGCTGGCATGCGTATTACTGACACGCTTTTACTAAAATGGAATGATTTTCAAAACGATAGGTTACATTATAGGATGTCTAAAAATGGCGAGCCGGGTTCGTTGAAAGTTCCATTGAAAGTAAAACCAATACTCGAACAATATAAGTCAAAAACTTACCGTCACAATTTGATATTTCCAGATTTAATCCGTGTAAATAACTTGGCTAACAAAATTGAATTAAGGAGGGCTATTAATTTAGCAGAGGGCAAGATTAATAAATCTATAAAAAAAGTCATGAAGCTGATAGGATGCAACAAAAATGCAACTCCACATAAATTCAGACATTCGTTTGCACAAAGGGCAGAAGAAAAAAATGTACATCCTAAAGTATTACAGAAAATGTACCGCCATGAATCAATTTTAACAACTATGAAGTATCAATCTAACTTTTCACACCAAAAAGCGGATGATGCGTTAGATGCCGTACTTGAATTTTAAAGTAATCCGAAAAGTTTAGATATTTAAACTCATAACCAAAAGGTCGTAGGTTCGAGTCCTGCTACCGCTCACAAAAACTGTTTAAATATAAATTAAGCCTTTCCAAAAGAAAGGCTTTTCTCGTTTTATACCACTTCAAACCAATTTTTCATTCAGGCGGGGTCAAATCGATTTAATCCGTTCGGTATACTATCAGAAAAACAAAAATTTAGCAATTTATTTCTGGAGTTCAATATTGTGTAATAATTCCTTTTCCTTCTGCATTGGGAAGCAGCATTTTACGGCAAAGTTCAGCACAATACGGTGGGATCTTTATTCAGTTGAGGCGGCCAGTTATTCCATCGCTCTTGTTGAATTTTTAATTTGCGGTTTGTCTTGGCCACAGACGCAACCCCACATAAATAAAATATTCCCATTTGTGGTACAGTTTTCATAAAGTGTTGTAATTCTGAATGATAGTTTTTAGGTTTATAAAAACCTTAATCGCCGAATCATGCGCAGTTTCTGGAAATTGCTGATCGCCTTTGTGCTGCTGAGCTTGTTGGCCTGGCTGATCCTTGAACCACGGGGCGAACATGCTCGCTTTATTGGTTTGAAGGAAGCATTTCGCCTTGGTGAGATCGGTAGATTAACAGCTGTTGAAGAATCGACATTTGAGCAGGAGATCAAAGCGCTTTGTCAGGCAGCTGGCATTAAACAACGGTTCATTGTTAATCAGATAACCGGTGACCTGAAAGACTTTCGTGCCAGTTTAAATATATTTATTACCAACGGCGCAGAAAAATTCACACATTGTGCGCCGGGAAATGCCGTTTACGATGCGGCCCTCAATTGCATTTTCATTGATATTAAATTGTTTAGAAAGGACGATTGGAAGATCTATTCCGACGGTATTCAACTAAACAATAAAGATCTTCCGTTTCTGGACACTTATCGCCGCTTCATTATCCTTCACGAACTGGGGCATTACCGCCTGCATGGTACTTCGGGAGGCTATTTTGATCTGGTAAATACGCGGAGCAATGAACAGGCAAGGCACAAAGAAGAAGAAGCGGATCAATTCGCGCTAAATGGCTGGCGTAAATTTTTAAGCGGAGCCGATGCTGAAGAAAATATTGGCGCAACCCTAGACCTGGAAAACTACGTTCATGATAACGACCAACGGACAGCGGTTTCACTGATCGAAATGGGTAACAATATAACCATGGGAATGACTTATGGATTAAGTCCGTACTCTCCGTTCTATAGTGATGCTGCCCATCCAACTTATTTCGATAGGATCCGTGGTATGATCAAGGAGATTTTATTGAAAAAAGCAATGGACCCACATATCCTTGTCCGGGCTGAAGTAGTTGCGACCAGGCTTTCCGCAATGCAATCAATAGCAGATGACGAAGATGTCGCTGAAATCGATGCAGGCGACCAGATCGTCGATGCCGGTTTCGGTGCTGATGGACTGATCATTTTTACTTATGCCACAAGCACGTATCTGAAAGTACCCTATATTGAATTCGGAAAAATGAAGTCGGTTGGGAAGATCAAAAGTTACCGCATTCCAGCCATAAATAAGAAGAGAACGAGACCGATTACTGACAGGGATTCAAAAGTGGTCATCTTTACGCTATCAGACCACGTTACCTACTGCGCTTCTGATGATCGTTTTTTTAAGTTAGGGGCTCAGGGTTTCGAGGACATCTCCGCTACGGCACTGGGGGCTATATGCAAGGAAGGTAACCTTTTCCTACCTGTGGCAGATGCCGGATTTGTAGTTTCTATCCCTGACTCAATATTCTTCGTTGTCAAGGATAAGCAAAATATCGTAAAGAAACCGCTTGCGAATATCCGCAAAGAGATCAATGCTGTGTTATCGGTCGATGCCAAACCGGTGTTTCGTGACTTACTGATCAATGGGGAAACGGCTGCAGTGCCGCTGAAAAATGATTCTGTTGGGAACGGGTTGGTGGCCATTGCTGAGATCGACTTGAATACATTGAAAGTAACACGTGTAGAAAGGGTCACCTTACCGGCTAATTTCTTCAGCCATGAACGGCAGGCAAGTATTGGTTATGATAATGCAGAAAATCAGTTCCTTTATAAATCGAAAGGTGACGCAACGGTGGTAAGGTTGGTTAAGGAAGGAGGTTTGGCGACATGTTGGCAACTTTGCAAAGCTACAGGCGACCATGTCGGGGCCGTTCTAAAGGAGATGCCTTTCATTACCAACAAAGTTCAATACAAGAGTTTGTTGGCCGGTTCCGATTCTCCTCGTATGTACAAGCAAGGTGTAGTGTCGGTCGGGCAAGATCTGTTTCTGCTTAATTGGAACGGCGATTCGGTCTATTTGATCAACACAAAGGATAACGCGATCAGATCTGTATTTCATCCGGGCGATGAACAGTTGAGTATAAGGGTAGGTCCGGATGGCCAGCTGATCATCTATATCAAAGGCACGAGAAAATTATACCTAATTAACCCCGCTTAATTTAAAAAACGATGAAATATAAACTTTTTCTTTTCCCCTTGCTGGCCATCGTTGGCTTCCTCGCCTGGTGGAAACTTGTCGAACCACAACAGTTGCAGTGGGGAGCACAATCCGTCCCTGTGGCTGGCAATTTCTTGATCGTCATTTATGGTTATCTCGTAACTTTAGCAGGCGTAATTATCGGGTCGGCCTACCGTCAACTTCAACAACTGCGAGAGAAGGGTGAAACTACGATCAAAGATATTCCCACCTTTATCAGATCTGTTTTTTATTCCATTGACCTGTGGACAGGCTTACTCGGGTCACCTATCGTTTATGCATTACTCTGGAAATCCATTGATAACGGCAGCGTTTCCGGATTAACCATCGTAGCACTTCAGAATGGATTCTGCTGTACCGTTATCATCAGCAATTTTACCCGGGCTAATCAGGGGAAAACTCAACAGCCCGAAGATGATGTCACCGTTAAGGACAAGGAAGGCAGCAAAGGAAAATTGCCGGAAAATGATAAAGTAAAATAACAGCTATATTAGTGTTTATAAGCACCTACACCAAGTTGAATAATGGATTGATATTAATCAAGTCATCGCAAAACTATATCACAATGGACACAATTGAAAGAAGAATTAAAAAGATCATTATTGACGTAGCTCAACTTAATGATCAACCCGAAGATCTGGATGATGAAAGTTCACTTGACGATCTGGGATATAATTATAATATGTGCAGGGACTTGGAGAACCGTCTAAATGATTTTATCGAAAATGATCAGCATTGTGATCAACTGCTGGAGGATCGCGATATTTCGGCCGACAACACGATCGGAGAAGTAGTCGAAATGGTCAAAGATAATTTAAGCAAATGCTAATAATGAAAAAAGCTATTCTAATTGCTGCCCTATGTCTGTACGCCATAAGCAGTTTCGCCATAATGCGACGTGATACCGATACGGTTGCCAGACATATTAAAGTGTTTGACAAGATACAGGTCCGGCAATCTTTTCAGGACGCAACTGAAAAGGAAGGCCCGGCTTATATGATGTTTTCGATTGCTTCTTCAGGCGGCAGTAACTGGCTTGTGGACGGCGGCATTTCTGCACGTTTTACGCCGCTAAGCAGCCAGCATGGCGCGTGGAAGGTCGTTGGAGAATTTCACCGAAACACCCTCATCGACAGCGTGCAATACAACTGGCAAGCTGGTTTGAATTACGCTTATCTTAATCCTGGACGATCAGGGCATCTTGCCGTATCCTGGACAGGTAATTTGAAATATGTTAGAGATGTTCAGGATACTACGCATTCGATAGCCACAACAGTCAGTTGGGGATTTTACCGAGCCGGAAAGCAACTATTCAATATTGGCCGTCCGGCTTATACTTCTGACTTTAAGCACACCTACCAATTCGATCCATCTTTTCAGATACAATATCAGCAATATTTAGGTAATGATACTCATCGTGGTGCAGTCGTTCGTCCGCTGATCTGCTTGGCCGCATCTTACGCTTGGAACGGGAAAAGAAAGAAGGGGCTCGCCCCTCCTAAATTGTTTGAAGTTGCTGTGGATTATAGCCATCGTTACGCGGTAATCAATAAAACGCGTACTGACGAAGGTTATAGTAAATTGCTACGAGCGGGCGTAAATTATTATTTTCTGAATGCTAAATCATCGACTGTTTCACTTGGACTAAGCTATAACATCGGATCGGATCCGATGGCAGGGCTTAAAGATCAGAATTATTCGAGATTTGCCCTACAAGTGCAAATATGATCGATCGCAACCAAGGTGTGATCATTGGCGAATTCATGACTTGCCTGCATTCGAGGAAAAGCTTTGTGCCTCGTAAAAATTATAGGGAGATCTGTCGTCCATGCAAGGTCGGTAATTGTATCCTGTTTTGGGGAGAGATGCTGGAAAATGTTAGGCTAGTACTTCGTACATTTCTTCACTTGAAGAGCATTATTAAAGTTTAAATTAAGTAAATATTAACTAGCTAATCGTTTTAAATAGTTTAAAAAGCGATTCGAAAAGTTTCCCCTACGGGCTAGTCGGAATCAGGCAGTTACGTTAGATCGTAACTGCCTTTCTTTTTTTATTAACGTATTGTTAACGGTTCTGAGCTCCTCCTTTGGCTTACTTAAATATACGATTTTCAATGAGAACGCTATTGCTTAAAAATTTGGTCCTCCTCTTGCTTCATTTTGTGCATAGCGATATTAAGCTTCTCAAAAATTTGATGGAAACCATATTTAAGATTACACCTTGGAACAATTTCAATAGTTGATAATAAATAGTTATCCGTTGTTGATTGTGGTTCAAGCATACCTTTCAAGCGATGTGTCAACTTTGCCTATCCTTAATGATGTGCCATTGAATATAGACCTACCAAAAGCCATTTTTGGTCCGCTGAAAAGACTATCACAAACTCAGAGACAACACCTGCAGAAAAAAGAACATTCTCGCCTTCCTCAACCGCCCCACCGCGCGCTTCGTATTTCCTTTTACCAAAAAGACCGCTTCCAGCCGGCGGGTTACGAAATTGACGGTAAACTGCGCAGGAAAGTAACCGCCTGCTCCTGTGTCACCGGTATCTCGTCGTTTAGGAAAAAACGGTGTTCCAATCCTTCCAGCCAATAAGTGCCCTGGGCCACCAGCGGGCAATCAGCCTCACCGGGCTGCTGCTGCATTCTTTTCTGGTCCAGGAAAGTGCTGAACCGCTGCTGAAAGTTGCTGAAATTGCCAGGCGCGAAGGCCAGGCCCTGCAACATTTGCGTGGCTATCGAAGATAGGTCGCTGTTCCTGACGTATTTTACCGGCCCTTCATAAGCATAGGTATAGATCTCCAAGACCAGGTCTGTTAACTGCGGGTCCCTAACTGCGTAAAGCGGATTTCCCGGCGCGGAAATATCAGGCACTTCCTGAGATTTTTTAATATGATCAAAGTAAGTCTGCAAACCGCTGCGGCCTTGCAACCTGATCAGCAAGCGCGCGATCTCCAGCCGCCTTAGTTCGTCTGCTTCTTGTTGCAAGCGCCCCTCGAGATACTGCACGATATATACCGGATCGCTTTCGGCAAATGCCCGAATCAGGATATGCTCCTGGTACTGGTCCAGCAGTGACCAGAGGTTTTTCAAAGGTTCCATATCGCCGCCAAGCCTGCGGTAAAGGTCCAGCACCTCCTGCCAGGCATAGCTGCCCTTTTTTTGCAGGAAAGGCAAGAGCAGCGGAGCCGCATCGACCAGGTGCTCATTGCTGATAAAATTCAAATGGTTCTGCAGCACCTGGAACCTTGGTCTTCCGGCATTTAGTTCGTCAAATACCCTTTCAATGACCGCGTCCCGCCCGCAGCGTTTCAGCACAAACTCAAAAATATCCGTTTCCGTATCATTATACCGGTAAAGCGAGAGCATGTCCAGGTAGGTCTTTTTACTATAATGCGTAAAATTGAACCGGCGGATCAGGTACGAACAGATCACCATCGGGTCTGTTTCCGGGGTTAAGCCTCCTTCATCACTCAAAAATCCAAACGAATCCCTGAAATTTAATTTACCGACCTGTTCATCAACCCAAGCCCTGATCATGCCCAATTGCGTTTCATCGGGTTCCCATTTCGGTTCAACCTTCAGGAACTGAAATAATCTATGGATCCACTGATCTGGCCAGCCGGCCTCGATATCAGCGATAGCGCCCGGCAGATTAAATTCCACGAGAACCACCGTCCCGCGTTCCACGTTACGGAAAAGCCAATAGTAAAAATTGTAGTCCACCCGGTCCTTGGGATCCAGGATATGCAGGTCGTCCCAGCGCAACGTAAATTTGCCGATTTTTAAAAACAGGTTACCCAATTCCTCTTTAAACTGATCGGCACTGAATAATACTGCTGCCTTACGCTCCCTGGTCTGCCGATTGATCGCGTCCCAGTCAAGTACCACCGGCATCGGCAAAGTGAGATACTTATTCACGCGGGTATTCCAGTTTTCCAGCCAGTCCGGGTTCTTATCATTTAACTGCCATTGCAGGGAACCCGCCTGCTCAAGGTCAAACCGCCCTTCCCTGACCTCTTGCTCCAAAAAATCCAGCCCCGCCTCATCCACCAATTGCTGCATCGACGCAATCTGATCCCAGCCCGGTACCACCGCTGTGCGATAAGACGCTTGCAGCACTTCTGATAAGCGGCCGCTTTTTTTGAAAAAGGCGAGGATCTCGTCACTACGGTAGTGTCCGTTGAACTCCCGGTAATTTGCAGTATATAGGGACAAAACTTTCTGAAACAACGGCTCGGACCCCATCTTACTAAGCTGCGTAAACAAATGTTTAATAACTTCGCGGAATACGATCGAGTAATACAGCGGCCCCAGGTTATCGCCGTAAAAAGTGAGTAATTGCCCCATGCCCTTTTCCGAAACCACCGATTGGACCGCCGAAAGCAACTCGTAGCTCTCATTGCCTAGGCGCTGTGCCTTGTCGTCGTATTCCTCCGAGCGGCGTTCTTCCAGCATGATCTCGCGTATTTGCGCCGTCACGTAAAATAAATATGCTTCGCTGTAACCCTGCTGCCAGATGGCATGGTTCAATATAAAGCGGATATATGTTTCATCTGAATGCTGATAGCGGACGAACAATTCTTTAAATTCATCTTCCTCCAGGCGGAACAATTGAATAAGCGCCCGGACCGCCAGGAACTCCACATAGGCATTCGCATGCCCGAAATGGGAGCGGACAGCAGCCTTATAACGCGGCCTTAACGCCGGGAAGTTCGCCAGGCGATAAAACGCCGCGATCTCTAGGGCATTCATCAACTGGTTGTCGCTTAACGGATTTTCCAGCAGTTGCAGGACGTATGCCAGGCTCTCCGCCGTCTGAGAAAAACGCGCCAGTTGCGCCGGCTGAAATTTGGTATGGTTCAACCGGGTGTCATGGAGGGTGTAAGTGGCTGTGATTTTTCGGAAAACCGTATTTCTCACCTGCTGCGATAAATTCTCCGGTTCAAAATTCATGAACAATCCCGGCTCATTTTCTACCAGCAGATCGACGATCTCTGTCCGGAGCTGCTTTCGGTTTTCCAGCAAGCTGATCAAAAAAGATATCGCATGCGCCCAGCTCGGCTTAATGATCTTCTGCGCAACGTCTCTGGTGATAGTAGTCTTGATCAGCTCGTCGGCCTGGCGTGCCAGCAAACGTGCCGCCAGGTATTCCTGCATGTTATGGTGTACGAAACGCCAGGCACCGTTGGGATCGGCTTCGCCGAATAAAATGCGCCCGGTGTTCCGGACCAGCAGGCTCATCGCAGGGTCATTACAGATGGCATCCAGCTCTGCTAGCGTAAAAAAGTTTTTTCCGCGAAGCTCCATGGCCAGCGCAATATCTTCCAGTGCGGCCGTTAACCGCTCGATGAATTTGGCCACTTCGAGCGGGTAAACATGCGAAACGCTTTGGAGTACACCTTCATCCAGCAGGTCTTTGAACAAATCGGCCTTCCCGCTCATGATCTTGCCGGTCTGCTGAAAGCCTTCAGCGAAACGTATCAGGTAAAACGGGTTTTTTAATAATTCTTCCACATCCTTTTCCTTTGCCTGATAGACGAATTGCGGCAGGTCGAAATCTTCCAGACCGCTGAGATAGGCATTGACCGCGTCGTTGTCGAGTTCCTGGAGTTTTAGGGTAAGAAAAGGCGGGAGCGTATTGTTAGGGTCCGAAGCTGCAAAGGACGTATAAAAATTATCCCGGCAACTAACGATGGTCCGGACCTCCGGATAGTCACGAGTAAAAGCCTTGATCCTGGCGATCGCGGTGCCATACCATTCGGGCAGCACTTCGTCCAGGCCATCAAGTAAGACAAGTACCTTTTGCGGGTCACGCTCTGCCAGGCGCGGGACGAGGCCGGCGATCTCGGCATCGGTGTATACATCCAGTTTGATATAAAAGACATGATCCTCCTGATCTGGGCCGGACAAGACATTGGCCAGCCGTAACAATTCCGTCGTTTTGCCGGTTTGGCCCCAACCCAGCAAGGCAATGTGGTTATGTTCCCGAAGTTCATCGCGCAGCGACTTTTTTACGCCCCCCAGGACGGCAAACAGTTCGTTTCCGGGGATGATCACCGAGCGTTCAATATAAGTGCCGTCAAAGGGAAGCTGTGCGGGTCGGTCCGGCGGCAGGACCGGTGCCGGCGCCAGGGAGTCCATTTTCCGGTTCATCACACTTAGCTCATCGATCAGCGGCTGTAGCATTTTCGGGTCGGCAACTGGCTGGTAGGTAAAAAAAGCCGCCAGGGTATCGGTCTGGTAAGCGCTCTTGAGCAAGCGGCTGAGCTCTGCTGGGCCGATGCGGTGGATAATGAGTTTTTTTAAGCGGCTGCGCAGTTCCTTTTCCACATCGGCATATTTCAGGTGTTTGATCGAGCTGTAGCCCTCGATCACTTTTGTTATCCAGTTTTCCATGGCAGGATGGGTGTCGACCTGGTTCTGAAAATCATCGATAAAATTATCGCAGTCTTCGTGGAAACCGTTGGAGCTGACGATATAATAGGGAAAATCATTGCTGATCTGGATATCCTGGTCAAAGGCAATGCTGTAGAGACCGAATTTGATGACCTCCTTTGCAAATGCAGGCGCCCTCAGCGTCCCCAGCGGGTTCTGGCTGTGCTTGCACTGCATAACGCCCGCATGCTGCCCGCCTTTATATAACATACAGTCCCGCGCCTTGTCGGCAGAGGCCTGCATCAAACGGATCTCCTCATATTTACCCCGCCAGTTTCCATCCCTGATCTCAGTCCCATAAAGCCAGAAAGTCAACAATTCGAATTCCTGAAAGCTGATCACCTCCAACGGCGTGCGCCGGTTAGCCAGCAAAGGGGCCGGATTCGTGAGCGGTGTTAAAGCAGGCTGGCTAAAGGTCAGGTTGGACATGGCTATTGTTTTTAAGTTAAATTGTTTTATTCGGTCGATCAAACAGCGGATCTAATGGACTTTTACCTTGTCGTCGCCCAGCAGTTTTTTGAACAACTGTTCGGAGATTAGCAGGAGATGGTCGTTAAAATCGCGCCCGGCAATCATGACCGTCAGGTCCACCTTATCAAGGTTGGGCCTTCTTGGCGTAACCGACTCTTTAAATTCGATACCGGTCTCTTTTTCGATGAATGCCCGCAATTGTTTGCGGTCTGGGTGATCGGGAACGATGACACCGGAATGATGGACCATCAGGTTCCTAACTCTCCTCATGTCGAGTAGATAGTTCCATTCCGGCTGCAGCGTATTCAGATCCACCTTGCAGACCTTCGTAAGGTAGGTTTTGGCCTTATCCAGATCGCTGCTGCCTTTCAGTTCCCCCAACGGGATATCGGTTTGCCGGGTATGGTGGTGATGGTTGCAGATTTCCTTTAATTCGTATTCAATAAAGGAAAATAGCTGGATCAGAAACGATGAGCGGAAAGAATGAGGGAAATAATAGCTCAATTCGGTGACCTGTTCGGCGAATTGCTGGTCGAGATGGGCAGCATACCCTTCTTCTTCAACCGAGTTGACCAGTTCATCATATTTTTCATTGAACAAGCTGATCCGTTTATCGGCTTCTGCCGCCAGGCTCGTTTCGATCAGCTCGTAATAATTGCGAAACTCGATAAAAGCGAGCTCGATGCCGAACAGGTGTATCGCGCTATAATGAAGCAATTTACTTTTATGGGAACGTTCGCCGTAGATATCCATCGTTATTTTATTTTGAGATCTAGACGTTTATCGGAAGGTAGCTGGCCGGCCCGGATCTTCAGTCGACGCACGGCTTTTGGTGCGCTCTTGATGCGGCTGTAGTAATTCATCGCCACCCCAAAAAGGTCGGTACACCTTTGCAGGGTCGAGATCAGCACCTTGCGCTTCATGACCCCCGAATCGATCTCGTTCATAATATGATAAAATGAAGGCCAGAACAATACCGATTTGCTAAAATACAGGATGACCGGGGTACCGATCAGTGACATCGCACCGCTGCCGGTAATGACCTTTTTGGCCAGGTCAAGGTTAGCGCCGTGGCAAGCCGACATGAACAGCCTTTTATTGGTCATGCCACCCTTTAGCAGGCTCGCCAGTTCCTTATTGCTCACCTGTTTTCCACCGATCTCTATCCATTTAGTAGTCGCATGGCAGGACAGATGCAGGTAACGGAATCTGGAAGCTTTAAAATCTGCGATCAGCCTATCGAACTGCGCACGGTTTTTGGCCACATGGTATTCCGAACTGATCTTGGACGTACTCAGGATCCGGTGCATGATCTTCCCGTCGGGCACATCGCCTTCGCGCAAAGATTCTATAATAAATACACCGTAATCGGAAGGTCCTTTGGTCGCCGGGCTCATTGTTCAGGTTTGACCTGCAAGATAGAGTTTATAGAGTTATTTTCTGATTTAGTGATCTTTTTAAACCAATATAAACAGTCAGCACTATTTTCCGGGGTCAGCCAGCAACTCGCTAACCCGCAGGTGCACATCGCCCTTTGATGCTGCAATTCAATTAAAATAAAAGGTACAAGTTACGCAATCTATTAACCTTTTTTGCTTCTCATCAATGTTTCGATCACGGTCCGCAGTTCGGGGTTTTTATTATGGGCCAGCGCCTGGCGGTAATATTCGTTGCCTTCGTCGATCCGCCCGTGCAGTTTCAGCAGGTTGGCGTAGTTCATCAAGGCCTCGACATATTCCGGGTCGATCTCGATCGCCTTTAACAACAACTTCTCGGCGATGATGAAATCTTTAGCCGTCCTGTTTACGTCCCGGTAAAGATTAGCCAGGTTATTGTAGGCTTTCACACAGGTTGGGTCATAGCTGAGGATCTTTTCATATTGCCGTTTGGCACCTTCCTTGTCATCGAGGTGGTGGCTCTTCAGCAGCCCCATATTGATCCGGGCGATCGTAAGCTCAGGGTTGATGCGTATGGCCTGCTCATAACATTTCTTGGCGTTATCATAATCCTTATAGCGCATATCGTAAAGATAGCCCAGGTTATTGAACGCTTCATAATTGTCGGGTTTCAGCCGGATCGCTTCTTGGAAGTTAAATTTGGCTTGTTCAAATTTTGACTGGAGGTTCAGATTGTTCGCCTTAAAGACATGGTAAAAGGTATTCGGGCCGTACTTGCTGACGTATTTATCTAGCAACACACCCTTTTCATCCGGGGAATCCGCTTCAAAAACGACCAGCAGGTCGGTCATATAGGTGATATCTTCAAAGCCCATCGCCTTGAGCAGCGGCAGGTAATACGCTGCCTGAAGTTCGCTCAGGGTCGTCAGCAGCATCGAGGTCATTAGCTTGATAAAGCCGTCGATCAGCTGCAGGATCTCGTTCATCGCTTTCAGGTCGCGATAAGTATCAATTGCCAGCGTAGGCTCGATGCCTGCCAGCTTGGCCTGCAACGCGCTGATCACCTCCTGCCAATACCTGATCAGGTCGATACGGTTCTCCGATTTATAGATCGAAGTGCCGTCGACGATGACCGGCAGGATCTTTTTTTGCACTTCCTGCTCTTTGAGCAGCTGGCAGGCTTCGTACATGCAGTTCACCGATCTCAGGTAATCCTCGCTGATCAGCAGGATAGCGAAATCCGCGTTACGGATACCCTGCATGAATTTTTGCAGGTCATCCTTATATTCCAGCCGATGGTTGTCTTTTGTGACCTTGATACCGATCTGGCTGAGATCAATATATATTCGCTCTGCCGCTTCGCTGTTCGCCCAGCTATAGGACAGGAAAACGGTCGGTGTTTTTGGCGCGCTACTCATGGATGAACTTGCTTTGTTATTGGCATTATGGGAGGGGCAGGTTTGACCGCCACCGGATCTTTCGGGGCAGCCGGTTTGGGTGGCGGTGTGGGATCGGTTACCAGGTTAATGACCGTATCACTGCCGCTGCTGTAAGGCAAGGCGATCTCCTGCACCTTCCCGCCCGATAGCTTCACCGTAACTTTAACGGCCGGATGCCGCTTCACAGTTTGCGGCGCATATTTCTGGTAAACGGCGATCAGGAAGAATAAGGCGAAGAGCAGCATGCCGTTGCGAAGCAGGCGCAAGACCGCATAGGTCGCGTTCTGAACACGCAGGTTGATATTGTCGTTCAGCAGCTTGTATTTTACCAGTTCTTTTAATTCATCATCAGGCTTGCTGCGTGCCCAGCTGATCGTACCGGTATCCTTATCCGCTTTGATCTCCGGGTGGGGCTGATGGAACGCGACGGGCATCAGCGACTTGATGGAAAGCAGCGCGCTGGAAACGAAATAAAAAATGCTCAGGCCAAGCAGCGCCAGCGAACAGAAGTTCAGCGCACCTTCCCAGCTGTTCTGGAAATCCTTCAGACAAAAGGTAATGGCGGTAATGGAGACCGAAATGACAAAAAGGATCGATTTGATCTTGTCCTCTAAACCTTTCTTCCGTTCGGCCTGTTCAACGATCTCGGCTTTCAGTTCGGTTAGGGATTCTTCCTTATGCTGCTTCGGCAGATCGAACTTTTCCATGGCTTCGATCCGGTCATAATTGGGGACAATGATCTTCCGCTCCGCCCGCCGCGCGTAAAAGCCCGGCACGATCTGCTGCTTAAACATATTGGTGATCCAGGTTAGCATTGGGTCAAAGTTGCGACAATATATTCATCAAACGGTATATCAGTATTTTTCTGCAGCCAGGCCCATTCCCCTGTTGGGTTAACCTCAATAAAATAATAGGCCTCCTGGTACCAGATCAGGTCGATGGCCGCGAATTGCAGGTTGAATTTGCGCGCGAAGCGCAGACAGGCCTCACCGATATCGTCCGGCAGTTCAAAGAGCTCGTACCTGATCTTTTGTTCATATTTGCGCCAATCTTCATCTATACCCCCTTCTCCTAGTATCCTGATCGGGATGACCCGGTCGCCGATCACCGTCACCCGAATATCCGTTTTGGGCGTCAGCGCCTGTTGCACGAAAAAGGGTGAGGAATATAATTGATCGTCGAGGTCTTCGCCTTTGATGATATTCGTATACACAAAGGCCTCTTTTTCACCGACGGTCACGATGGCAGAGTCGATCGACTTGATCGCAAGCACTTTTCCCGGCAGCGGCCGGGTATGGTTCGTCACCAGTGTGTCCGGCACGCGGAAGCCCAGGCCTTTGGCTGTTTTCAATTGCAGTGCTTTGATCTCGGCCTTATAAGTATCAGCAGGGTTGTTGACCCAGTGGACATCTTCGAAAACGGTCAGCGCACGGATAAACGCAGCCCACTGGCTGTTGTACAACTGCTCTTCCTCACTCAGCTTGTCGCTGAATACTTCGCGCAAAAAAGTCGGCGCCCGGAAATAAATGCTTTTCAGGCTTTCCTCCCGGAACACGAATGTTTGGCCCGCGATCTCAACGGTTAAGGAAGGTTCGGTCGGCTTGAAGTCGATCCGGTAATCCCCCAACTGATCGCGGTTGAGGCGCAGGAAATGATGCCCGTCCGTTTTCAGTTTGTGCGCGATTAGGTCGGTCGAGAAATCAAACTTATTGGAAATGATCAGTACCGATGGGTTTTCCGGACCGGTCATTTGCCTTTGTAATCTTCGCCCGTTTCAATGTCGAATTTCTTGGTGCCGACCGCGGCGAACTGCCGGTCGTCCACCAACAGGGAGCCATCACGGTCCGCCCAAACACCGCGGAGCTCATCGTAAGCGAATCCGCCCGGCGGGATCAGTAAACTTTTTCTTTCCGGCGTGCCGAGGCCCGCTAATAATATATGCGCCATAGTTTTATTTTTGATCTTCGCCTGTTTCAATATCTCTTTTCTTCGATGCAACGCCGGCGAAAGAGGCATCGTGCACCAGTAATAACCTATCGCCCGAGTGCCAAACGCCATGGAGCACGTCATAGCAGAAACCGTCCCCGGCTTCCGGCGACCGGCGCTCGCGGTACTCGATCTTTTCCAGCAGGATATGTTTCATGGCCTATTTTTGGTCCTCGCCGGACTCGATATCTTTTTTCTTGGATGCCACTGCGGCGAAGCCCGCGTGATCGACCAGCAGGGTCTCTTCGCCAACGGCTAGCCATGCCCCGTGGCTGGTATCATATTCAAATCCAGGCGGAACAGCCTGGGTGCGAACTGGTTTAAGTTCGACATTACTTAATAAGATGTGACGGTTTTGCATCTTATAAAATTAAATAATATTATGGGTTTATTCAAACGGGTTAATGCCGCCATATTTATTACTTTTGATCGTAATCACAACAATGGACCTGAATTTTTTCTCCTGGAATATACTGAAGAACAGCAGCCAGCCGGTTTATACAGACCTCGGCGCGGAGCTGGCAGCCTGTAAAACGGATATCCTGGTCATTCAGGAATGTTCGATCAACTTCACCACCTGGATACCTGATTTTGTGGAGATATCGCATTTCGCCGCAGAGGGGGGGAGCAACACGCTGCGTATCTTCTTAAATAAAAACTCGGGCTTGACCTATGACAAGCCGACCTCTTATCTGAATAACAAGCAGCGAAGTGTGCTGATCACGGCCAGTGATGGCTTCGAGTTTAACTTGGTAGGTGTGCATTTGTACAGTATGGCCGGGAAATCCGAAATGCAGCAACTTTCGGAAAACGCTGATGTCGGCCAGAACTTGACCGAATTTATCCGCAGGACAGGCCAGGACCAGACCATTATTCTCGGTGATTTTAACCTGGTGCCCTTCAGCCCGCTACTACAATCCCACCTGATCTTCAATGCTATCCCGGTTAAAGAGGTTGTCCGTGAGCAGGTTCACCGTCGGCTAGCCAGGCAAGACCATCCTTACTATTATAACCCCATGTGGAACCTTGTTGGCGATTATGATTACCGGACAAAAACCGAAAGGGTCCCGGGCACTTACTACATGGACACCGTTGATCCAGCCGTTTATCAATGGAGTCTGCTTGACCAGGTTGCACTCAGCCGAAGCGTTATGGACAAGCTCGATATGGAATCCCTGATGATCGTTACGTCGATCAATGGCAAAAGTCTGTTACACATCAAGCCTGCGGGAAGAAAAAACAGTTATTTAAATCATGCTTACTCGGACCACCTTCCTATCAAATTCACTGTAAAGACCACCTAATATGACAAAAATTAAATGGGAGTTCGCCGATGACGTGACCCCCGAGATTACTCCATATGAGATATTAAAGGAATTCGGCAGACAGATCGAACCGGATACCGGCGGCATGTTCATTGCGGATATTGTACAGACAATACGCGACGAAGGTTTGGTGGTTTGTAGTTTTTACATCGTAGTACCGCAGCTCAGGAACTATTCCTATAAATTGATGCAAATGGTACACGGATTCGTGCATGCTTATCCGGTCATGATGCAGCTTTATGGACAGGCGAAGGAGAACGTGCTTGAAGCCAGGGCCGAAAATCCCGAGGATTTTCGATCGAAAGTTTCCGCTTTTATCGCCAATCCGCTAACCAAGTTGATCTTAACTTCGCTGCGGACGCAGATCGAGATCTACAGCGATTATAAACGCGAAGACCAGAATGACGGGGAAGCATGATATCGTTCAGCAAGATGTGTTTCGAATTAGATAATTAGTATGTTATGGGAGGCATACGTATTAATTTTCTAAACGCAAAAGTCAATGCGCGTTCGCTGAAAAAGGCCAGGTCATCGTGTTAAACTTACTCGCTTCTGCTCATTAACAGAATATGGAAATTGTCGATATCATGCTGATAACCTTAGGTTAGTAAATTCATCTCCGTTTAAGATTTTACCTAATTCGATTGGTTGGGTAAGGAAAAAAAATGCGTGGCCGTTGTAATAACCTGAAAGAATAATCGTAACCGTGGTTAGCCAATTGGATCTGACAGGCCAATCCACTTAGATATTTTTATATATAATTGCCAACAATGGATAACTGAACATTATCTTTATTGTCCGAATTTAATTAAAAGATAACCTAAGCACATTGGCTCATTTCACTGCCAGCGAAAAAGTCATCCTAGGATGTTTTTCCGCAAGTATTTTTTTTTGCTTTTCGAGATTGACATGAGTGTATATCTGAGTGGTAATTATAGAACTATGCCCAAGCATTGATTGGATGTATTTTATATCCACATCATTTTCCAAAAGCAATGTGGCAAACGTGTGCCGAAAAACGTGTGGTGTAACCTTTTTGACGATCTTAGCGCTGGCCGCTAAATTATGGACAAGAATTCGGATAGACTGGTCAGAAAGTTTATTGCCAAGGCGGTTAATTAAAAGGAAATCATCATTGGCTGCAATTTTCTCCGCAAATATCTTACAATAAGCATCGAGGGTATTAATTGTATCCTGATTGCAAAGCTGAATCTTCCGTTGTTTACCTCGCTTTCCAAAGATAGTCACGACGCCTGATTGTAGATCAAGGCAATTCCGTTGCAAGTCGGCAATTTCAGATACCCGGGCTCCGGTAGCAAACAGCAGCTCTATAACAACTGTATTCCGCAAAGCTTCCAGATAAGCGTAGCTTGATTTTTCCTCAAGTAAAACTGCTGAATATGTTGTAGCAAGAATGGCACTGGATTCGGCTAACGTTAACGCCTTTGGTAACATTGTAGGCTCCTTAATTTTGATTCTTAATTTCCGCAGTGGGTTGTTAATTATGTGGTCTTCGAACTCCAAATAATTAAAGAATGCCTTAAGGGTAGCGATTTTCCGCTTAATCGTCTTAGGCTTCCACACTGAAAGTTCTTTCAAATAAGCTTTCAATTGAAGTTTGTCTATTGCATTTACATATAAAGGAAAATGTTGTAGTTCTATGAACGCGCTAAATTGTATTAAGTCAATTTTGTAAAATTTGATTGTTTTTGTCGAGAGGTTTTTTTCGTACATGCAATGAAGAAAAAATTCTGTCATTGCTTCTTTAAAAGAAAGCATAATCGTAAAAATTTAAGCTAACTAAATTCGAAAGATGATTTGATCTTTGACAAGGCGCAATATTTAACGCGTTATTTACACCCGAGCATCATTATAGGCCCTAGCAGATAACTGAACCTTTGTTAAAATATCACAGGAACGTTTTTGATCACATGATCTAACTAACCTATTGTCCTGATTAGGTGACCAAGTCTATCGTACTAAACTTAAATCCGTTTAGAATTTCTTAATCACCAGATGCATCAAGGCCGGATCGCTTAACAACCTTTCCATTTCCAGCTCTATAATATCCCGGATATCCTGTTTGATTTGTAAATAATTCCGCTCCACAATTGCGCCGTTGATCTTCCTGACCTCGGGCAATGGCACGTAAGCACCGATCTCTTTCTTCAGAGCGTCATGGTCATTGACAATTTCACAATGAAAAGCTTTTAATTCGACCTTGCAGTCCGGATTATCGGCTATCATACCCACAAACTCGCCTGAACTCAACGCAGAAATACGTGAAGGGGGTACGGCGGCCTCCAATTGTTTAGAGCGGCTAATCGAGGTATCGCTGCGGTTAATGGAAAGGCTTTCCCTGTCCTGCATGATCCGGCCAATCTTTTCCGAAACCGATTTGGCCGTATCCCCGGATACCTGGCCGACCGCCATGTTACCGGTTATATTCATGATCACATCTGCCTGCTCGCGCCCGTAATCCTTACGCAACTGGCTGGCATCCTGAATACCCAGACAGGTCGAAATTAAATTGCTTCGCCCGGTACTGATCGTAGGTATGATGTCTGTCGTTAGGGTCGGGAACTCATCGAATACCAGGCTGCATTTCAACTTATCTTTCTGGTTGATGATCTTTAACAACCTGTTGGTGAATAAGGACAATACCGCACCATAGCTCTGTATCTTCTGCGGGTTATTACCCATGCAGACGATCTTCGGTTCCTTTGGATTATTGATGTCCAGCGTGAACTCATTGCCCGACAAAACATAATACAATTGCGGTGAGGCAATGCGCGCCATCGTGATCTTGGCAGAGGCGATCTGTCCCTCCAGCTGCTCCACCGCATCCCGCTTGTAGGCACTAATAAAGGGATTGATGAGCACATCTATTTCTTTCTGCGTACTCAGCAGGGTAAACAGGCTGTCATAGTCGGCTTGCATCAGCTCGATCACATGCGGCAGCGTGCAGAACTCCCCGTCGTTATATTTACGCAGATACCAGATGATAGCAGTTAGGAAGTTGATCGGGGATTCCACAAAGAAATCCCCTTGTTTTTTGATCCATTCCCGGTTCAAACCCAGCAGGATCGTCCGTGCTGATTCCACCGCATCTGTCAGATCCAGCAAAGCAGAAGGATCCAAAGGATTGCATCGACTGCTGCGGGACAGGTCATCAAAATTGATGGAGAAGAATTTGGGTACAACTTTATAACTGTCCTTATATTTCAGCCAGGTGTTATAGGCAATGACCGCCAGATCCGGCATTTTAAAGTCATAGACGAACATGGCAAAACCCTTGCGGATATGCTGGGTGATCACATGCCTGATAATGAAGTAAGATTTTCCAGATCCGGGGCTGCCCAGCACCAGCAGCGCGCGAAATAAATTGATAAAGTTGATCCAGCCGTGGCGTTCCTTTCCCTTCAGGATATACTTCACCGGAAGGTTGACGGAGTATTCATTTTCCAGCAGGCGTTCCTCCTGCGGAAAGGTTTCCTGATCGCGGTTAAAGATATCGCCGGTGAGCTTATCCCGGATGATGCGGGAAAGCATGATCCCGCCACTCATCATTAGCAGGTATCCCAAAGCAGTTACCCCCATATACAGGAGCGCAAGCCATTCCAATTTTACCGGCAGCAACAAAAAGAAGTAGCTGATGAGGAAGAAAAAGAGCCCGGTGACCAGATACAGCAAAGCCGACTTCGTGGTCTGCTTTTCATCCTTTTTCCCACGCACACCGATCAGCGCTATGGCGAGGAAAGCCAGCGCGATCAGCTTCGATTTCAAAAAGGGATGGAACAGCCCCGTGCGTACAATATTTGCCAGCAGGCGGTCAGTCAGCGCCGATACCCAATGCCAGTGGGCGAATGCCCCGTAACATGTTTCATAAAAATGCAATAGCAATAACGCTATGCTGATCAGCCTGGTCATATCCAGGATCTTGCGCATCGCCTGATCGTTTTCCCCCGTCTGCATAATAGCCCTCCCAATCCCGGTTCACCGGGACGTTTTCTAATCACCCACACTCAAACCATTCACACGAAATCACCCATGCCAGCCAAAAATTTGGGCACAGCAGTAGCGTACCATCCTCCTGACCGCAGGAAAATGGCCAAATCATAGACTTCGTAATTTTTAAGGAACTTAGCCGGTCGAAAGCCGGACCCTTTTCTTTTTCTTCTTTTTGCGCTTCAACTCCCAGTCCATCACCTCACGCAGGTCGCCCGCTTCCAGGAGCACCTCCGCCAAACCATGGCCACCAGGCATTTTGGTCTCATCCGGCACAAAATTCCGATGTAAATCACGCGCTGCCCCTGCGTTTGGATGGCCGCCCAAACCGGCCTTTTTCGCCTCGCCGTTTTGTTTTTTCCCCTCATCGGCCGCCTGGTACCGGCAGCGATCCAGTACGGCTTTGGCGCTGTAGGCTTTTCCCAGTTCACTGCCATTAAATACGATCTGCTTTTGATGATCCACATAGGTCATCCCGTAGATCACCGCGCCGGCACCGCGCCGGACGACCACATCTATACCTTTACCTTTTAATTCGGCAATTAAACCATCCAGCCCCAGCTTACCATCCAGCAGGGCAAGGTCAATCGAAGTCTTCAAATTCTTTTTCAAACCCTCACGTCCCGCAGCATTTTTTTTGAAGCTTTCCCGCAATCTTTTCAGCGTGGGCTTGCTGTGAAAATCACTTGCCTTGATCGGCACACCTACTTTATTCCCGGCCTCGTCCAGCATACGAAAGACCAGTCCTTCAAATTTGTTCACCCGCGAATTCTCACCTCCCGTATCTGCCATGATATGATACAAACCCAGCACCGCATTGAGTTGCGCCAGCGAGGTAAAATTGTACCTGCCCGTTACCACGTTGATGATGCCGTTCATTGCCCTTTTGGTTTCCATCCGGCCATACAATGCCCGCTGCACATTCACCGGCTTGAGGCGTTCACTCAAATTATTTTCCCTGCCGCCAGCAACGACTAAACCATAAGCTTTTTCCATTTCGACACAAGCAGGCCGCGCCCGGTCTTTGCCGATATTATGCAGGTTGATGGCCCTGCCGTCCGCTTTAATATTGGTCGTCACCAAATGAATATGCGGATGCCCGGCATCAAAATGCTGGTAGAGTAAATAAGGCTGCCCGGCAAAGCCTATCCTGTCTAAAAATACTTCTGCCAACTCTTTTAATAATTCCTCAGATGGCTTTTCCGACGGATGAAAATTCAGGGAGATATGCACACTGTTCACCTTCGTCCGCTGGTTCAATTCCGTCAGCAATTCCAGGCGGCGCAGCTTCTGGTGAAAATTCATATCGGCCGCGTCCATGGGATAATAACCCGCCTCCAGACAGACCGCTTCGCCGGCCTTCACTTTAGCCTCGTTATAGTTTAAAATGCCGCGCAGATTCCTGCTTTGATGAACTACTGCAACCACTGCTCACTGACTTGATTAATCTTATCCCGCACCTCATCCAACGTAACGAAAAACCGGTCACGGTCACGTCCGAAACGCTCCACCCAAGCCTGCATCTGGGGTGAATGATCCAGCATATTCAACCGGTGTACCGCCTGGTTAAAATTCACCCCGATGGCATTTAATTCTTTTTTCAGAACCACCAGTTCAGCCACCAGTTCGTCGAGCGATCTGCTCCGCGAGTAAACCGTGATCCGCTTGCCGAACAACACCCGCCGCACATATTCCGACAGCTTTTTCAGGGTACTCTGTTTCCAGCCCTCTTCCAGTTTATCAAACTCCTCCTTGTTCAGCCGCAAGCCGATGATGCGCTTCCTGCCTAAATCCTTCTCCTCCATATCCCAATCAAAAAACCAGTATACACACATCATTATAAGCTGCCAGCCGGCCGGTTCACCCGCCCCGAGTTCCGAGGGGGCGGCCAGATTCCAGTTGTTGTTAAACAACTGTACATCTGGCCGATTGCAAAACGGGCAAATCTCACGGCCGTCTTTTGGCAGCCAAAAAACTATCCAAACAGCCAAATCTAACCTCCGCTACGCAAACCGCCGCCGGGACGCAAAACTGGCTTTCTGACTTCGCCCTTGTGCTGAAGCCAGTCATTCAGATCCTTGAATTTTTCATAAAACCCGCTTTCATCAACAAACCGGTCGCCTAAAGACAAGGCATATTTGGAATAGGCCAGCCCCGTTACGTCTCGGTCAAGCCAGAGATGCACACGGGCATGTTGCTCCAGGAAGGGCTGCGCCCGGTCAAACAAACCCGCGCCATTCAGCACCACATAATCTACCGAACGAGGGTCTTCATAAGGGTGCAAAGCCCGGTAGGAAAGGAAGTCCATAAAGCCTTCGAAAACATGCGCCGCAGTGTTCCCGGAACCCATGCGGGTAATGTCCTTTGGCGCACTGCTCATCTTGAAGTTTTTGTTGCGGATCTCCCAGCCGCCGGCATCATTCTGAAAGCCGATACCGCAGTAGGAACGGCCATTAATTTCGTAGGAAACCTCTTTGCAAAAGTTGTCCGCAACAGCTACCGGAATTGACCGCTCATGCAGGTAACTCTTGAGCGAATAAGTATACAGTGGACGCACATCTACAACCAATAATTTGGCATCCTTACCGGCACGCCCTTCATGGAGTTCCGGCTCATGCGAACGGAGCTGGTGAGAGGAAAAAGAAACGTTCATCCTGGTCATCAGTTCCGGGACGGAGCAAGCATGATAACGGAGTAAAAAGTCAAGCGTGTTGCCACCCGCCATTAGTCCGAAATCGTACCATTGATTGGTCAAACGGTTCACATGAAAACTCGCGGTCTGCTCATTTCGCAAGGCCGACAGATACCAGTAATCCGTATCGTTTTTTTTGCGCGATACTACCTCGTGACCCAGCTTATCCAGCAGGCCTACCAGGTCTAATTCCCGTAGCCGGTAAAGCGAAAACACTTTATTCGTCCTATCCATAACACTCATCTCCTTCACTGATCTAAGCAAAAGTAGAGTGCCCATTTCACATTCACCTATCCTCCCCATATTTTGATGAGGATCGTTTCGAATCAGGCAATTACCTTTGAATATATTATTTACTATAAAATTATTTGCGTATGGCAGCGAACAGCGTGTTGGAAACGGTTTATGAAACCTTATTGTGCAGTCCAGGTATGAACGAGGCGGTAAGAATTGATGTAAAGATGAGCCGTAAGACGGTTTTACTATTGAACAGTGTAATTGAAAATGGCCTGGATCAAAAAGGGCCGCAACAGGATCTGCTAAAATTAATCCCGGCTCAGGATGCAGAGCTATTACGCAATTTTGCAGAAGAGTGCCTGACCAAGGCCGGGCTGAAAGAATTAAGGGATAAAATGAAGGGTCTCAGCCAAAGTTAAATCGGGTTCTTTTACTTGATATAACGGGCATTTTTTTGATCGCGAATTTTTGATAGTCCAACAGCGGTAACGTTTAAACTGTAACTAGAGCTATGCGAAAAGTCAAACCATGTTGGCTATGATAGAGTGGTGCAGCGTGAACATTAGATAGACATCGAACTCCGGAAGACATCCACAGCAAGATCGTATAAGTTTGAGATAGACAGCAACTGCCCATGTTTTGGCAAACGAAAAGGTTGCCCCGGCGAAGCGTGGGCAGACTTTGTGGGCGGTGCGCCGGATGCCAAAACACGGGGCTGTGGCATCTGCCTGGAAGCGGGTGAACTTGACTTGGAAGCGTGAGCGTACAAGTCATAGTGAACCGGCTATAGGGCATGAAAACAAAATCTTGAACTAAAAAAAACAATAAGAATGTTGCGTCAATTGTTGCTTTAAATGCAGAGGGTGGCGACGGCCAATTATATTTTTATGCTTTAGAAGCCCTAAATAGAAATGCGCGGGGTGAATTCCATTCTAGGAATTAAAAAGAAATCTATATATTGCCCCATACTATACCGGCGATCTTGCCGGTTAATTGTGATAAGGTTTAGGTTGAAGTCCCCGGCGGCAAGCGCTTAGGGGACTTTCTAATAACTACTATTTATTCACTTCGATTCGTCCTAAGACAAGTGAATTTATACCGACTTGCTCTTTTACTTCGACGAAATATTATTTAGGCTTACGTTATGGCATTCTATCGTAAATCACCTTTGCATTGTTCCAAAAACTGGAGCGAAGGAATCGATTTTCCTGCGCGTTTAAGGCCGCTGTTTCTCGTCTTGGAGGAATGCCGACATTTCTTCGTCGTTTTGGGTTTATAATCTGCAAAAAAAATTACAGATGTACTTTGCTAAGCCGGGTTTTAACCGGCTTGCAAAAAAATGATAAGGTTTAGGATATAATATTACGCGCTCTTTAATAATGCCGGTAATGGTTTTTCTAAATAAGCTGAAATAAAAGAACTTAAGGCTATATTATAAAATTCACATATGCGAACGCATTGAATAACGGTCAGTTTTACTTTATTTCTTTCATAAAGGATATAGGTGTTTCTACTAATCCCCAAATTACAGGCAACACAATACTGTGAGTATTTATGCTCCTGACGAATCTTACGCAACGCTAGGCCGACATCCGGGTCACTGCCAACAGTTTCGGGATCCTTAATCAGTATCTGTTTCATCCCTGAATTTATTTGAGGCCTTTGATATCAGCTACAAAGGAAGATATGGTTAAAGTTTTGATGGTAGGATCATCCGTCGGAAAGCCAGCAGCAAGATTTTTTGATGGTGTAAAATTGTAAAGTGTAGTCACTTTCAGGTAGGGTTTTTTAGCTATAACAGTTGCCATAATCGGGTTTTAGCTAAAGCTATCGCCTGATTAACCGTCCCGAAAAAAAATTATCCCAATAGCGGTATGCACGTGCTAAACGGTTATATTCGCATTAAGATGAATAAAAAGATTTTCATTTATCACTCCCTGGCCTGGGTCGCGTTTATGATCTATGAGATGTCTACGATCTATTTTGTGATCGGGAAACTAGGCCCGTTTTCAGATTATGCCCCGCATTATTTTTTAAACATAATACTGTTTTATACGAATGCGCTGATCATTACCAGGGAGAAGCGCTTGCCGAAGATATTACTATTGATAAGTTTACAAACGGTGCTCTATATTTTCGTTAATTACTGGCTTAATACATTTTTGGAGGCTTATGTCGTGAAGGTTACCAGGCCGGTTAATCCGCTGTTTCACTTTATTATTTCCAGTTTTTACCGGTGTATCTATTTTACAGGGTTAAGCACACTATATGGATTTGCTGTGAATTTATTAAACTCGCGGGAGAAAATCAATGCGCTTCTGACCGATCAGTTGAATAAAGAGCGAAGGGAGGCGGCCATAGAAAATGATCTTTTAGTTACTAAAAACGCCTTGCTGCGCGCACAGATCAACCCACATTTATTTTTTAATAGCCTAAATTTTATTTACAATTCTGTCCATAAGCTGTCGGCAGTCGCCGGTGAGGCAGTGATGTTGCTGGCTGATATCACCCGTTATTCGATCAGTAAGGCGGATGAGGACGGGCTGGTGTATCTGGAGGATGAATTGAACAGCATCGCAGACCTGCTCAGTCTGAACCAGATCCGATTAAAAGACGGTTTGTATATCCGTTACGAACGGGATCTGGACGCCGGTGATCTGAAAGTTTTACCTCTGGCGATGCTGACTTTGGTAGAAAACCTGATCAAGTATGGCGACCTGCGTGATCAGGAACAACCGGCGATCATTAAGGTTCAGCTCACAGACGGTTACCTGCATTTTGCTACCCGCAATAAAAAGCTGAACGATCAGCAACAGTTTAAGGGCACAGGTATGGGCCTGACCAATACTAAATTGAGGCTCAAACAAGCTTATCAGGACAAATACCATCTCCGTATCAACGAAACGTCAGATACCTTTTTTGTTGACCTCACCATTCAAGCCGACTGTCTATGCTTAGCTGCTATATAATTGATGATGAAGAGCATCCGGTGGAATTACTATCCGGCTATATTGCACAAACCCCTGACCTGAGCTTTGCGGGTTACGCCAATGATCCTGTTGCAGGCCTTCAGGAAGTCATGCGACATCCTCCCGACCTACTTTTTCTGGATGTGGATATGCCTGTATTATCCGGCTTTCAGCTCTACGATCTCGTCGGTGATAAGTGCACTATTGTTTTCACCACCGCCTTTCCTAAATATGCCGTGGAAGCCTATAATGTTGATGCCCTGGATTTTTTGCTGAAGCCAATACGTTATGAACGATTTTTGAAAGCCGTACATAAGGTCGCAGCAGTGAAAAAAAAAATCGCAGATAACAGCGACTATCTTTTTGTTCAGAGCGGCGTCAAAGGAAAGATTTTGAAGATCAGCTACCAGGATATCGTTTACATCGAAAGTTTCCATAACTACCTAACCGTTCACCTCCAACATGAAGACCATATTGTCTACCTCTCCTTAAAAGATGTTCTGGAAAAATTGCCGCCTGAATTATTTTGCCGGATACACCGGTCTTACATCATAAACTTTTCGCGTATAAAATTTGTTGAGGGCAATCGTTTGTATCTGGAAGGGTCACCGGAACTGGCCATTGGCGATCAGTATAAGGAAGTGTTCTTTCAAAAAATTCAAAAAGACCTGCTGAAGAAGAAATAATCAACCGTTCCTTTTCTGTTGACCCAGTTCGTATTGATAGAGAAGTGTATATACCACGAGTTCCTGTTCCCGCATTCCTGATGAGAATGACCTGTTGATATGCATATGATTAAGATCTGCGGCCAGCCCGCTAAGGCCTACAACGTTGTTTGCTTTTATTTGTGACAGTAATTCCAGATAGGCAGCGCTCAACTTGCCGATTCGATTTTCGCGGTAATAATTATTGTTGTTCAGCAATTGTTCAACCTCTTTTTTGAGTGTTCTTTTCTTGCCTTCCAATCCAGTTTTTAGTTGCCGATCGGCACCGAATTCCTGAAAAAGGTTATCGCGGATACCGGAAAAAAAAGCCAAACGGCTGCTTGGCTCCGGAAAAAAAAGCAAAGCCGTATCGTAGGCGATTTTTAGCGCTAGGTAATGGTCAGGAAAATCAGCTTTCCGGCGTCTTTTGATGATCCGGAATACCATCCTGCTGCTCAGAGCGAAAAGCATTTCTGCACGTTCTACAGGAGCCAGCTGATAACGCTCTGTTTCCCGTTCATAAGTATCCAGCATGATATGACTGACCCAGCCTAGCCGGTGCTGCCGGCTTAAGCATAGCGATAGCGCCATAAAGACCCGACCTCCTGCATCGGCGGCATTAACCAATCGAATGCGCAAACGCAGGTGAGGTTTGGGATCGTTATAACGAATGAAGAACCAGTAGGAAAGCAGACCACGCTTAATCATTTTTTCCAATTGATCAGCAGCCAGCAGCAACAAGTCATTACTCCTGAATTCCTGGCAGTAAACTTTATAATACAACCATTCGCTACCCGGCAGGAAATGCCGTTTGGAAACGGCCGGTGTCCCCAGTTTCGGTTTACTAATCACTGTCGTATATGTTTCATTGCGGTTTATCACCGCCGCAATGAATTCATTGGCATGGGTATTCCCTTTTATATCGGTAACGGTGCCATCTCTTAACCCTTCCTCAAAGACTTCCCTCAGCCTGACCTCCAGTTCTTTCTTTACCTGGATTAACAGATTTTGGATACCGGATGGATCATGGATGTCAAAGATCAGGTATTGATCATGGCATGACCAGGAAAATCTTTGCGGTAATCCCCATTGAACTGCTTTGTTAAAAAAAGCCTCATATTGCGCATGGCCGGCCAGACGATAAAACTCCTGCAGCTCCTCCGCGCGGATGATCCAGCTAGCCGCAGATAAAACACATTGTTTGTACACCACCCTGGGATAATAAGGTAATCCCGGCAGTAAATTTTCCGGATTTAAACCGATATGATGCGCTAAACTCTGGTACTGGAGATCACACAGCAGCCGGAAGACCGGAAGATCGCTTCGATAAAAGTTATAAGCCGAACTCAGCCGCGGCATGATCCGTCGTTCCGATTTCCTGGACCACAGGCATAATTCGTCGTGATGGAGCGAGAGATACAGGTCTGCTAATAAAAGTTGTCGTTCCGCCGGCAAAGCAGAACCTGTCCGGATAGGTATTTCAAAATGACGTAAGGCATCCCTTTGATTGATATTATCTGTCCGGCCGTCTGTAATACAGGTAATTTCCGCAAAGTCAATTAGAGGATTAGCGTTAGATTCTTCTTCCGCAATGTCCCTGCACCAATGCAGGATATCCTTATTGAATGGTGTAAAACGGGCCAGGAGGGATAAAGCACTGCTGCCGCCGCCCTGTTCTGCAACCAAAAGGTCTCCTGCCACACGGAAAGGCAGAGCCATGCTTGGTGAGAAAGGTTTGGCGATACCATCCAGCAGTTGCAGATCAGCGTCCTCCAGGATAATGTCCTGTTGTTTGCCCGCCGGCCACTTTTGCAATAGCAAACGTTGTAATGGTCCCCAGGCTATATGATTTTCCCGATTTGTTTCCCTGTAGAAATTCAATCCGTTCAATAATGGTCTGTCTAAAAAAGCCTGTGCCAGGTCATCATAAGAAATACCCAGCTCCGGGTCAATAGCTTCCATCAGCGGAACGGCACGCCGATCAAATTTTTCCCGGAAAGCCTGTTTGAAAGCTATCAGTGCCGGAGGATCTTCAGCATCCCGGCTGAGCTTTGAAAGGGCAAAAACTGCCTCAGCCACTTTTCCCATGACCGCCGGAGCCAAACCACCGGTAGCGCTGAACTCAAGGTTAGCATAAAACCTGGGTCGTGCCAAATCACCCGGTGCCAGCACCGTTTGCGCAAACTCCTGAAATGCTTGCTGATTTAAAGTGGAAACTTGCTGACCTGGGTTCCTGCCGGTTAAAACCGGTTGCGCGGTATCTTCCAGAAGTTGCAAACCGAGCATTTCATTCAGCATCTCGTTAGCGGCAATCGGATCCATACCTGTAAGCCGTTTTATAAACCCCAATAGCTCATACCGTTCCCGTGCTATTTTGCAAAACTCCAAGATCGATCCGATCGTTTTATCCCTGCCTATCTGATCGATCCGGAAAGTTCTTAGACTTTCAGATGCTGTGAAAGCGATGAAACGCATATCACCGGTCGTTTGATAGATACTACTGTTACTACGGACCGACGTGACGGATTGCGGATCTTCTGCCGCAGCGTCAAAGCCAGATAGGATATTCCGGAAATCACGCCCCAGATGCAACTTGAAAGCATCTGCCTGAAGCACTATCTGCGTTTCATGCTCTTTAAAAGATACAGGCGTGAAACCTGCAAAGGCACCAAAAGGCGTTGTGCGGTTAGCCATCCGGTTGGCGTAATTATCCGCTTTAAAACGGAGCGCATCTGGAAGCAGGTCATAATCAAAATCATATTTCTGCAGCTCCCTGTAAAGCGCGTCGCTGGCCAGCAGAATCGCCGATCTGAATTCCGGCATCCGAAGAATGTCCCGCATCGGCGTTTCTTGAAAAGCCTGATAGCTCATGGCCGGAAGCCTGCACATTGTGTCTTTATGAATGTAGAAAGATAAGTCCATCAGGTTCGCCTGGATTCGAATGTCTGAAAAAACCTTTGCCATGAACACCCTGATGGTGATTATGCCATACGTTGTATTACAGAGTTAATTGGCGTTGGAATTGGCTGCTTCTATCTAGGAACCTATTACACACAGTAACCTTTTTGAGGCTTATCAAATTCAGATTTGTCGAGAAAGATTATGCAGCAATCATGGATGATCAGACAAAAACCGGTAGCCCGGATAGCAAGAGGAACAATGTTAATGAAGATCATGAGGTTGCCTATTGGACCAAGGAAATGGGTTTGACGAAGGAAAAGCTGCAGGAGGCTGTTGATGCTGTTAGTATCAAGGGCAACACACTTCACCATCGTTCCAACATCAATTTCATCTCGAAGGAATCGGCGGTTTTTCAATCTGGGGAATATATTATATTGTACACATGAAAGAAGCAGCCAAAAATACCTTAAATATCATTGTCAAAGACTTAGCATTATTTGATGATGATATGGTTTTATATGTAAAAAAGGAATGGGAATTTAACAGCCAGGCAAAAGTATATTTATTTGAAGACGAGGAAGCGGTTCCGACAGAAATTAAGGGCTATAAATATTTTTTGGAAATAGCAATTATTCATGATGTAATTGAAACCTGGAATACATGGACCAAAAACGCGAAAACCTCCTTGCCTGACATAGTCGGGGCGGTTCTTTATTATGCTGAGAACGATGCATACAAATCTATAAATTCTGACTCACCCATTTAAGATCGAAGCACTATTTTCATTATACTTCTTACTTTGGAATATGGAATTTGTAAGAGGCGAACTGGTACTTGACAATATAGATTTTACATTAATACCTGATAGTAAAGAAATAACGCCAATTCTCAATGCTTAGCCCAGGAAGCTACATCAGCCATTGTCGTGTCGCCTAATAAAGCTTTTACCGGCTTTTGCCTTAGGCGTGAGAGGATTTCATCTTCTAAATATAAATCTTAATACCTTTCAAATACGGCTCTATTAATGTCAGATTCTTAAAACCGCGTATTTTTATGGTCTCATACTTTTGTTGGTCTTATAGAATTTCACTGCGTAGAAGTTACCATGTCTATAGCTGGAATACTGTATTTGCTTCCTTGCGCTCTGCCAGATAAGTGCCATTATAGATCGCCTCGGCCTTTTCATTCGTGCCTAGTGATAGGGATTCGTAAAGGGTGATCATAATAATTTAAAATACTTTTTCTTCCTGCCAATGGTCTCAGAGATCACTAAAATTTTGTTTTCTACTAGTGAAGAGAGTACGCCTGATATTTTTGACCGTAACGCTGGACTGACATCTTTAATTAAGTTCATCTCTTTCATTTTTAAAACGACATCATTGACTAAACGTGGTTCTGAAAAAAAATCGAGGTCACTATATAATCTTTTTATGTTATCCGTCAGGAATATGCGAGCCTGTTTTTTGGAGTTAAGATCAAACCGTGGTAAATAATGTATTTCTACATTAAATAGGTCTGATAAGGGGAATGTTAAAGTCTGAGCATAAGCTATATAATAATGTATATTAACTGTTATCCCACTTTCTATATCGTTAATTGTTGAAATTGATACCCCAACTAACTCCGCAACATCACTTAGCGAATATTTTAACAATATTCTTTTGCTTTTAAGTTTAGCGCCTATGGCTTGCGTGACATCAGGTATTACAACTTTGCTTTCCCTCTTAGAATTTGTTTTACCTCCGCTCATCGATCAAATGAACTCGAATGTTATGTATAATTCTTTAGTTTATTAACTAATGATTTGTATAATAAAATTTTAATTTTTATATTTGAGAATTAACAAACGAATAAGAATTGGGCAACTTTTGTTGCATTTAGGATTTTGAGATAATATTACCGAAAGATCTTGTGGAGAAAAGTAGGACGTTCAGAACACAAGAGTAGGTAAGAACTCATTTCCTATGCTATCTTTGCGTAGCATAAGGATTTGGGTCGCCTGCTTGTTTTGTGTTCGACTGTTTATGACAGTGGCGGTCCTACGCCTTCTCGGCAAAACAAGCGTAAAAGGCGACCCTCCTTATGCTTTGTTCTTTTGGTATCATTAATTATGATATGAAGAACTTTATCGCTGCTACTCTTACTTCTAACCAGCTTCAGATTTTTAGTCAATTAGAGAAAATTAAAATTGATTTAATTCGTGGCGGAGTGTTAAATCGTTCTCTACAGAATCCCATCAAAAACATTATCAAGTCACCAACCTAATTGTTGGCAGGCGGCAGTCTGTCAGTTAATAGTTATGCTTTGGGTTGCCGTTTGTTTTCTTTCCTCCCATATAACAGTTGTTTTTTGGTTTAATCACTTACCGATATTTGATCGGGGTGGATATGAATTGCCTTATTTTACCATGGATGCAGTAGTTGTTGATCTAAAAAGATTTTGCAATCCGGACGCCGGAACAGGTAATCCGTGTATTCTTTAAATTATATGATGCCGCAAAGGTAAAAAATGAGCTTTGGCATTTGTTCGGTAATTGGGCGGCTTGCCGCGAAAATGCACCGGCCATGGCCGAAGGAGAAGAAGCACAAGTTGCCCTGCTCTTTGATCAACTCATCGCCATAGTGGAAGCCATAGATCATCTTAGAACAGGAAATACCACAGCTATCAGCTGTGTAGTTTGCGGAGGAACGCGCATCAGGAAGGAAGAAGAACCGCCAGGACAGGCATAACGATAGTCCAATTTTTTACAGACAAATTTTTGATGATGAAGCCAATTTTCAGCCTCCTGGCCACGCTTTGCTTTTTTTTAAATGCAGCCGCACAGGAAAACGACCATAAAAATATTATTCCAGCCCCTAAAGGCATACAAATCGGCCAAGCCGTTCCCGATGTAATAGTTACCGGCGTATCCGGCCTAATCATTCAAAACAAACCCGTAACCAAGTTCCGGTTATCCGAACTCCGCGGCAAACTCGTTATCCTGGACTTCTGGGCGACCTGGTGTTCCCCATGCAGGAACATGGTACCCGTTATCGACAGCCTCCAGAAAGTATTCGGCGAAAAGGTCCTGTTCCTTTCCGTCACTTACCAAAATGTCGCTACCGTAGCACCAGTGCTAGCCCAGCTCCAGAAGATTAGACCTTTTCAATTACCTGAGGTCACTTCCGACACTGTCCTACACAATCATTTCCCGCATCGTTCCCTACCGCATTTCGTGTGGATCGGCCAGGACGGTATTGTCAAAGCCATTACCGAAGATAAAGAGGTCACCGGCGACAACATCCGCAAACTATTAATTAATAGCACCGCAGCAGCCGGCCTCGAAGAAAAGAAAGACGTACGGACGGAATATAATGCCGAAGCACCTCTGTTCCTCGCGGGTAATGGCGGAGATGGAGGAAACGTTGTTTTTCATTCCATGCTCAGCGGCTATATCCCCGGGATTGGCAGCGGTACTCGCAGAACACTTCCGGATTCAATAAACGGGCAGATCTTTACCGCACGCAACAGTACCCTGCCCTGGCTCTGCCGTTTGGCCTACGGGGATCATGGCTGGTTTCAGAACGCCCAAGTCCGGGTGCTCACCCGTGATTCTCTATTAATGACCTCCAAACTGAGTGGACAAGCTGCTGAAAAATGGCTCGCTGACGGGCACAGCTACTGTTACGAACTGCTTATACCTCCTTCCGCAGCTGACCGGGCATACGGCTTGATGCAGGAGGATCTGCGCCGTTATTTTCCGCAGTACCAAATAGGCGTCGAAAAACAAGTTACCCGCTGTCTGGCACTTGTGCGCCTGTCTAAAACCGATAAGCTTAAATCCGCAGGCGGCGAATGGGAGACCGAGGTTACCCCTTTCGGGGCGCATCTGCGCAACAGCACCCTGGCCCAGCTACTGATGCGCCTGCGTGTCCAGTACCTGCAAAGCTACAAGTTGCCCGTGGTCGATGCCACCGGTTATACCGCGCCTGTGGATATTGACCTCGAAGCCAAAACGTATGATGTCGCCGAACTCAATGCCGCCCTCGCCAAATATGACCTCGCCTTTCGCGAGCAGGAGGCCACCGCAGAACTGCTCACTATCCGCGACAACCAGTCCAATACAAGCAAACCCTAACCCCTCAACACATGAAACAAATCTTCCTCTTATGCTGCCTGCTGACGATCTTTTACCGGCTGCAAGCCCAACAGGCCAAGGAATACCCCCTGAACGGTATCGTGACTGATAGTCTCGGCAGGGTCGTAACCGGGGCCACTATCCGCGTCGGATCCTTTGGCACAGGATCCATCACGGGAACTGACGGACATTTCCATTTTACCTTAACCGCCGGCCGTTATAATCTATATGTTTCTTACATCGGTTTTAAACCGCTGGTAGTAGAAGTCGTTTTACCCATGCGCGACAGCTTGCGTCTGGTTCTGCGTTCAGCCTACGGCATGCTGCAGGAAGTCACCGTCTCAACTGGCTATCAGGAATTGCCCAGAGAAAGGGCAACGGGTTCTTTTGTACAGGCGAACCGGCAGTTGCTCGAACGCAGTGTATCTACCGACATTATTGACCGGTTGAAAGGGGTGGTGGCCGGCCTCAGCTTCAATACTGTTGGTACCCGCATCAGTATCCGCGGGCAAAGTACCCTGTTCTCTAATGCAGATCCCCTGATTGTGGTGGACGGCTTCCCCTACAACCAGCCCATCGAAAATCTTAACCCCAACGATGTCGAAACGGTCAACGTCCTGAAAGACGCCGCAGCCGCCTCCATCTGGGGATCCAAAGCCGGGAACGGCGTGATTGTCATCACGACAAAATGGGGGCGATTTAACCAGGCGCCCACCGTCACCCTGAATACCAATATTACAATAGGGGAGCGGCCTAAACTTTTAGGACTGAACCGCATGTCCTCCTCGGATTACATAGATATCGAAAAGCGCCTCTTTAGCGAAAATTACTTTGACGGCACCGAACAGGCTGACGGGCATCTGCCACTTTCCCCGGTTGTCGAACTCCTGATCGCCGGGCGGGATGGTACCTTAAGCGCGGCTGATGTCAACGCCCGCATCGACCAACTCCGCAAGAATGATGTCCAAAAAGATATTTTAAAATACCTGTACCAGCCATCCGTTAACCAGCAATACGCCCTCAGCCTGGACGGTGGCAATGCCGTGCAGCGGTATTTTTTTTCCGCCGGCTATGACCGCAACCTGGACAACCTGCGCGGTAACGGTTTTGACCGCGTGACCCTGAACGGCTCCAACACTTGGCGCATGCTAAACGATAAACTCGAACTGAGTACCAGCCTGAACCTGACGCAAACAGCCACTGACCGAAACAACCCAGGTGCTGTGACCTGGGACCAGGGCAATGCGGTATATCCCTATGCCCGACTTTTGGATGATAAAGGCCAGCCGCAAGCCCTTACCCGTGATTATCGGCAAAGTTTCGTCGACGCCGCGCCTGCTGCCGGACTGCTCGACTGGAGCTATAGCCCCATCCGGGAACTACAGACCGCAGATAACAAAAGTACCGTGACCGACATCCGCCTGAACACCGGCCTGAAGTTTAAATTACCGCTCGGCTTCAGCGCCGAACTGCGCTACCAATATGACCACAGTAATAATGCCGTGCGCAATCTGTATAGCCAGCAAAGCTATTTTACCCGCAACCTGATCAATCGTTATACGCAGGATGATGGCAGCGGCGCGCTGAGCCGCCCGGTACCCTTAGGCGCTATCTATGATCTAACTGATGGTACCTCCATCAACCACGATGGGCGCGGGCAGCTCAACTTCGACCGGACCTTTGGCAGCAGGCATGAACTGAGCGCCATCGCCGGTTACGAAGTGCAAACCCTAAATGTGCGTTCCGGGAGTAACCGCCTCTTTGGCTACGATCCCGACCATGCCACTTCCGGGACGATAGACGGAACCGGAAATTATACTTTTTATAACAATCCATTTATTTCCGGCGCCATCCCGCAAAACCGGGAGCAGGTCGATGCGACCGATCATTACCGCTCTTATTATGCCAACGCTGCCTATACCTATGATGGGCGCCTGACCCTCTCCGGCAGTGCCCGTTTGGATCAATCCAACCTTTTCGGGGTGAACAGCAACCAGAAGGGTGTGCCCCTCTGGTCCGCCGGTGCCGCCTGGAACCTCAGCCGGGAAAGCTTTTACCACCTGAGCTGGCTGCCTCAGTTCAAACTGCGCGCGACCATCGGCTATAACGGGAATATCAATAAAAGCCTGTCCGCCTACACCACCGCCTCTTATTTCGATGGAAGCGATTCCCAGACCGCGCTGCCCTATGCGCAGATCCTCAACCCGCCTAATCCCGACCTGCGCTGGGAACGCATCCGCAACCTGAATCTCGGGCTGGATTTTAGCCTGCCCGGCAACCGCGTAAGCGGCAGCCTGGAATATTACAGCAAAAACGGCGTCGATCTGATCGGCCAGACCGCTTTAGCACCCTCTACCGGCCAGAACATCTTTACCGGCAATAACGCCGCCACCAGCGGTCATGGTCTCGACTTTAGTATCGACACCCGCAATCTTACCGGTCCATTCAACTGGGTCACCAATTTTTTCTTAAGTCATGTGACCGATAAGGTCACGCAGTATACATCCGAATCACCCGCGGGCTTTTACCTGAGCTTCGGGCAACTCGGTGCCTTCGCCCAGCAGGACCGCCCACTCTTTGCTGTCTACAGTTACCGTTCGGCCGGCCTCGATCCCGCCACGGGGGACCCGCAGGGTTACCTCGACGGGCTGGTCAGCAAAGACTACAATGCCATCCTGAAAGCCGCCACACCGGCCAACCTCGTCTATAACGGCCCGTCACGCCCTACGGTCTTCGGCGCATTGCGCAATACCTTTACCTATAGTTCCTGGAGCTTGTCCGCCAATATCACCTATAAGCTCGGTTACTATTTCAGGAGAAATTCTATCCGGTACGGTAACCAATATGGCCTGTCCACGCAAAACGGCGATTACGCCCGCAGGTGGCAACAGCCCGGTGATGAGCAGCATACCCATGTGCCGTCTATCCCTGCGGTAACAGACAGCCAGCGTGATGACTTTTATACCTATTCATCCGCTTTGGTGGAGAAAGGCGATCACGTACGCCTGCAGGACCTGCGCCTCGCCTGGACCATGGACAAAGGCCTGCTGCCCTTTGCACCCGGTGCGCGCCTCCAGGTTTACGTTTACGGCGCCAATCTCGGCATCCTCTGGCGGGCCAATAAATACCACCTCGATCCCGATGTACCCAACAGTTATCCCCAGCCGCGCACCATCGCGGGTGGTTTACGCCTGACCTATTAACCTGACAGATATGAAAAAGATTAAAAATATACTCCTTTTCCACGCCGCCGCCAGTTTACTGGTGCTGGCAGCCTGCAAAAAAGATTTCCTGGAAGTAAGGCCCAACAAATCCCTGCTGGTCCCGGAAACAACCGCTGACCTGCGCGCCCTGCTGGATAATAATTTCCTGTTCAATAATACGCCCGCACTAACCCGGATCTCCGATGGGGACCTTTTTGCGACCGATGTCGCTTATAATTCATTTTCCATTAATGATGAACGCAATGCCTATACCTGGGCGGCCGATATTTTCGGGGCATCGACCACCAACGAATGGAATATGCCTTACCAGCAGGTATTCTATGCCAACGTCGTATTGGAAACTGCGGAAAAACTTCCTGCAACGGATGCCACATCCCCAGAAGGCCGGGAGATCAAAGGCGCAGCGCTTTTTAACCGCGCCTTTGCTTTTTACCAATTGTCGCAGGAATTCGCGTCGCCTTACCAGGCCGCTACCGCCTCAAGCACAATGGGCATTCCCTTGAAAATATCTTCCAAACTGACCGACAAGGTAGGGCGGGGCACGCTGGAGGAGACCTACCAGCGCATGCTGACCGACCTGAAACAGGCGCGCTTGTTGCTGCCCGCCGAGACAACTTTTAAAACACGCCCGAACCAGGCGGCCGCTTACGCAATGCTCGCCAAGGTTTACCTGGCTATGCAGGATTATACAAATGCCGGGTTATATGCCGATTCCTGCCTGCAGATCAATTCAATATTGTTGGATTACAACACACTGAATCCGGCGCAGAGCAGGCCGTTTCCCAGGCCATTACCGCACGGGACGACGGACGAAGTTATCTTTTACAGCCTGGCGCAATACTATAGTTTTATGACGACAGGCCTGGCTGTGACGGTCGACCCCGCCCTGTACGATGCTTATGAGGACAACGACCTTCGCAAATCGCTTTTCTTTGCGGACCTGCCGCCCGGGAAACGTTTCCGCGGTAATTATGCCGGTATCATTTCCCAGTTCTCCGGTATCGCCACGGATGAGGTTTTACTCATCCGCAGTGAATGCAGTGCACGTCTGGGAAATTTGACTTCATCCCTGGCCGACTTGAATACCCTGCTCATCAAACGGTATCGGGCCGGTACTTACATGCCCCGGACAGTTGCAACTGCAGGAGATGCATTAATACTGATCCTGCAGGAGCGTCGTAAAGAACTTACCGGCAGGGGCACCCGATGGTCAGATCTCCGTCGCCTGAATCTGGAACCGGAACATGCGGTGAGGCTGTCCCGAAACGTGCTGGGAACAGTCTACCACCTGGAGCCTAATAGTAAACGATATACCTTGCCAATACCCGCTGATGAACTGAAATTAAATGAACTGCCGCAAAATGAACGATAGGCCAATGATTAACGCAGAAAAGCCGGCGCGAAAGCGCCGGCCTTCCGGGATCAGGAACAAAACACTACTGAGAGAATTGACCGGTTTCGGTGCTCAGCGGCGTGGCGGACTGCGTGTTCGGGTTAACACCTTGTGCATAGGTAGCGGTACAAATCACGCTGGTGTTTGTAGAACAATTGTAGTCAACACCTTTGGTTTGGCCTGTAATGTCTGTGTAAACATTATTCAGCGGGTTGCGCGCCCATTTGTGGCTGGCAAAATGAGAGGGAGCAGCACTCGCAAAAGCAGCGCCAGCACTCAACAAGATCGCCATAGCGGCCATTTTACTTCTTAAATTTTTCATAACGATGAACGCTTTTTTGCTAAAAAACGAACGAAAAACTTTAATCAGAAAATTTTGCCTACTCTTTTCGCAGGTTTTCGGCTTTCCCCTGTTTGCTTTAGTTCAGGTTGAATATATCGGGTCAGGTTTGGCAATAGCTAGTAGCGCCGTCAGACTTAGTGCCAAAAAGAACAGGTTAAAAACGAGATGGGTTCCCCATGACATATGTGTTAGAATCCCGCCGCAGGAGCAGGGAACACGTTCCCAGACGCCCAACAGGACCAGGCTTATATATCCGCTGAAACCCAGCATCAACAGCGTGGCCAATTGCAGACCTCTTTTTTGGGTGGACGGAAAACACAGCAGTGCAGCTGTCAGCAATTCTATGGGGATGAGCGTGTATAAAAGCCCCTCTGCCATCCAGCCGGGAAAGGACTGGTTATGCAGCTCCCCGCGAAATTCATGGAATGTTAAAAGTTTACTTAGCCCGGCGTATGTGAATAACATGATCAGCAGAATTGGGGCCGTATTTTTCAAAAGCATTTTCATAACAGTGTCGAATATGTTGAAACAAAGAAAGGTAGCTGACCAACAGGTAAACAGGGGTAAATGGGTGGTATACCCTTTTGGAGGGACTGAAATATGAACAAACAGGCAACCTACCGGATGCTGGGTCCGCTATTTTTGCGTTCGCCATTTTACAGTTTTGCGGCCTATGACCTCAAACGGATGCCGGATGTCGTCAAAGACATCCATTTTCAGAATGCGGTAATTTTAGCCAGCCCGGATTTTTACCGGTTGATAGAAAAGCAGGAATTTAACTGGGAGCAGCTTTCGGATAAAGCGCGACACACACTCCGCAAGTATTATAACAGAATGTGCTTTCGTCCGACTCCCTTTGGAAGCTTTGCTACGTTTTCCTTAGTGGAAGGCCAAACAGGCAAAGATTCAACGGAACTTGCTAAAGATGCGCAGGTGCTATTGCATTTGCGTCCGGATGAACATTTACTTGAAAACACTTTAACCGGGATTTCAGGCTTGCAGGAACAAACAATTCTGATCAAAAACCCCCTCTTGTACCGTTTTGGCAGGCAGTTCCGCTTCATTCGTTCTGAAAAGGATGAAAATGGAAAACATGACTTTATACTGGACAGTCTGCAAGCGGTTCCATTTTACAGGTCGATTTTTAAGCTATTAGAACGTGGCGACATCTGTTTGCAAAAACTCAGGGAGCTGGTTATATCCGAAGGAGCCTGCAGCGCTACAGAGGCAGATGAGCATATTGCTTTCCTGATCAAGCAGCAAGTTTTGTATTCGCGCAGTCTGGGGAGTCCAATTGGCGAAGGTTTTCGCCTCTTATCTCATCAGCTATTTTGGGATGCAGCAGGACAAACCCGTAATGCCGGCGAAACCTTGATCGCCAGCCTTCAACCAGGCCAGGATTTGAGCAACCGCCATAACCAGTTATATTATGCAGCTGCAGAAAGGCCGGTTATCGCCGGCGGTATTTCCGAGGTAGACCGGTTCGAAATGGAGCGGGCGGTCGGCATCCTGCAAAGTTTGTCCATGCCGGCCATGCCCGATGCGCTCCAAAAATTCAGAACCGCTTTTAAAGAACGGTTTGATCAGCAAAAGGTGCCCTTGCTATTGGCCCTCGATCCGGACAGCGGTATCAATTATGATTCCGTCGCGGAAATGAATATTGGCCGGGACATCCTGAAGGAGGTGGTCTTCCCTGCTCCAGAAGCGGAAGACCCATCCCTGACCTGGACAGCTGTTCACCGATTTTTCTTGGCGGCATGGAAAACCGTCGCTGATCCTTACGCGCCGATAGAGATCACAGAGGAGCAGCTCCTTGCAGCAGAACTGGGTGATGCCCCAAAAACCTTTCCGAATTTCTTGCCACTGATGTTCCGGACAAGTGGTGAAACACTGATCATGGATTCCGCAGGTGGACCGAACGGACCTTCGCTGATTGCCCGGTTTGGCATCTTTAGTGAGCAGGTCGCATTCCTGGCCAGGGAAATCGCGGCGCTCGAATGCGCCGCTAACCCGGATGTACTGTTTGCGGACATCGGGCATTTCTCCCATGCACATGTAGATAACATCAATCGAAGGCAAACTGTATATCCTTATGAAATCCCGTTGAATGTATTTTCGGAAACTCCTCAAGATGCACAACTGCCGCCGGAAGATTTACTCCTATCCTTGCAGCAGGGGGAACTCGTGCTGGAATCAAAAAAATTGGGAAAGCGGGTGGTTCCGCGTTTTGCGAGCGCTTTTAACTATTATAACAGCGGGCTGGGCTTGTTCCGTATGCTTTGTGATCTGCAATATCAAGGTGTGCAATCGGTTGTCTCCTTTGATCTTGAAAGATATTTCCCCGGCCTAAATTTTTACCCTAGAATTAGCTCTGGTAGGGTCGTACTCAGTGTTGCTAAATGGAAATTTGGTGAGAAAGACATCGCTTTGCTTTTGGAGAACGGGCTGATAAGGTTCCGTAAAATGTATCATCTACCGTCATGGGTAAGCATGGGGCATTTCGATCAGCAGCTTATCTTTAACCTGGATAACCGGCAAGACGGCGAATTTTTGATCGCCTGCGCCGGTGGCTTAAAACAAATGACCTTGCTGGAATATATCCTGCCCGACCGCAACGTTCGAGCAGGATATCGCCCATTAGCGGGTCAATATGTTGGTTTCCTTTACCACGAAAGGCCCGTTTACCAGCCCCTACTGAAAACGTACCGAAATACAGAAAGTAAAGTAAAGCGAAACTTCCCCCCGGGAAGTGATTGCCTGTACCTCAAAATGTACTGCACGCCGCTTGGTGCGGGCATCATCCTTGAAGAAGTATTACGCCCGTTCCTGAACAGGTTTAGCGAACTGATCAGCAGTTGGTTCTTTATCCGTTACACAGATCCCGGCTATCACCTGCGCCTGCGCTTTTATTTATCCGGTGCCCAGGATGGCGGTATTTTGCTTGCAGGGCTGATCAGGGGACTGGAAAAAAGTGGTCATGACCGGCTGGTGTACGCTTTACAAAGTGATACTTATCAGCGGGAACTGGAACGATATGGAGTTAGCTACATAGAACGCGTAGAAAAAGTGTTTTGGAGAGGCAGTGAACTCTTACTCGATAACAGCGATCACCATTTAATGGGTGGATTTATAATCGCTTTAAAAATGGTCAACTGCTTTTTCAAGGAAACTGAAGCAGCGGAATTTGCCGATTTAACTGCAAAACTCTTTTTGAAAGAGTTCAAGGCAGATAAAAAAACGAGGATTAGTCTGGATAACTCCTACAGAAAATGGCGGCCGGATTTGGGTGCCGCGATATCAAAAGAGGGTACTACTAAATCAATGAATAACCTTTTAAGAGAAGTACGGGAACTCTCACAAGAAGTGGAGCATGAATCCGACCAAACGCGCCGGCAGTTACTAGGAGACTTAGTACATATGCAGTTAAACCGCACTTTCCCCGTAGACCAGCGAAAACAGGAGATGCTGGTGTGGTATTATTTGGGAAAACATCTTCGTTCTTTGACAGCAAGATTAGCAAAAAGCAATTATTAGCCACGTTTGCTTACCAAAAGGTCAGCTTGTATACGACGTTGAAATGCTTCGCTGTAAGCGTGGCCAACAGGTAACGGTGCCTCGCGGTCTTGTAAACGTACCTGGAAATGTTCTACGGATCGGATGTGAGCATGTGCTACTATACAGGATTTATGAATCCGGGAGAAATCTCCTGCAGGGAGTTGTTCCAGAATTTCGCCTAACGTTAAATAAGCCATAATTCTTTCTTTAGCTAGATAGATTTGCACATAATTACCTGCACTTTCGATATAACGAATCTCCGCTATATCGACTTTGATTATTTTGCCTTTGGTATCGGTTTTCAGGAAAAAATATTTTGTATTGGGATGTGTAATCTCTGCATAACGACTCCTGATTTTTTGAATGCATCGAAGAAAACGTTCATAACTGATTGGTTTAAGCAAGTAGTCAGCAGCTTCCTTATCAAAAGCTTCAGGTGCATATTCGCGAAAGGATGTTGTAAAAACAACTGTGGTTTGTGAAGTAATCAATCCGGCTAAATCCATACCTGAAAGCTCCGGCATATTGATGTCGAGAAAAGTAATGTCCGGGAATGGTCCGCCTGAATTTAATAATTCTATTGCTTTCAATGGGCTTGTATATAAGCCGCCTAGGGTGATTCCGGGTGTTTTTAAAACGTGAGCTGACAGGAGTTCTGCAGCATGACGCTCATCATCAATTACTAGGCACTGTAGATTTTTCATAATTGCATTATTAAGGTCAGCTCAAAAAATTGTTCGTCTTCCTTTATAGCGAGCTCATGCAGACCTGGGTAACTATGTTCCAAACGAATACGGGTATTTTGTAGTCCAATCGCGCGGCGTTTCCGCTTGCTGCTTTTCACTTGCTTTATATTCCGGGAAAAAAAGGTCATTATTCCTTTTTCATTCATGCCTATTTTTAGAATGGCAGGATGGGCTGGGTCCTCTAATTGTCCGTGTTTGAAGATGTTTTCCGTTAAGGTAAGTAAGAGTAGCGGTATGATCCTGGCCTCATCAGGTACTAATGAAATATTCATTTGTAAACAAAGTTCATAATCAAAGCGGTAGCGATTAATCTCAACTAGATTGTTAATCTGTTCCAGTTCACTACTCAACGGTTTTTTACCGTCGCTATCGCTATTTTCCAGGCTAAAACGTAAAATATCTGAAAGGAGTAGCACACACCGCCCCCCTTTTTCAGACTGTAAATGGACTGAACTGTATATAAAACTCAACGCGTTGAACAGTAAATGTGGGTTCAATTGCTGCTGTAAATAGGCATTTCGAGTTTCTGCGAAACGGGTTTCTATTTCTGCTTTCTCTTTAAGGACTAACAATTGTTTTTTATCCGAAATCGCTGCTATTTCCCGGTAATTAGCAATATTTCCCGCTACCCAATAAAATGTAGCATATATACAAAAATAAAAACCTCTAAAAAGATTGACGAAAAAGTACGCTTTTAAAGTTTTCGCTATTAAGTTTTGTGATAGATGCCCCGGAGTCAGCAGGATATCAATTCCAGCTTTGGCTAACATGAATATAGCCAATTGCAGCATAAAAAAGAGCACACCTTTAAAAAAATTCCCACTGCGGGTGAAAGTAAAATTCAGTAAAACCAGATGGCTGTAAAACACGAAAATATTGACCGCGTAATAAAGAACAAATACAAAAAGCGTTCTGGAGGCAAATTTTAGACTCGTATAGTAAAGGAAACCCAACTCGTATGAAATGAAGAGACTCCAGCACAAAATATGTAAAAGGATCGTTCGCTTAGCCATTCGGCTGAATATGTTTGCAAGTACAGTGCTCATTAGTGTTTCATCATGCGAATAAGGTCGTTCATGTAATAAAGTAGGCAAAATTTATTAACCAAGTTAATTTAGTAAAAAACAATTTAAATCATGAAAAAACCAACTAACAAACTACCAGAACAAAGAACGCAGTCTCTTTACACTTTTAAAAAAGTTGAAGGGTTTCTAGAAACGACCACTTCAACGAGCGGCGATCCGACTAACACCACCTCAACAATCTTAACTACCACCCATATCTGGCAAAAATAATTGCCTGGAGTAACTATCTATTATGCTTACAGCCGAATTGAATTTGTTCAAGTATTGGGCCACTTCCGGAGATTTTCCTTCAGAAGTGGCGGCTGGGGCAGATTGCTTTATTAGACAGGAAGGTGATCGGGTCAAACAAGCTTGGTCTGCTGCAATATTATCGTCGGCCAGTGACGAAAGCCTCAAACGATATTTCAACTTGCATTTGCAGGAACTTACCCGAATCATAAATTCGTTAAAAATAGATACATACTGCATTCAAAAGGAAATGCTTGCATTACTGGACCATCTGCTTGAGTATTATGTTCATTACCTTGAAAAAGAAACTAATGTCCCCACGGTTTATCAAAAACGCTTTGCGTATCTATTCCTAGAAAAAGTAATAGCCCTTAAGCAGCGTTTCGCATTGTCAGCCATTTCTTCCGATCTGCTTCAATGTCTAATCAAATTTTTGAAGGATATGGATCCTTCCATACATGAAAATTCTCATACCTTTCATTCTATTCAGTATCTGAATAAATGGGTAGATAGGTTAAGTAAATTAAACCTTTACCACGAGCAGGCAGAAAATGAGTTGCATTATACACTGGAATTGCTAAATTTTAATGATTTGGATTATATCCATCTACGTATAGCCACTTATCGTAATTGTTGTATATCTACAGATGACAAAATTAAGCATTTACAGGATGAGAAGGGAAGGTTATCGACGCTGCCGGTCACGACTGATTCTTCTTTTCAACCGCGCTGGCCTCCGTTAAAAGTGATGCTTTGCGGCTGGCTCTCGGAAGAAGTGACATCAGCGCTTCAGGCACAAAAAATGACTGATCAAAAATTTGATTTAAACAGAACTAATAAATATCCATTAAACCTTTCTGTAGCTCATTTAGCTTGTTTCCTTAAAATATTTTACAGTACTGATATTCCCGGTAATCGTAACTTAACGGAATTATTTGAATTTGTAACTTTACAATTCAGCAGTAAGAGACAGGGCGATATTTCTGCGAAAAGCCTTAGCAGATTATATTACAACACTTCGCAGGTGAGCGCCGCTCATGTACAGGGGTTGCTGCAGCAAATGCTTTCTGAAATTAACCGGAAATATTTTCCGTAGGCAATCTGGATTGCAGTAAGTGCAATGCGTTTTCTGCTTTAAGAAATGTAATCAGTTCATTTAACCAGTGAAAGCTAAAACCCTGGCGGTGGATAAGCAGGTCAGGACGGACTGCAACAATATCTGCTATCCTTTCAAATCCCATTTTTTCGCATTGTAACACGAAATTATCACTTAATGCCAGTGCCTTAACAGGCTGTTTGAGAAGATCTTCGACAGTTCGCATACCTATTTCATTAGATACGTAAAAATACAAATAACTCCACTAATGGAGTGTTCTTTTATGGAGTTATTTTTACACTTCCTTTTAATTTATTTTACGGTATGGCCAAAAAGGGTTCCCATACCGTTAAAACCGACCCTTGGGATCACGAGTACAAAAAGCTTGGTGAGCAAATCAAGGCACTCCGGATCGCGCAAGGTTTCAGCAGTGCGGAGGCGTTCGCCAATGAAAGGGGCTTGAACCGTGCACAATACGGTAAATTTGAAAAGGGTAAGAATTTACATTATTCTAATTTGCTGAAAGTGGTACAGGCATTGAGGGTTTCGCTAAGAGAGTTTTACAGCGAAGGTTTTGACAATCCACCCGAACAGTCATTGTAGAACTTAACTATTTTTCAACACACCATTTTAAATCCTGAACAATAGAATCGAGGATTGTTTTGATTGGATTTTATATAAAGTTTATATTAATAAGATTCCAGTTTGCGTATTTAAAGCAATATCAGAAGACGGTATGCTTTCCGAAAATCAAAACTGACAGCTGCTATCAGGCAGCCGTCAGCGTGATTTTGATTAGAAAGTTATTTATTGCAATAATTCATCAATACGTTTTTTAAATTCTTTAGAAGACGGAACCGGCCCTGCCATTTCTGCAACCTTAAAATCGCGATCTATAATGATTGTTCTTGGTATTGTAAGAATAGAATACCCTCTCATCAGATCGCCTGAGGTGCTATTCAACGCAATGACATTTGTTGCCTGGTTAACTCGTTTTTTCCATTGTGCTTTGTCATAATCCACAGATAACGAAAGAAAGACAACGTTCGGATTGTCTTGATAACTTTCCGCAATGGATTTCAAATAGGGCATTTCCTTCAGGCAAGGTACACACCATGTTGCCCAAAGATCAAGTACAATAACTTTATTTTTGCATTGTGACAAATTAAACGGCTTACCGTTAACATCTTCAGCTGGAAAATTCAAGGCAATGTCTCCATTTCCGAATTTTATTTTGCTGGCATATATCGCTTTTAATCCGGCGCGGTAGGAGGGGTTGCGAATTTGTACTATTTCTTTTTCTAAATTTTTAAGAGCGGATTTATTTAATGCCTTATTTATTTTTTCGGTCAAGCTGTAAGCAGATAACCAGTCATTCAATGCCCGGACTTTTAGACTCGATGTATCTGCTTGTTCTAAGAGATCCGGCAGGATGTTGGTAAAGACTTCCAAATCCAGTAAGGCCGTGTCAACCAGGTCTTTTTCATATTGATTAATTAATGGACGAACAGTTTGTTCATACTTGCCTTTAAAAGAGGCTAATGAGTCGGATTTAAGCTGGTTAATCAGCGGATAATAAAGGGTCAGCCTCAATAGACTGTTCACCTGGTCAGCTTTAACACGAGCCGTTTCCAGCGTTTTGAAGCGAACAGGGAATTTTTGGCTGTTAAGCAATTTAAGCCTTTGCTCACTCATCCGATCAATATTGGACAAGGTAGCTAGTAATGTACTTTTAATTTGATTACCTGCGTCAAGAAATGATCCTGCATGAGGCAAAGGGGTGTCTTTCAGATAAACATCTTCCAATGCATGGTCCCCGGAAAACTTGGCAGCAGCAGGTTCCCGGAAATCCAATTCTACCTTAAGTTTATCTCCGGGCGACAGATAAATGACGTTTCTTCCTATCCGGTAATATCCGGTATTCAGCAACGGGAAACTGATGGAGAAATTCCCGGAACTATCCGGGATAATGACCATTTCAGGGTCAGCCGGTTTAAACAGTCCGGCTTGATTCAGGTCGAGAACAGGCAGACTATTATTGGAGTTTTTGATACTGCCGCTAATCCGCACCCGTTTAATTGCTTTTTGCGCCTGTGCACTGATAAAAAGGGTGCATGTGAGGAGCAATGTTAAAAAGCTTGTAATACGCATAATCCAAAATTAACAGAATGATCCGATAGAAAGGATCATTCTGTATGAAAGTAAATGATTAACTGCTTGGATGGATACTGCCGGGACCGCAATAAGTGTGCGTTTCACCGTTACAAGTGTAATCGGTACATAGCTGGTTTGAACCACAGCTACCCGGGCTACTTTTGCAATCTGTACATAATTCAGGAGCTACTAGTCCTCCCATTACGTTTTTCATTTCATTTTTAGAAAGCACCTGAGCACTTTTTAGGGCTCCTAGTTTTGTTGATAGATTATTCATAAAATTTAGTTTTAATGGACCGGTTAAATACCAGAGTTCGCGACACCCCAGCCGACAATTCCGATCACGTAATTGCCGAGTTTATAAACATTGTCTTTATTTACTGATGAAATATTTAAGATCTTTTAAACTGTACCAATTCGGAAATTTGAATCCATTGACGAGAATTGTCGGGGTATGAATTATTTTTTCTTTAATGCGCCAATTTTGGTGAAAATGAACCATCATGTTTGCCTGTTCAGTAGCTATTACCGGATATTTTACTTTGAAGCGTTCCGGGTGTTCTTTTCCTCCCCTGTACCATTCCTCAAAGATTTCCATAGACTTTTCCATTTCGTTCTGCAGATATATACTGGCCAGGTAGATGGCGGCATCGTATTGCTTTTGCTCGTCCCCTACGTAAGCATGGATAATTTGTACCCGAATATCTTGCGGAAACATTTTCAATAAATGAGCTATATCCTGGTGAGCCTCAGCACATGGGTCGCAGAAAGGATTACTAATGATGGTAATTACAAACCGCGCAGATGTTGATCCGAAATATAACTGTGTATTGATATCTTCAACGATATAATACTTTTCTGAATGCAGGGATATTTCAAATAGTTTATCATCTGATTTTAGCTTTGACCATTCTTGAGCTATCTGAACTCCTTCAAGGGATTTAGATACCAAAGGTGTCATCAAGCCCACGACAACAAAAACCCAGGCGAATACCAAGATTACCCGGTAAGACCCGATGAAGTCAGCAACAGTGATCCCGTTGTTTAACAAATGTAATGTGCCGTTTATAAAAATCATCCAAAAAAGTGCCTGGATAATTAGGCAGAACACACACCACGTTTTAGCTATCCGCCATTGGTAATAGATACTCCAAAAGGTATAGGGGAGCGCCAAAGCATTGATTAGATATAATATACCAAAAGCATTTTTAAAAACAGAAAATGATATCAGGCTGGCTGTGTAATAGATCAATCCAATTTCACTCCAGGAAATAACCCCCAGTAATTTGGATGCGGGGCCTTCCAAAATTACATTACAGTTTCCTGCAGTTGTGATATTACAAATCCGATCAATAAATGAACTTTTTGAGACAACAGATTTTCTTACTAACAAAAAGGAAACTATTAATCCGGTCGTTAGAAACAGGTAATTGAAGATATACACTGTCAGGGGAAGAGTGACTATATTGCTCCGGATAAAAAGGAAAAATGTGATGCCTAGAAGGAAGATCATTAAAGGCAGTTTTACAGTTTTGATCACACCTTTTTTCCAATTCGTAGAATAGTCCGGTTCTCCGCTGCTTTCGTCAACATTGCTTAAGATAACGACACCGGTCCACGTTTGGAGGAATTCCGCGAAGGATAAATTCGATTGTTCATCCCTTCTGTTGATAATGGATATGTTGTCGCCGTCAATTTTTTCAACGATGACAAATTGCGGGTTTGGAGTTGCCGTTTGGACGATAACAGGTGTATCTAAATTATGGAAATCATCAGCAGAAATCCGTACACTCAAGTTATCTACCTGGTAATCCGTAAGGATATCCTGAAGTCCAAGCAGGCTGCCATAATTAGGCTGGGTAGCCATTTTGTTTTTCAAGTACCAGGAATTGTACTTTACCCCAGTTAACGTAAAAAAGCTATGAACGATAGATTTTAAATCTCCCTTTGAACCAAGAACCATAAGTAAGAGCCAGATAGAATATAAGTCTTTATTAACTGAAAATTAATAGCCGATGAATTGACTACTGATTTATGCATTTTTGATCTTGCAAGTTAATAAGTTAAACTCTGCCTTATATTTTATAGTGCCATACGCTATATGGCATTAATCTGATTTTTAGTTTTCTAGTATTTGTTTCGTTGCCGGTTCAAATTTGGAATCGAGGTGCTTTTCAATTTTTTTGATAAGTCCGTTGCCGATACAAATCAAAGAAAGATGATTGCTTTGCAATAAAAAGTGAATACGGTAACCTGACTTAATGCTTATTTAATTCTTCGGGCGATTTGTATGGTAAACGAAACCGCTCATTTTGAAAAATAAAATCCCCCCATTGCCAGATATACCAAGGCTGCATTGTGAATGTTCGGTATAATTTGGGATCGGAACTTTTTTTTAGAGGATGAGATTTTAAAAATCTTTCATATCGCAAGTTCACCACTTCAAAATCATATCCTTTACCACCCTCTTCGCTGATAGTAAAAGAGGAATCGAAATTGCGGTAAGAATAATCTTTGCTAAATAGATAGCTTAATGGTGTATAATTAAATAATAAGAGCACAATTAGTGCTATTATAATATATAATAGAGATTTCATAAATTATTTACAAGGTCCTTTAGTAGGCGGTATTCTACCTTCGTTAGTATTAACATTATTATTTGGCGCAATATCTCTTAAACTGGATCCCAAGGCAGCGGGTGTCATTCCAGTTTTTCCCAAGCCCATATTTCCATTAGGATCTGGTAGTTTTATCCCTCCGGTCAGGCAAGCATTATATGCGAAATTTGTGCAATTAAAATCAGTTATATCGTACACGTCAGGTGGAGTAGCGATATATTTAACAATTTTATTAAACTCTGAAGCAATAATAGAATAAGTTATGCTAGTTGTGTATTTCAAATCACTATTATCTAAGATTTTCGATGGCGCATGCATCTTTGCTTTTCCCGTTGCATCCGGATAAAAACCTACGACTTGGGTTATGGATTGGCCTTTATAGGTTTTAGTTAAACCGATTGCCGTATGCCCAACAGAATTCGGACCAACGTTAAAAGGAAGTCCTGGCGCGGGTTCTTGTACATAAATAGTAACCGTCATTTTTGATCCCGCATCAGGCAAATTGCCGAAGCAATCCATATAATCCTTTGATTTGATACCAGGATTGCCTTCCATCGGTAGATTCGACGGTTCAGGAGCACTAGCTGAGGTTCCTCCACCACCGCCTGTGTGACCTGTAGAAACAGGAGCTGAAGTGCCGCTACCAGGTATGTTTGGGTCGTCAATAGTATAGGTGCATGTTTTCTCTGAGTAAATCACCACTTCACCATTAGAATTGACATAATTATTATCGACCCAATTACAGGTTTCGATTGCCTGTGCATAGTCGATAGTCAATTTATCAGTGCTTTTTTTAAGTGGGGAGCTATTAGGCTTTATAGCACCTAAGTTCTTTCCATTTAGGTAAATAAGACCGCTTTTTAACTGATAAGAGCTGTCATAAACAAAAACGCGTCCGGTAAAGGTGGAGGGTTCTATTTTTTCCGCCCGCTGGAGATAGAGCGCATCGGGAATAACTTCTAGTATTAACGATTCAATTTGGCCATTTTTATTGTGGTGGAATATGATTTTTCTAAAGCCCTGCTTCACATTTTGAAAAACCGGCTGATCGCCAGGAAGGTCACCTACCAGATAATTAGCCGTATCTAAACGTACAGAGACAATTTCTTTCCAGTTTATCTCCAGTTGACTCAGACTAAATTTTTGAAAGGTGCTTTGAGAAGTTTTTTCGATATTCACTGTTTGAACAGCAAACCATTTCTTTACGTCTTCAACCGATAGTGAATCATTGCCATTAGTGAGAATTGGCCTAGAGACGTTTTCTGGTTGCTCTTTACGACAGGCGGGTGCTACAAATAACAGCAGACAGAACAGTAAAAATTTTAGTTTTTTCTTCATCACTCCTTATTTAAGTAAATAATGCCATCCAGTTGGATCGTAAATTTTTGACATTAGTCAAACGTGCTTCATTTCCCCCTCACCCGGCTCAAGGTTTCCTGACTTATTCCCAGGTAGGATGCGATTTGGCCAAGCTGCGCTTTTTGCGTAATTCCGGGATGTGTTTCGATGAGCCTTTGGTAACGTTCTTTTGCAGATAGAGTCCTTAGAAGAACCGCTCTTTCCTCCGATAACTGATAATATTTTTCAGTTACCAACCGTCCGGTGTAATTGTATTCCGGGAAGTCTGCATAGATAGCTTGTAGCTGATTCCAGGTCATGGATAACAGTTCACTGTTTTCCAATAGTTCAATGCTTTCCGCTGCAGGTTGCTGGGTATAAAAGCTATAAACCGAGATCATCAGTTCCCCCTGTCCCATAAACCAACTGGTACATTCTTTACCTTCCCGCGTTTCGTAATAGGCACGGGCAAACCCCTTGTTTATAAAATAGATCTTGTTGGCTACCTGCCCCTCACGTAAAAGATGATGTCTTTTAGGATAATTTTCCTGGACAAGGGTTTCCCGAAAGCGCTTATCCAGTGCTGCAGAAAGTGGGGAGATGAAGTTTAAGGTCTGGATCAATAATTCAACATTCATAAAAGCAGTTTTTTGCGCTGATTTTGATAATTGTCAAAGGCTCTAATCCAAAATCGGATTTACCTTGTGGTTAAACTAATGCTTATTAATTAACCTTTTTTTTCACAAATTATTGCCTTTGGAGATATGAAAGGTAGAACTTTAAAACTAATCGAGTATGAAAGACAACAAACTACAAGAAAATGAGTACCCCTTTACCTGGCTGGATCATGTTGTTGAAGTCAGTTTAAATCCGGACAAAATTCTATTAACTGAACTTGGTGACAAGGAGATAATTTCGATTAAGGAAAAGCTACCCTCTGAATTTATTATGATTAACGAGAGACTGCGAAAACAGGGATTTTATATATATAAGACCGCTCAGTTAAAAGTTTTGGCAGGGCGTTACGATCAAACCATTCGATTATTACAGCAAAAAATGAAGATTAATCTGGCACAATTTTCTAAAGATAGTTTGCTTTGGGATACAGGAAGCATGCTGCTGGCATATTTGGATGAACTTAATCAGAGTGTTATGGAGCGTTACAAACCTTATTTATTGCCTAGTATGCCAGTCGATAATTCTGGCCCCCATGCCATAAAAGTTCTCTGTAAGCTGAGTGTCGACCAGATCGGTATTTTATTAAAGGCTGCTGATCACATGCAACTTTTGGTCGCGAGATCTTTCAGCCAGGTATTGAAAAGCATTGTGCCCTATTTGTCCACGGAACGTTTTACAGACGTGTCCTGGAAAAGTGCACGAAGTAGTGTTTATAAAATGGAAGAAAGCGATAAAGAGGTAGTCATCAAAGTGTTGGAAGCAATGATTACCGAGGTGCGTGAACTTTGAATCTGTTCATTTGATCGTTAAAACACTTAGTTATCTCATTTTCATAATGGAATTGGTGAATTTAAATTTCTGTAAATCAATAATGATATTTTTATCCGCAATCCCACCACCTGTTTGAAGCGCTTGCCTGAATGACCCCTGAGTGGGTACTGTGGGTTCCAATAATACTATCTTCTCCATCCGAAAAACAATATGTCCGATCTTTTGATCCCTTGAGCCTCTTATTAAAATCCTGCCAGGCGTGAGAACTGCTTCTGCTACAGTATTAAATAAATCCAACCATCGGCGTCCCTTTTTCCAAAGCATGCCAACAACAACTTGTAATTAAATAAATGTACTCCTATCTCAGAATTTTAAAATTCTGATAATCAACGGGATTCTAAACCTGCATAAAGGCTGCAATCGATTTTGAAGTTTTAAAGAATGGTCTTATCCGCTTGTTTTGTATCAACAAACGCAGTACGCTGCCAATTTCAAACAACAAAACTTGAAGCCATGAACAGTATCCTTCACCACATTACCTGGACCCAATATCTTGCCACAGCTCTTATAGCCGGCGTGATCAGCTATGTTTATATTTTACTGCGCTATTTCCGCCCGGAAATCATAGACTTCCAAAATCGGCTGGGTTGGCAAAAATCGGATGACGGTTTGCAAGCTTTGCAACTGAACGCTGATGAACCATTGCCAACTCCGGAAGAACAACCGGTTAGCCCAATCCCCCTGCAACAGCCTATGCCATCTCCCAGCGATCAGAAAATATCGGACAGCGATATCCTGACCGGCCAGTTGAAGGCTTGTATCACGAAAGCAAGTGAAAATCCGTTTGCCGCAATTGTACTCATCAACCAGTTAAAACATATTTTAAGACAGCATCCGGAAGCGGCCCGGTCCCCTGAACGCTACCTGCATAATCACCTGATTGTGACTGAATGTGAAAATACCGGCACCGCCCTGCTGACCGAAGATGAAGTGGATCAGTGGTGGGAAAGTTAGCAGGTGTGTCTTCTCCCAGCCTGCGCCCCCTAAGGGGGGCAGTGCCGGGGAAATCCTGAATTTTCAAAATCGTATTTGCTGACCGCGCGTGCCGGCGCCATCCGGAAAATTAAACCCCAAGCGTCAGCACCTTTTCTGTCCCCTCCGCAGCTTATGCGGAGGGGGTAAGGGAAAGTCATGCCCCAAATTTTAACCCAAGATAAAAATAAAAATGAAAAAGTGTAAAGGAAAAATCTCGGTAAATGCCTGGAAAGCAGGCGCAGTTTGCCTGTTGCTGACCGTTGTCGCGGCTTATGCAGTAGCCCAGGATGGCAACGCCGGTATCCAGCAAGCCAACACCCAGGTCAGAAGTTATTTTGAAAGCGGTACGAGCCTCATGTATGCTATTGGCGCGATCGTCGGCCTGATCGGTGCGGTCAAGGTTTACCAGAAATGGAACTCCGGCGACCAGGACACCTCCAAAGTGGCTGCCGCCTGGTTTGGCTCGTGTATATTCCTGGTCGTCGTAGCCACCATTATCAAATCTTTCTTCGGCATTTAAAGCGACAGTCATGAAAACACAACTGCTCAAACAGCTGCATCATTACCTGCTTCAAAACCATACCGATCTGCTCATTGCCCTGCAGGAAGAGCACCGGCTGGAGCCATATTTAAGGCAAAAGGTGGAATCAATTACTGACCTGCTCAAGCAATTGCAGGATGAAAAACGACCGCTTTATGTCATCGAAGCGCTGTGCCTGGAAGAGCTAACCCGTGACCTGCGGCCATCGCGCTTTAATTACATGCGGGAGCTGCTGGAAGCAGAGTTTGAAAAACCATACCAGCGAATGCTTCAAAGTGGCATCCTGACCTATGAGTTGATCAACCTGATCGGTGCCTGTGAACCCATTTTTGAGGTTTTCGCCTTCGGTGAGGAAACAGAGGAAAGCCGTGAACTAAGACATGCGATCATGGGCATGATCGCCGAATACCTGGAACGCTAAGGATTGAGTGCAAAAGAAAATGGAGGAAAAATGGCTTATAATCAGCTACAGCATTTAAGGGACAATATTGCAGCCATCCGCATCGCGCTTGACTATTGTGGCGTGACCCCGTCGCGGTAGGGGCGCGAAGTGCACCGCTTTTATTTTTTCCCTCACCAGTACCCTTTGCGGATAAGCATATAAAAATAATAACATAACAGACGAGGTTAAAAGATCATGAATAACAGCATCTATACGGTCAATAAGGGCATCAATAAAAGCATCGAGTTCCGCGGCCTGCGCGCACAGTATATCTGGTATTTCGCCGGGCTGGTTATGGGGTTGCTTATCGTTTTCGCCATCCTCTATATCATCGGGTCGGGAACTATGACTTGTCTGTCAGTTACCGGCAGCGCCGCCACCTATGGCAGTATGAAGATTTTCAGCTTAAGCCGCAAGTACGGTGAACATGGCCTGATGAAGGCTGCTGCCCGCAGGCGCACGCCAAAAGTACTGAAATCCTATAGCCGCCGCTTCTTTCAAACTTCAGATCATTCAGGAGGACAAATATGAGCAAGCAACGCAACCCCGTCATCTTTGAAATAGAGGGCACTGCTTTCGAGGTGGATATCGATAAACAGGTACTGCGCCAAACGAATGATCAGACTAATGAGATCTCTTTTATACAGGATATGCAGGATCAGGGAGCTTTTTACCAGTTGCATTATGATAGGGAAAAGCATCGTGCGGCATATGGGCACTTTGATCAGAACCGGGTCAAAGTGATCAAAGTTCCGCAGATGACCGACCTTGACCGGGAAGGAATGTCCATCAAGTATGGATTGCCTCCTGAACAGGTGACGGGTAAATCGGATTTTGATCTGATCGTTGACCAGGATCTGCTTGATCAGCGAATGAACGGCATACTCCCGCAGATCGATCTGGCCGGAGAAAATTTCACCATTGACCTACGCCTGCATGAATTGAGGAACAGCCGTTACTTCTTTCCGGTAATAAGTTTAAAAAGCTTTGAGCTGACCAATGACGGTTGGCATTACGAGGCTTATTATCATCCTATACTCAAACAGGTTGTGGAGCTTGACCCGAAACTGCTGGAATTTCCGGAGGGGGTCATTAAGCTTAAAATCCCTAATGAGATCGGCCTTGATCCGGTAGCCGCCGCCCGGCAATACGGTATGGACGAACGCAATCTGCTTCGGCGCTATCCCATACAGCAAGAGCTTAAAGCAGAAGTTATCCCCCTGAGCGAAACACATATTCCCGCGCTGATCCGCCAGAACAGGGAAGCACTGCAACAGGAACACCGGGATAATGCCACGCGGCTGAGACCCAAACACCGGCATAAATTCTAAACACTGGGTATTAATGAACAGAGAAAGATCTTGAGATGGAAAAAGAATTAAAACACATACTGCCTATCATGGGCGTAGAGCATGACTGTATCCTGTCCAAGCAGGGCGAATTTACCGTTGCCTACCGGGTGCAGCTGCCTGAAATATTTACCCTGTCTGACGAGGAATATGAAAAGCTACACCAGGCCTGGATCAAAGCGATCAGGGTATTACCCAAAGAGAGCGTCATGCATAAACAGGACTGGTTTACCCAAAAGAGCTACCAGCCGGAGGAACATGGCAGAGAAACATTCCTGAAGCAAAGTGCCGGTAAACATTTCGAAGGCAGGAATTTTCTGGCACATGATTGCTTGGTTTTCCTGACCAAAAAACCGGCTGGCAGGCAAAAAAGCAGTTCATTGTTCTCCACTTTACTGCGGCCGGTACTGGTTCCTAAGGAAACCTTACAGGCGCAGGCCAGAAAGGAGTTTTTAGATACCTGCACCCAGTTCAAACGGCTGCTGGAGGATACCCGGTTAATTTCGCTTACGCGTTTAACGGCTACCGACTTGCAAAGCCAGGTCAAACGCACCGGTCTGATCGAACGGTATTGTTACCTGTCGGAAGACGAGCAGCAAAAGCTTATCAAAGATATAGACCTTTCTCAGGGCGTTAAAGTAGGCAGCCAGCAACTGGCCATCTATACCTTAAGCGACGCGGAGAAACTACCGGCACATTGCGGTTCACGGCTGACTTACGATGCTTATTCCACCGACCAGACCCGGTTCCCGATTAGCTTTGCGGCAGGCCTGGGCCTGTTGTTGGATTGCAGCCATATTTATAATCAGTACATACTGATCGGTGACGCGCAGGCCACGCTGCGCCAAATGGAGAAAAAGCGGCTGCGTTTGCAATCGCTTTCCGCTTACTCCCGCGAAAACGCCATCTCGCTGGAGGCCACCAATGATTTTTTGAACGAGGCCATCAGCCAGCAACGCCTCCCCGTAAAGGCGCACTATAATGTGATGATCTGGTCGGCGGACGAAAAGCGGCTGACGGAGAACGGCAATAAGGTTGTTTCTGCGCTGGCTGCGATGGACGCTGCGGGAAAACCCGAAACTGACGGTGCCGCCCAGATCTGGTGGGCGGGAATACCCGGCAACGGCGGCGACTTTCCGCTTAATGATACCTTTGATACGTTCGTCGAACAGGCAGCCTGCTTTCTGAACCAGGAAAGCAATTACCGCAGCGATCCGCCTGCTGAGGGCATCCGCTTCTGTGACCGATTATCAGGCCGGCCGGTATTTGCCGATCTCTATGATGCGCCGCGCCATAATGGGATCACCAGCAATATGGGAACACTCGTTTGCGGAACTTCCGGAGGCGGTAAATCCATGACGGTGAACCATATCCTGCGCTCGCTCTATGATCAGGGAGCACATTGCGTGACGGTGGATATTGGGGGCAGCTATAAGGGTCTATGTGGCCTGGTCGGCGGTTATTATTTCACTTACGAAGAACATGAACCTATCAGGTTTAATCCCTTTTATTTGGGTAAGGGAGATGTACTGGATACCGAGAAAAAGGAAAGCCTGAAAGCCTTATTAGTGTCCCTGTGGAAAGGTGAAAACGAGACGTTCAACCGTTCGGAATATGTAGCGCTGTCCAATGCCCTGCAGGGTTATTATGAACAATTGGCACAAAATAGCCGTCTTTTTCCCGGATTCAATTCTTTTTATGATTACCTCGAAAGGGATTATCGCAACGTGTTACAAAGTCACCGGGTCAAAGAGCGCGATTTTGATATGGATAATTTCCTTTATGTGCTGCGGCCATATTATAAAGGCGGCGAATTTGACTTTCTGCTTAATGCTACAGAGAACCTGGAACTATTCAACCAGCCTTTTGTGGTATTCGAGCTGGACCAGATCAAAGACCATCCCATCCTCTTCCCGGTCTGTACATTGATCATAACTGAATTATTCATTTCCAAGATGCGCAAGCTGCCGGGACTACGGAAAGTGCTGACCATTGACGAAGCCTGGAAGGCTATCGCCAAATCCGGCATGGCAGAGTTCCTGCGCTATGCTTTTAAGACCATCCGCAAATTCAATGGTATTCCCATTGTGATTACCCAGGAGCTGGATGACCTCATTAATTCGCCGGTGATCAAGGATGCCATCATCAACAATGCCGACATCAAGATCCTGATGGATATGCGCAAATTCCAGGGCAAGTTTGGTAAGCTGCAGGATGCCCTCGGCCTGTCTGACAAGGGCAAAACCATCCTGCTCTCGGTCAATAAAGATAACCGCGAGATCTTTATTGATGTCGGCGGGCAGGTCATGAAAGTCTATAAGAACGAACTCTGTCCCGAAGAGTACTATGCTTTTACCACCGAAGGACGCGAGCGGGTTAAAGTACTCGAATATGCGGAAAAATACGGCGGTGTAGAGCAGGGTATAAAAGAACTCGTCAACGAATTAAACACTAAATAAAAGCAGCCTGATCATGAAATATAAAATTAAAATTTTAATTGTATTAGCTGCTGTACTGCTGCTTTCTATCAGCCATGAAAGAACTCAAGCACAGATACCCGGCGTCAGTTTGGTTACCGGCGTGATCAAAAAAGTGATCGTCGCCATCGACCTGAAAGTGCAGCGCTTACAAAACCAGACCATCGCGCTTCAAAATGCGGAACAAAGGCTGGAAAACTCGCTCCATTTATCCAGTCTGAAGAATATTTCCGGCTGGCTCGGTAAGGAAAAGGAATTGTATTCAAGCTACTATCAGGAGCTTAACCAGGTCAGGGGACTGATCGCCAAATATGATGAAGTCAAAAGCATCATCAGCAAGCAAAAGCAACTGGTTATGGAGTATCAGCAGGCCAGTTCGCTTTTTAGCCGCGACGCGCATTTTTCTTCCGGTGAACTCCAGTATATGGGTAATATCTATAACGGCATATTGCAGGAAAGCCTGAAAAATCTGGACCAGCTTGTACTGGCCGTCAGTTCGCTGAGTACCCAGATGGATGATGCCGAACGCCTTGTCAGGATCGGAGAGGCGGCAAAAGCCATGCAAACCAATCTCGACCACCTGCGGCAGTTCAACCGGCAGAATGCCAGCCTGAGCCTGATGCGCGCAAAAGATGCGCAGGACAGGCAGCATGTGAAACAACTTTATGGAATAAACTAAAACAACGTCATGAAAACTATCGTAAAAACCATTTTGTGTTTTGCTCTTGCCAACTTGGGTTGCCATACAGCCAAAGCACAGTTCCTCGGCAGCTTTTTCAGCCAGCAATCCCGGCAGCGTAGACTGATGGCCGAACAGATCGCCGGGTACCAGCTCTACCTTGGCGCTTTAAAAACCGGCTATTATATCGCAGAAAGCGGCCTGAACACGGCACATAATCTTAAGAACGGCAGCTTTACACTGAGCAGTAATTATTTCAGTTCCCTTTCCCAGGTTAATCCGGTGATTCAAAACAACCCCAAAGGAAACGCCATCTCGGATCTGAACAACCAAACGCTGGCGCTATTGGCTGCTGAACACAGCTGGCAGCAGCAACAAAAATTGCTTACTCCAACCGAATTAGGTTACCTGAAAAAAGTAAATGACAACCTGGCTGCCAAATGCAAACTGGATATGGATGAACTTTTACAGGTGCTTACGCCCGGTAAGTTACAACTGACCGATGCCCAGCGGCTTGGCCGCCTTGATAAGCTTTACGATAGCATGAAAGACAAATATGCCTTTTCAGGCTCATTTACTTCCAGATGCCGCAAACTGGCACTTAGCCGCAAACAAAACAGTCTGGATAATGACCAGCTTAAAAAACTATACGGAATTCATTAACAGAAAAGTGGAGGAGAACCGAAATGAAAAAAATAATAACAACGCTACTGTGTTTCGGACTGGCAGCCGGAGTGCCACGATCCGGCCGTGCGCAGTCGGTAAGTGATGTGATCCAGCAATTAGTGCTCGATTACCAGAAGCTGGCCAGTTTGAAAAACATACTCGGGCAAATGTATATCGGCTATTCCGTATTGACAAAGGGCTACGGCGCCGTTAAAGACGTTGCCCAGGGAAACTTCAGTTTGCATGAAGCTTTCCTTGACGGGCTTTACCTCGTTAGTCCTACCGTGCGAAAATACCCGCGCGTGACTGATATTATCAATGAACAGGCGGCTTTGATCAGCGAATATAAAAGTGCTTCCGGCTCTTTTAACCGGGACCGGCATTTCAGCCCTGACGAGCTTTCCTATATGATGCAAATCTATCATAACCTTGTGAGCCAAAGCCTGAAAAATTTGGATGACCTGTCGATGATCGTCACAGACAGCAAGCTGCGGATGAGCGATGCAGAAAGGCTGACGGCCATTGACAGCATCTATATGGAAAGCCATAACCAGTTAAGTTATCTGCGCAAATTCAACGACCAGGTGGCAAAGATCACCTGGCAGCGCTCGCAGGTTACTGCCGATAAACAAGGGGTGAAATCAATTTACGGTATAAACTAAAAACGATGAAAAACAAGATTTACAAGATGGCTTTCGCAGCCGTCCCTGCTATGTTCATGCCTTTATTTTCCCATGCGGAAGGTATTGCGGATGACCTGCATGGTTTGCAGGGGGTGCTGGATCAGCTCTACAATCAAATGCTGCCATTATGCAGCGGACTGATCGGTGTAGCACGCGGTATCGCCGGTTTTGCTACCCTCTGGTTTATCGGTTCGCGTATCTGGAAACATTTGGCTGCGGCGGAACCCGTGGATGTATATCCCTTGCTTCGGCCATTCGCCATCGGCTTCTGCATCCTGGCTTTCCCGGCGGTACTTGGCCTGATCAACGGCATACTGCAGCCCGTAGTTACGGCTACGCAGGGCATGGTGACCGATACGAATGAAGCCATCGCACGCCTGCTGGCAGACGGGAAAACGGATGCGGCAGATGTATTACCTAACGATACCAACAGTGATCCGGATAAATGGTACCAATACAGTCACCCGGATGGGTCGACTACCGACAAAGGCAGCAGCAACCCGATCTCGGATGCTTTTTCCGGCTGGAGTATCAAGAACTGGGCAAGGAAGTTTATTGCTGAAGTACTGAACGTACTCTTTCAGGCAGCGGCACTTTGTCTCGATACGATCAGGACTTTTAAATTGATTGTCCTGGCCATTCTGGGCCCACTTTGTTTCGGACTGAGCATATTTGACGGGTTTCAGCATAGTTTAAAGCAGTGGCTGGCGCGCTACGTCAATGTATTCATGTGGCTGCCGGTCGCGAACATCTTTGGGGCCATCATTGCCAAGATTCAGGAAAACATGATCATCGGCATCCAGAATGGCAACCTCGGGGGCAATGAACTGGGCAATACTAATACGGCTTATCTCATCTTTCTGCTGATCGGGATTGTCGGCTATTTCACGGTTCCGAGTGTTGCCAACTACATTATGAATGTCGGCGGCCATGCCCTGTTCGCCCGAACCAGCGCACTGGCATCGATGGCCGTGAGCTATCTCGGCAGCTCTATGATGCAAAGCTTCGGCCAGGGGAGCAATATCCAGAACAATCAGCAAATGAATAATAACCAGGCGGGCAATACGCGAAACTTCCACAAGCGTAAATTATCGGGTAGTCCTCCAAAAAAACAGTAACCTATGTTTAAGAAAATGAAAAACCTGGAAACCGCTTTCCAGCATGTACGCGGTTTCACCATCGCCATTGTCGCTTGCGCTTTCGCCGCTGTCGGCTTTATGGCCTGGCAAGTCAAAAGTGAATCCATCGCGCTGCAAAGCAAAGTGTATATCCTGTCAGGCAACACGGCCTGGTCTGCGGTAGCCGCAGATAAGAGCACTTACCTGCCTATGCAGGCACGCGGACACGTTCGTGCATTTCACGAAGCTTTTTTCACACTGGACCCGGATGAAAAGGTCATTAAACAGAATCTGACCAGGGCACTTTATCTGGCCGATGCTTCGGCCAAAAAAGTATATGACAGTTTATCGGTAAGCGGCTATTACTCCGGCATTATTGCAGGCAACATCAGCCAGCGCATCAACGTGGATAGCGTGCAGGTGAATACCCGAAATGCGCCCTATCATTTCCGCTGCTATGCCACGCTGCACCTGATCCGTTCGACCAGCAATGTCAGTCAAAGCCTCATCACCGAAGGCGATCTGCGGGAGGTTAGCCGAAGTGATAACAATCTGCTCGGCTTTCTGATCGAACACTGGAACACCGTAGAAAATAAAGTATTAACCGTGAGCAATCACTAAGCATTCCATAATTATGAAAACCAACACCCTTAATTTACAGAACAAGCGCAAGCGGAGGATCCTGCTATTTGTGCCGCCTGTCATTTTTTGCTTTGCGACGATCTTATTCACTGCTCTTGGCGGCGGCCAGGGCGAACGAGCGAAAGCAGGGGACAAGAAAGGGCTGAGCATGAAACTCCCTTCAGCCATTATTGGCGCAGAGCAGACAGGCGATAAAATGAGCTTTTACGATAAGGCGCAAGCCGATTCGCTTAAAAAGCAACAACTGCGTAAAGCTGACCCTTTCGCCCAGAATGCCCCTGACAGTCTTAACAGGCTTTTGGGCGCAAATTCCGGGGGGACCTTTTCCACTCATTCCGGAAATTTCGGAAGCTCCAGCTATGGCGCAACGAATAGTACTCCGGCTGAAAATGAAACCAGGATCAATCAGCGTCTGGCGCAATTGCAGGCTGTTGTCAATAAGCCGGAACCAGTCAGCCAACCTGTTCGAAAACCTGTCATTGCTTTACCTGATTCTCTGCTCAAACCGACAACTGTTCAAGAGGATCCGGAGCTGAAACAGATGAATGGCCTGCTGGAAAAGATATTGGAGATCCAGCACCCTGAACGAGTTAAAGCGTCCGCAGATAAAGTAAATAATGCATCTGTAGCAAAAAAATTCCGTGCAATGCCGGCGGTGATCGATGGTACACAAAAGATCGTTCAAGGCACGGTGATCTGCCTGAAGCTGACTGATACGGTTACGCTCGGCGGGCAGCATTACGCCAAAGGGCAGCGATTATATGGCGCCGGCACCTTAGCTAATCAGCGGTATACGCTGAACATTAAAAGTATCCACGTAGGTTATAATTTTTATCCCGTTGACCTGACGGTATTTGACCAGACGGATGGACTGGAGGGAATAAGCGTACCGGAGGCCATTACCAGTGAAGCACTTCTTGATGGTGCATCAAGCGGAGTTTCCAACATAGATATGATGAATCTAGATCCATCGATGACGGCACAGCTGGCAACAGCCGGGATTAATACTGCAAAGGGGCTGTTCAGTAAAAAAGTCAAACGCGTAAAGGGAAAACTTAAAGACCGACATGCCCTGTTGCTTCGCGACAATCAGGAAGTTAAGAACAGCCATTAGTCCTTAACGATGAAAACTTATGCGCAAGTGATCAACCTTCTCGTTCAGGCAGTCAGAGAAGGGACACCATGGGTAGCATTTAACAATCACGCTGACAAAGAATAGCTTCCGCCCGCAATGCACATTTTTTTCTGCTGCCGGAGATGCTGGGCATTTCGAGCAATATCCAATGGCGTTTAACATACGATTATTTACCCTTTAAAATTCAAATAATATGAACGAGCAAAGTTTTGATTATGTAAAGAACCAGTTATTCTATCTGGGCTTTGGCGAGGAAATAGCCAAACCATTACGCGAAAAAATGGAACAAAATTTAACAGCGTTTCAAATACCCCATTCCCGAAAATTCGGTCAGGATGAAACGAAGTCGATTTTGCATTTTTCCAAGGGAGATCAAAAAGATAAGGATATGACCTTTTTTAACAAGGCAGACATTACCCTGAAACAGCCCGGCAAAGAAGACCTGACGCAAACATTCTTCTTTGGAAAAGATCACAACTACACACTTCAGGAGCGATATAATATGATGGATGGTCGTGCGGCTTACCGTGAACAACCTAAAATGGCACCTGTTGAGGAAAACGGCGAGGTTAGAATGAAACCAACAGGTGAAACTTATTTCGCCTGGAGAGGACTGGATTTTAAAAACGCCGATCAATATGGCAACTTTAATCCTAAGGTTATGTTTTGGAACCACCAAAAAGAAGTGAGCAAATACCCGATCAAGGGAATTGAAGAAAATTACGATAGGCAAAGGCTTATCGCTAAACTGGAAAAGGGTAATCAGGTCGATGTGATCCTGGTTAGGGACGGTCACGAAACCTTGGCAAAAATGGTGGCTAACCCCCGCATGGCGCGCATGGACTTTTATGACAATAAAGGTCAAAACCTGATCGTGCGAAAAACAGAAAAACAGGCAGTAGATCAAACGCAGAAAGGGGGAATGAGCCCTCAGGAAGTTCAGAAGGCGGCCATTGCGCAGGGGACAGGCCAAAAGGAGGGTAAAAATAGCGAAGTGAGTCAAACCCGGGTTGCTAAGGGGACGATAAATGCGAAGCAGCAAGCTTATAAAGATGCCGCTAAAACGGAAGTTGCAACGGAGCATAAACAGGATCAACGCCGCAGGCAAGGGACTCGTATATAAACGTCGTTTGTGGAAATTTGTAAACCAATAGCAGACTTCTTTGGAGGGATTGATCGGGATGCAAGGATATGCGTCACGCATATTGGTGTTTTTGCAGCATTGGTACAATACTGGCAGGCAAATAACTTTCTACTCCCGTTGCGTGCTTATGCTCACGAGATTATGCCGTTGGCTAAAATTTCTTCAAGCACTACTTATCATAAATGTATCCGGGATCTTAACGATTTCGGGTACATCTTATATGAACCTTCCTATAAAAGAAATGAACGAAGCACAATTTATTTAAAGATTAGTGAGGATGGACAAATTGGAAATCATTTGCCTCGAAAGTGAAGCATTTTTTAAACTGTTGGAAGAGGTAATTAAACGGATTAAACCTGAACAGCCGGGATTGGCTGATAAGTGGATCTCAGGGCCTGAAGCAATGCGGATGCTACGAATAAAAAGTAAGGCAACCTTACAAAAGATGAGGGATGAAGGGGTCATTCGTTTCTCTCAACCCGAAAAAAGGATCATCCTTTATGACGTAAGTTCAATTATGACTTATTTAGAAGACTTCGTCTATGAGCCATTTGAAATGCCAGAAAACAAGAAATGGAAGTTGTAAAACCTATTCTTTTTGAATCGTTTAAAGATTACTTAATTAATAAGGTTGGTATAAACAGAAGGACCGAATTTCCATTCTGACGAATATTAACCAAATTAACAAACAAAAAATTCAAAATTATTCCATAGCTACTATCTTCTAGCAATATTTAATAAAGCAACTTTAATTCCAAAAAAAATTAATTTTTTTTGGAATTAAAAATTCCAATTATTATATTGTGACGTCATTAAAATGTTGATGGCGCTTAACCTTTTACCTTTTCACAATGCGATTGAAAGTAATCTTTCTCATAGCGATGCTATTCAGTATCGTTGTTCAAAATCCTGTATTTGCTCAAAACCAGTTAGTTGGCGTTAATAATTTCACCGGGACACCCGTTGTTAATATTCCATTATTTGATGTTCGGTGCGGTAGCCTCAGTGCCCCTGTAAATTTAATTTACAGCAATAATGGCATCAAGGTAAAAGACACAGAAGGGTCTGCCGGCATAGGTTGGAATATCATGGCAGGGGGCGAGATCGCGAGGAAAGTTAGAGGACTGCCGGACGATTACCGGGAATCTACCGGTACTAGGGTAGGGTGGTTATATAGTACCGCTAATATAAATGGATTTATTCCGCAAAATGATAATAATTCCGGAACTTGTACCGATGAAACTGCAGATGTAAATAATCTTACTGCTGGGTTTTATGGGTCGGTCGATACTGAGCCTGATCAGTTTTATGTGAATGCACCAGGCTTATCTTGTCAACTTGTGTTAGACAACACAGGTACATTTCGGGTAATGCCTTATCAAGATGTCAGGATCAGCGTGGTTAAAGATTCACCAACAGGCCAGATCCGGACAATTACCGTAACTAACGATAAGGGTGTAAGTTACCAGTTTGGTGGGGTTAAACTGGATGGAACGCTCGCTGTAGATTATGTTAGTAAAAAGACAACCACGAGCGCATCAACCATATCTTACTTCAATAGGTATTATAATCAATATGCAGGAGGGGTAAGCCACCGTACATCCTGGAAATTGTTAAAAATGTCGGATGCTAAGGGCGACCAGATTATTTTTGATTATGATAAGGAACGTATTGCAAGTAAAACGCCTTTATCACTTATTTTGGGTTCCGCAACAGTTGCGACAGCACAGTTTACAACTGCTGAGACAACCGACATGCAAGTTTTGAAAAATATCAAGGTCAGTTTTGATGATGACATCATATCTAATGTCTTAACTTTTGCCCATATAGTACCAGCTAGTGCTTCTTATAGCCCGGTGATTTCATCCGTTACAGGATATGGGGTGACAAAAACATTATCCTATGATACCTATAATTTCGCTGTTTCGGGCGGAAATTATAGTAGAACTTTTCTCAGGGGCCTGCAGGTACAGGATAAATATTATAAATTTGAGTACGCCGGCGTAACTGGGTACTCGCTAATTGACCTGCCGGATTCTACTTCTAAAAGAATTGATTATTGGGGATATTACAATAGCAACGGCTCTAATACACTAACGCCTCAGTTATACATTGCGCCCTCTTTAGCCGATAAATATTATTTGACACAACCATCAGGTATAACAGCATATACTATAGGTGGTGCTATGCGGACGGTTGATCCGGTCTACACAGCCAATGGTTCACTTATCAGAATCGTGTCATCTGATGGTGGAACCAGCAATATTGAATATGAATCCAATGATTATTATGACCCGGTGGCACAAACTACCGTTAAGGGAGGGGGGGTGAGAGTTAAGAAACTCACACATAGTGATGGTTTAAGTTCTGCGCGAAATCAGGTGACCACCTATAGTTATTTAAATCCGACTACCGGGCTGACTAGTGGAAAGCCAATTTCTTTACCGGTATATAGCTTCACAACCCCTTATACGGGATCAGGTACGACTGAAGCCAAATGGAATGCTTCCACGATTCGCTCAGAAACCGATCTTTCAGACGATAATGAAAGTATTGTTTATAGTCATGTACGAGTGGACAAAGCTGGAGCGGGATATCTTCAATACGAGTACTCCAACCCTGCCACCCAATGGGACGTAACATCATTACCGGACTGGTCTGCGATTGTGGTCAATCAGGCGCGCGTTTCGTGTACTGCAGTAACACTGCTTTCCAATGCCAGAAACACATACCCTTTTGCCCCGGCCATGGATTTCAGTTTTGAACGAGGGTTGGTTAAAAATGTATTTGCTTACGATCAAAATAATACAAAAGTCAGTGAATCGAATTATACTTATCAACGAATTGCATCGCCAGTTTTCATAACAGGCTTAATTTTCGATGACAATACTGTAACGGCTAAGTCCTATGCTAAATATTCAATATATACAGGTACAGGGAAACAGCTTTCGCAAGTTGTTAATAAGACCTATGATCCAACGTCTCCAACAACTTTTCAGCAAACAGTGACCGCGTATAATTATAATAGCACTGCTCATAAGTTATTGACCAGTCAGCAAATAACCTTTCAGGATGGCACGATTCAAAGAATCTTTAATAAATATGTCAAGGATTATCCAGCATCTGCTGTAACCGATCCTTTTATATCCGGCATTTATAACTTGCAACAAAACAGTACTAATGCGCTTGTCGAAACCTACACCCAAGTGGAAAGGAACGGTGTAAATAAAACAGTTGCTGCGGTATTAAATAAATATAAGTTATTTAATGGGTATAGCGCAATGACAGCCCAAAAGCTACAAATCGCTTCCCCTAACGGGCTAAGTGATTTTCAGCCATCTTCAGTAAGTGGATCAAATACCTTGCAAGCAGACAGCCGTTACAAAGTTGTTGAAAACGACGTGTTGTATGATTCCTTTGGTTCGCTCTTAACTGTAGATAATGATAAAAGGCAGGTGAAAACAATTCTCACCGATTTTTATGCAGGGAATGTTATCGCTACCATCACTAATGCGAGAGCTGATGAAATAGCCTATAATCCTTATGGCTCCAGCTCATATACAGGATTTTCAGGAGCAGCATCCGGAATTACAAATGGCCACGGAGGGTCGCTTGCTGCATCAATTGCTGCGGGTAATGTACAGTCACGACAGATCAATAAAAATCCGCTGGCGCAGAATTACATATTCTCTATATGGTTAAAACCTGCTACTTCGGGTACGATAACCGTTTCACTGGTAACGAGTGGAAATGTAACTAGCTCCTATCCTCTGACATATGTTGCCGGGACGGATTGGAAGTATTATGAACTTAAAGTGCCCGTTTCGGGAATGACAGCGACCTTCACGGCAAGCTTCAGTTCAAGTAATACAATATTGACGGATGACGTGCTCTTCTATCCGGAAAAAGCAGAAGTGACTACATACGCTTATAATTCCACTCATCAAAAAATATCTGAGACCAATACTAACGGGGTCTCTTCGTATTTCACATATGACGATTTGCAAAGACCGAAGCTGGTCCTTGACCAGGATAGAAATATCGTAAGTCGTAAAAAGTATGCAGATTATGTTCCGCCTGTAACATACATTTATGTTAAGCTTAATGAACTGAACTATTATCAGGGCACGGACAACCATTATTATATGAATTACAAGTTTGAGACATTTTCTAATGCGGCTTGTACTATTCCATATTACCTAGGCAGTAACTTGACGGTCAATTACAAAGTTACCAAAACGGTTAGTACGCCAACCATTCCCCCATCTGTTACAAGCACCAACTATACAACGACAATCAGCGCAGGCTTAAAAAGTAAAACAATTACATTGGACGTGAGTGATTGTAATCCACCGCTGGCATCCATAATTGCCAACGCTAAATCCGGTGGAGGGGAAACCAATTCTGTTCCCCCAGGTGCACAAACCTGCACTACAGCTTATCCAACTTTATTAATAGGCTCAGGCTATCGTATTTATGGTTACCTCGAAGAATAATTTAGTACAGCACCTAATCCTCACAAAAATGAAATTTCGCAACTTTATATACTTATATGCGGTATTAGTTATACTTGGAATTTTTTTAAATAATCAAGTAACCGCTCAAAGCCTAACCTATGTACAAACTGATGTTGTTAAGGTAGCCGGCGTTACAACGGAAAGTCAGGTAGATAACTTAAATGCCACAGAAAAACAGACAAGTATTGTATACCTTGATGGCTTGGGAAGGCCTATACAATCAGTAGCTGTAAAAGCGACACCGCTTGGGTTCGATTTGATTCAACCTATTAGCTATGATAATTTAGGCAGGCAGGATAAACAATATTTACCATATTCAGATCAGGGCAATTCGGGACAGTATCGTAGCAATGCGATAGGCTCCGGAGGCGCGCAGACCACTTATTATAGCGATGGTGTGGATGATAAAATAGCACACGATGCAGAGCCATATAGTCAGCAATTATTTGATAATAGTCCATTACAAAGAGTTTTAAGGCAAGGTGGAGTTGGTGCTGGGTTTCAACCGCTTACCGGCCTGCATTACAAACAATTGGTTTACAGATATAATGTAAGCGGAGACAATGTAATTGAATTTGGTAATGATGGCTCTAAATATGGGAATTACCCTGTCAATGTTTTATCTGTAAATGAAATGACAGATGAGGGTGGTGCGAACGTAAAGATATTTAAAAACGCTGCTGGTCAAACAATACTTAAAAGGCAATTGGCAAATTCGATTATTAATGGTGTAAATGTTACTTATTTTGACACGTATTACGTTTACAACCTTGCAGGACAGATTATTTATGTAATACCACCGAAGGCCACATCTTTATTGCTCGCCAATACAACCTATACCCTGGCTACCACAGCGGTGAATAATTTGCTGTTTAAATATAGTTACGATGACCGGGCGCGTCTCACCGGGAAGACAGTGCCCGGCTCAGGATCTATAAATTTTATATATGACCCGCTTGATCGTGTGGTATTATTACAAAATGCGAAGCTTAAACTGAGCAATAAATGGAATTACATCAAATATGATAATAAAGGGAATGCTATTTTGCAGGGGTTGTATACAAATACAACCTATACGACGCCGCAAACGATGCAAACTTATGTAGATGGACTCGATTATTCTGTCAACTGGTGTGAAAGTCGATTTAATAATTCGACGAATGGATATTACACTAATAATTCGTTTCCTACCACCAGTACTGAATTATTAGCATTCATTTACTATGATGATTATGACCTTAATCAGGACGGAAGCGGTGATTACATCTACACTGCACAAGGTTTAGACGGGCAGGCAAGTGCTGCCGCTACCAGCCTTCGCGGCAAGCTTACGATTGTTAGGCAGCGTTCATTAGGTACAGGTTTATCTAACGTGATACTTACCAATGCTATTTTTTACGATAAATTTGGGCAGGTTATCCAAGTTAAGTCAAGTAATCAGCTAAATAGCACGGCAAATAGTAGCAGAAGCACATCTTATAGTTTTACAGGTGCACCTATTCAAAGTAAACGAATTGTAACTGTTATAAACGGCACGACCCAAACCACTAGTGTACTGACAAGTTTTACTTACGACCAAATGAGTAGGCCGGTAGAAATCACGCAGCGATATAATAATGCTGCTGATTATGTAAAAATTGCCAATTACAGTTATAATGAGTTAGGGCAAATCATCGACAAAAAATTGCATAGTCCCAATGCAAGCGCCAACTGGTTGCAGTCCGTTGATTTCCGTTTTAATATCCGAGGGCAACTTAGTAGTATTAATAACAGTAAACTCAGTAATGATGGCGTTATGAATGATGATGCCAATGATGTATTCGGGATGGAAATGTTATATCACAACAGCGACTCTAATATTGGAAATACTGCATCGTTTACTGGTCATATTTCTGCGGTTAAATGGATGAGTCTGAATGCCTCAGGTAGTAAAAGTTATGAACGAAGTTTTAAATATAGTTACGACTTGCTTGGCAGGTATACTGCCTCCAACTATGCTGAACGTACCACAACTGGTACTGGAGCATTTAATAATAACATTGGTGGGTTTGACGAGTATGGTATAAATTACGATGAGAATGGAAACATTCTAACCTTAAAGCGAAATTCCTCTAGCCAGGGTACCAACGCCAATACAGAAGTGGATAATTTGACATACAATTACGATAGCAATAATGCCAACCTGCTTCAGAAAGTTACCGATGGCAGCGGCACAAACTATACAGGTTATGGCTTTAAAAATATTAAGGCTAGTACAGGCAATTATGCATACGAAGCGGCCACGGGCAATCTGGTAACAGACCCTTTCAAAGGACTCGTACTCACTTACAATGATCTAAATCGCACAGATAAGATCACAGTAGATGCTGCGGCCGGTAAATATTTACAGTACACCTATGATGCCGGCGGTAAGCTGCTACGCAAGCAAATGTTCGTTAATAATACGCTTCAAAATACAACCGATTATATCGACGGTTTTGTTTACAACACAGTAGGTACAACTACGACATTAGCATATTTTTCCATGCCCGAAGGAAGGGTGCGTAACACCGCAGGTGTATTAATTAACGAATATACGATCAGTGATCAGCAAGGCAATGCCCGTGTAACATTTGACAATAGTGGCGCAGGTGGCATAGCTAAAGTTATCCAGGAAAATAGCTTTTATGGCTTCGGAATGCAATTGGCTAATAGCCCTGTCGCCGTAAGCACAACGCCTAAAAAGGAAATATATAACGGAGGAAGTGAGCTGCAGGACGACTTTGCTGACCTGCCAAATTATTACCAGACTTTTTATAGAAATTATGATGCTGGGATTGGCAGATTTGTTTCAGTAGATCCAAAGGCTGAAGCGACGGAATCTATGTCTATTTATCAGTTTGCCAACAATAACCCGATTATGTTTAATGATCCTTTGGGAGATATGGCTGCAAAAACTGTCAATGAAATTGTCCAATATATTCTTGATCACAGTTCTGGTTCTGGAGGTGCTTATAATGCCAATACTGGTAATTATACTATTTTTGCAAATGACTCCGAGGCTTTTAATTACTCTTCCTTCTTTGTTTGGGGAGGAGGAGGTGGAAGTGGAGGAGGAGGTAGTGGTGGTGTTACTGGTGGACCATCATCATATTCGGATGCGGCGAAAGCATTTAATAATAATCCTAATAAGACTGGACCAAATGTTTTAGAAACTTATACACCATTAAGAGAGGTTACAATCCAGGAAACAAAATCAAATCCAAACTGGCTACCTGATAGATTAAATGAAGCTAATAATAAGAGCTATCCTTTTACTTACATCGACAGAGATCAAAATCAATATTTGGATTATACATTATGGCAAGCTTCCTCAGTTTTAAAATCCGAACTTTATACTAAAATAAGTTCCGCTGTGGTAACTGGAACAGATGCATTAGCAGTTAGTATATCTAAAGCACAAGTAATTAATAAGGTTTTACAAGGGGTAAAAATTGAGAGTACAGCCTTTAAAGCATTTACTCACAGTGGAACGGTCATAGGTGCTATAGCTGGGGGCATCCCAGCGATCGTCAGTATTAAGAACGATGGATTGAATATGCGAAACGGAACTGCCGCGGGACTTGCTATTCTTGGTGTAGCAGCAGAATTTACAGGGCTTGGGGAAGCTTGGGATGGCACTGTTGGTTTGGGAATTGCTGGTGCAAGTCTTATATTTGATATTTATGATGCGACACATCCGACAAAAAATAATTAAAATTAATTTGAATGGAAAGAGAATTTCAGTATAGGAGCCTTATTTACAATCCTGTAAAAGCTTTTTTGTATTTTTTGCCCTCACTTGCCGCAATTGTTACATTGGTAATACTAACTTCGAGGTATTTACAAAGCGACGCAGTTGCAGTAATTGGATGGATTTTAGCATGTTCATTACCGTTTATTTTTCAAAAATCTTTCAAAAGATTATTTACTAGTCGGGTTGAGCTGATTTTTAATGATCAATACTTTCAAATCAATAAATATAAATTAAACAAGGATGTTTTACTTAATGAATTAATAATTTACTGGGAAAATTTACAATCTTATAAATGCAATTTTTCAAGTAATTCATTCGAATTAACGATCATTTTGAAAAACGGATCAAATTATAACATGTCATTTAAAGAGGATAAAACGCAAGAACAGATGTTATTCGAAAAAAGCGTATTTAGTATTTTTTCCTATTGTGTTTCTCAATATAATCTTAATAAGAATAATAATAAAATATTGTTCGAACCGGGTTATTTAACAACAAAAAGCGGAACGCTATTAGTATATATTTTAATAACGCTGGCAATTGCAGAAATTATAATTCATTTCTTATTGGCACCAAACTCATTTCTGCTATCATTTATGAGTTTATTTATAATAATAGGTATTTTGGTAAAAAGAAAGACTGATAAAAACTCATATTATAAAATTAGTCATTTAGAATCTCGAAACCCTGAAAGTTTTAGCGAGTCTGAGTCCTTAGTTAATATCGATCGTTAGCAATATTGACAAATTTTAGAGTTAGGTTTCTTTGCGTTGCCTGAATTGCTTGTTTTTAGCCATCATTGTATTCTATTTTTTCAAAGTTCGCGCGTGCTAAAATTTTTTATTTAAGCGGAAAATGTAATGGTGAAGTTAATACTTGTCAGCCTTTAACACTACAGCTAAGTTATTACTAAGAAATTTCCTTACAGAAATGACACTTGGTATATTGGGATACGATTAGCTCTAATTTGGCGGCGAAGGTAAAGACGAAAGATCTAATTACAGTATAAGGTCCTTATTGCACGTTAAACCTCTTTTACTTAATAGGCATTTTGTACCTAAAGTTCTTATTAACTGCAAATTTAAGATCTGTCAAATAGAACAGAACCGCAGAATCAAAGATCTATTCCGCAATGCTGATGATAACTTTATTGATGAAGTGTATGTTACAGGATTTATGGTATAGAACTTTTAATGCCGTGCCGTGTACCTGTGATCATTCCATTTCAACTTGTCTCATTCATAAATATTAATGGGAATACTAACGTTAAAGCTAGAATAGGCTTAGCAAATACATTCACTCTGTATTGATGTTATTTTTGATTTAGGATTTCAAATGACTACGAACACATCCTTAACCGATAAAATTGGTCAATGGATTAATAATTTTAATAAATAATTCATGAAATATTTATTTGATTACATCTATTATCGATTTTACAAAGCTTTCTTTAAATGGGATGGGGAAGACGGTCACAGAGCAATATTAGCAGTGACCCTAGCCCAAGTTCTAATAATTGCTGTGATTTTGCTTGCCATATTTGTATTTTTTTGGGGTAGAGCGATTCTTTTTCCATATTCCAAATTAATAGGTATGTCAGGTGTGGCATTGGTTTTTATTCTAATGTTCGTAAATGGTAAGGTATATGACGGGAAGTTTAGTGAATTTGATAACAGGTGGAGGGATGAATCAGAAGATAAACGGATTTTAAAAGGCTTAATGATTTTAATAGTTATTATTTTACCTTTTATAGCACTATTTATAATCAGCAGACAAAAATAGAAGCAAACTTTAACGCAAATTAAAATAAACTTACTTTAACTTTCTCACATATAGCGGCATCAAGAATTTCGGTATTGTAAGGTTTATAACTTGATAATTCATCTTAAATTAATGGCTAGTTTAATTTATTCTTATAGATTGGAACACAATTAATTTTAGCTAAATGCTACTAACTTAGATCAGGCAGGATTCGCCATCAAAAACTGAGCTCTTAAAAAGGGTGGGAAGAATTAAGGATTATTAAAGGATAAATAACTTAATACTCAGTTGATGGCAAGGCGAATCAAACGGGAGCCTAAGATTAAGAAACTAATCCGAATATTATCCTTGCCTTTATTGCTGATCGGCAAAGTCATGTTTATTAATAGTGAAAACAACTTACATTCATTAACAGCAAACTCACTAATTATAGAATGGGTCTTAATCCCGGACATTATGTAGTGCAAGCTTGCTGCGCGGTACAATCAAGCCAGTGGCTAGGTATTAATATTTAATATTTTTTCAATCGCTAAATTTGTTATATTAGAGCTTGATTTCCGGAATGTTTCCGGACCTGACTTGAAATGAAACCTAAACGTAATCTCTTGAAAAAAAAGGTAGGCGCCTTTACGTTAACTGAGCTGCTGGTGGTGCTGGCTATTATCGGTATTTTGGTTACGCTACTAACGCCTAGCATGCTCAAGTTCATCACTAAAGCCAAAAATGTGGAGGCCAAGACGCAACTAGCCTACCTGCAAACCTTACAGCAAAGCTATTACTATGAACATTCCCGTTACAGCAATGACCTGGTCGAGCTCGGCTATGAGCAGGGTAAACTGGTAAGTGAAGGTAAAGATGGCAGGTCCAATTACCGTATCGAGATCGTTAGCGCCGACAACACTTCTTTTACCGCACGGGCAATTTCTGTGTCCGATTTTAATGGCAACGGCAAATTCAATATCTGGGAGGTCGACCAGGACCGTAATATCAAAGAAGTTATCCCGGACTAATGCTGATCTTAACTTTGCTGATGGTGGGGGTGTTGCTGGCGATCATGATACAGGACCTGTTATGGCGGGCTGTATACCTATGGTCATTCCCCTTATTACTCCTTTCATTCATCGCCGCCTGGTTTTTCCAGCGACGTGACATCTTCGATTCGTTTTTAGCCTGTTTAATCAGTATTAGTTTTTTATTAATACAATACCTGCTAGTATCCCTTTATTTTTATATAAAAAACAAACAGGTGGTCAAACTGACCGGCGGACTTTTAGGCTGGGGGGACATCCTTTTCCTGCTTTGTGCGGCATTTTACTTCTCCACACTGAATTTTATATTTTTTTACGTGACCAGCCTGGTTATGACACTCGCGGGTTGGCTGGTATGGCAAGCCGTAGCTGAAAACCCCGGCAGGCGTATCCCGCTGGCCGGGATACAGGCCTTTTTCATGGCCATGTTACTGATCGTAGATGATTTTAATCGTGGGATAGACTTGAGCAGCGACAGCTGGCTGACCATCCGCTTATTGAAACTGGCATAATGGGAGAAATTAGCCTTTTAACCGAAAATATCCATTGGCTGGGCAAAGACCAGGCTTGGCATTACCGCGTATTGCCCAAATCAAGAAATCATGCTGGGTTTGTGCTTTACTGTGGAGATAACATAGAAAAAGATGCTTTGCAGGATGAACTGGAAATGTTGCTAGGCAATACGGTAGCGCTTGAGCCACTCCCCGAGATCGAGATCAGTAAGCTTTTGTCCAAATATTATATTGAACAATCAACCGCGCGTGATGCGGCACAGTCTAAAAGCAGGGGAGATGCCGAGAGTTTCTTTTCGGACCTGATCGCTGAAGCCAAGAGTTTAAAAAGTAGTGATATCCATATCGAGATCTACGAGGAGAAATGCCGCGTCCGTATCCGTGTGGACGGTATGATGGTCGAACGTTACCTGCTCAAGCGGGAGGAATACCCGGCATTGATCAACAAGATCAAGATCAACGCTAACCTGGATATCGCTGAAAAACGCCTCCCGCAGGACGGACGTATCAACTACAACCAGCAAGGTTACCAGTTTGATATCCGCGTATCCATACTGCCGACACTGCACGGGGAAAAAGTCGTATTACGTTTATTGAACAATGATGCCACCGGCATAGAGCTGACTACGTTGGGGTTTTCCGAACAGGATCTGGGCAATTACCTGGAGGGTGCCAAGCGCACTGCAGGCATCCTGCTAATCAGCGGACCGACTGGTTCCGGTAAAACGACCACACTGTACGCGACCCTGAAAATGCTGAACCAGGAAACCCGTAACGTCATGACAATCGAAGACCCGATCGAGTACACCCTGGAGGGCGTAAACCAGGCGCAGGTCAAGGAATCCATTGGACTTACCTTTGCCGCAACGCTGCGTACTTTCCTTCGGCAGGACCCGGATGTGATCATGGTTGGGGAGATCCGGGATACGGAAACCGCCAACATGGCTATCCGTGCCGCACTCACAGGTCATTTGGTTCTATCGACCATCCACACGAACTCTGCCTGGGGCACGGTGTCCCGTCTAACGGATATGGGCATTCCGTCCTTTCTGATCGCCAGTACGCTTAATACCACCGTTGCGCAAAGGCTCGTGCGCCTGCTTTGCCCGAACTGTAAAAAAAAGGAACTATTTGATGCCGGCTTATATCCCAAACAATTTACTCCTTTTTCACCGGTCAGCCATCATCATATCTCAGCAGGATGCGAGCAATGTTATTTTACCGGGTATAAGGGGCGGAAGGCAGTATATGAAGTGATCCCTATTGACCGCGAACTGGCTTTGGAGATCAAGGAAGGTAATATGTACGTCAACGAACTATTAAAGCAACGGGGTATACAAACCCTGGCTGAAAACGCCTTCGGGCTTTTCCGGGAAGGTATGACCTCACTGGAAGAAATATATCCCTTGTTATTTAACTATTGATGCGTATGCGCAAAATTTTTACCCGAATTCTTGCTATCTGTATTGGCTTGTTGCTAAGCTTTTCCGCTTTGGCCCAGCAGGACCGTATCCGGACGATTGAAAGCAATCTGCAACAATTATCAGCAAGCGTTCCCGGCCTGAACCAGAAAATGCAGCTAACATTGAGCGGCATTTCCCTGCCGCAGTACCTGACCGCGCTTTCCCGTGCAGCGGGGCTAAGCATCAGCTCCGACCCCCAGTTGAATTTTCCGGTGAACGATACTTTTAACGGCGTGACCGCCAAAGAAGTGCTGACCTTTTTGGCCCGGAAATACAATTTAGACATTACCGTCATCGGTACAATCCTGTATGTCACCCCCTATAAGGACCCGGCTTTACTGGCCGGCCCTCCGGCAAAGGAGCTAATGATCAATTACACCCGCTTTGACAACACCCTTTCGCTGGAACTTAATAATGACAGCCTGAAAGCGGTTGCCCGAAAGATCACCCGTTTATCAGGCAAAAACGTAGTGGTTCCTGCCGGCATGCAACAAAATATCGTTACGGCGTTTATTTCTGCTGCTCCTTTTGATGCCGCCATCGAAAAGCTGGCTTTTACCAATAATATTAAAGTAGTAAAAACGAATGATGGCTTTTATCTTTTTCAGCCGTTGGAAGAGAATGAGGAAGTATATGTTAACGGTGACAAGGGCACGTCCACCCGGAAAAACTTTAAGAATATCGGCCAGCAGCAGGGTGGCGGGGGCCGCTCCGGCTTGTACAGCCGGGTGGTCAACGGACAGAAACTGCTTTCCGCCGATGCGGTGAACGCCTCCATTGCTGACTTAGTAAAGCAAGCTTCTCAGGAAGCCAATAAAAACTATTCGATCTACTCCGAACTGAAGGGCAGCATTACCCTGCATGTGGCGGATGTATCCTATGATAATTTTTTATCCCTGTTGCTGAAAAGCACGGATTATACGTTTCATCCCGAGAACGGGATCTACCTGATCGGGGACCGTAAACTGGAAGGCCTGCGCACCTTTAAGATGATCCACCTGGAGCACCGCTCGATCGATACGGTGGCCAATATGATTCCCAATGACTGGAAAAGAGGAGTAGAGATCAAAGAGTTTCGTGACCAGAACTCCATTTTGTTATCCGGCTCAGGTGCTCAGATTGACGAGATCGAAGGCCTGATCCATAAAATGGATGTGCTCGTGCCGGTGGTACTGGTCGAGGTGACGATGATCGATATCCGGAAGAGCCGTACGGTCTCTACCGGGATCAGTGCGGGGGTTGCCGACAGTGTGAAAACCGGGGGTACTGTGTTCCCCGGTCTGGATTATACTTTCGGCTCCAGGTCCATCAATGATTTCCTCGGCCGGATCAGCAGGTCAACCAGTTTGAACCTGGGCCGCGTAACGCCCAATTTTTATGTCCGTTTGAGCGCACTGGAGGCGAGCGATAATATAGACATCAGGTCGGTACCTAAACTTGTTTCCATGAACGGTCATCCCGCTTTGCTGAGCATCGGAAAAAAAGCCTATTACAAGAATACCACGCAAAACGTGATCCCCTCGCTAAATAACCCATCGTCTATTTTTACCAATGTATATCAGGAGGTCAACGCCGACCTCGGTATCTCGGTTAATGCGATCGTTTCCGGGGATGATCAGGTCACCTTAAAGATCAAAGTAAACCTGTCCGATTTTACATCCATGCCAACCGACGGCTCACCGCCTCCGCAGGCCATTAGCAAGTTTGAAACCAGCCTGCGCGTGCATAACGAAGACACGATCGTGCTGGGTGGCATCGAACGTTCTGAGAACAGTGAAAGCGGTTCAGGGGTACCGATCTTATCCAGGATCCCGATCCTGAAATGGCTGTTCAGCAGCCGTTCGAAATCTACCGCGAAGGTGACTACGGTACTATTTATCAAATCCACCATTTTACGATAAGGATATGCTGGAGGAGTATTATCAGATTGCTGCCTGCAGCGGGGTTGCCCTGCAGATCAGCCGTAAAGGCGATACCCGGGTAACAGCCTGTTCGGTCAGCCGGAAAAAAGATAAATTGGAGATCGTTAAAAAGGTCACAGGTCTTTATAATATTAAACAGCTGCCTGAATATCTGTCTGCGAAGAGTGTGATCTCCCTTAACCTAAACGGGAAAGGGGTACTACATAAGAAGACAGAAAAGTTTGAAACGCTGACCCCGGATATCTTCCGGGGTTTGTTACCGGATAGTACTATGGCAGATTTTTATGTGCAGCACTTTACTTCCGGGGCGTATTCCTATGTATCCATGGTTAGGAAAACGGAGGCAGACAGATGGATCGCCGAGGTTAACCAGCTTGGTTTACAGGTCGCCATGCTGAGCCTTGGACCATTTCCGGTTAACACGATCATCAAACAACTTAATATTTACGAAGGAGATTTAGTATTTGACGGTCATGAGATCTTATGCGACGAGGAGGGTAACTGGACAGATTATATCTACCGGGAAGATGCCCGATCACCTTTCCCCATCAAAGCCGACCTGGAAACCCTGGACGAATCCCTTTTAGTGCCTTATGCTGCCGCCTTTCAGGTTGTACTGGAGAACCGGCTCGATCCCGTCAAAGCGGATGCTGCCGCTGTGGATGCTGGTATGGCTCAGCTGACGGAAAAAAATAAATGGAAACTTTACGGGCTGATCCTGCTCGGTTTTTTCCTGGCGGTGCTATCCCTGAATGCCTGGCTATTTTCCAGTTTGTTTAGTGAAAATAATGAGCTGGAATCTACGGCGCTCAGTTCGCAGCAAAGTACGGCAGACCTAAATGACCTGGAGGGACAGGTCAAAAAGAAAGAGGCCCTGATTAAACAGTTCGGATGGGACCAGGATCTCAATAAGGCCCTGTTGATCGATAAGCTCGCTTCGGTGCTGCCTGATGGAATTACGTTGGATGAGGTGGCCGTCAATCCCGTAGACCTGGCCGAAAGCCGAAAACTGAAAAGCATGCAGTTCCGCGACCGGAAAATTCAGGTGCGCGGCAGTTCAGCCGGTATCCTGGCCGTAAACGAATGGGTGGCCAGGCTCCGGATTATGCCCTGGGTCAAAAACTGCAGTGTGCAAACCTTCACGGTGGATCCTGAAAAGCAAATTGGTCAGTTTACTTTAATGCTCGAATATTAATATGGAAAAGATCATCCGGGATAAAAAATATATGCTTTGGGCTGGCCTTGCCGTTTTTATGTTCATTTGCTACCAGCTAGCCTTCAAACCGACCATCGAAGCCTGGAACTACAACCAGGAACTAAAAGAAAGGGCGGCAGCATCTAACACAGCAAACGGCAAACCCCTTTATCAGGTCCGCAAAAAAAGAAACCTGGATACGCTGATTGCTCGTTTCCGGATCGACACGGCCGTTTTTCGCAACCAGGTACTTACCCGGACCGGGCTTGTCTCCCAAAAACAAAACGTCAGATTAACGGACATACCCATGCCGGATGCCTTATCATCAGCAGGAGGCTACCTTGTGCAAAAACTGATTTTGGAAGGAAAGTATGCCGATTTACTCCGTACACTGGATCAGCTCCGGTCGACAGCGGAAATTGGCTTTATCCGCTCTGTTGCTCTTCAGATGCCCGACCGGGACAAGCCTGCCAAACAGCAAGTGCTGCACATGACCGTTTATGTCGAAACGATCCGGTAAAATTCATCTATAATAAATATTGCCCATTTAAAAATGCGGCAGAAAAAAAGTTAATGGTATGGTGATAAGATATCCCCAAACAACCATTATGACTGCTTAAATTGCTTATGCAATAGACTCTGCGAAAATTGCTCACTTACCTTATCATAAAAAATTCAGGCATGGTGGTAATCAATTTTCTTTCGGCAAAGTTTTATCCCCGCATCGTCAATCAGAATTCTGCATAGTCTAAAATTGTCAAGGGCGCTTCATGAGCATATGTTAAATCGGGTTGAATACAACTTCAGTTAGACGATCAGATTATTTTTTTTTTTCAAAGTGAATATTTATCTTTAAAAACCTTTACGCTTAAAACCTTTCACATATGCAATTAAAGTGGCATACTATATTCATTATACTTATATGTTTCCTATCTCCCAACCTTTTCGGGCAATCCACTTATCAAAACTTTGTTCCGAATATTGCAGGTAAGTCGCCTACATCAGCGTCGTTTGAGAAATACGGAGACTATCCAGCCAATTTATATAGTGGGCTCCCTGAAATTTCGATTCCGCTTTACACTATAGAGTCTGGAGATTTAAAAATCCCTATAACACTATCCTACCACGCATCAGGTATCAAGGTGGATCAGGCAGCATCCTGGGTTGGACTTGGCTGGACTTTAAGTAGTGGCGGAACGGTTTCAAGAACTGTAAACGGCTTGCCCGATGAAGAGCGGGGCTATTTTTATACCTACAAACATCCGGGTTCGTATAACCAAAATAGTACACAGGATGTAAGTGAACTGTATGCAACGGTGGTAGATAAATCAATAGATACCAGACCGGACATTTTTTCCTACAATCTGCCCGGATATAATGGCAAATTTTTCTTCAGTAAATTAGATAGCCTAAAAGTGAAGATGATCCCTTATTCGCCCATCAGGATAAAAAACACAGCAGTGAATGTAGGGGTGGATACCCCAAAATTTTCGATTCTTGACGAACGTGGTAATAGTTTTATATTAGGAAATCAATATAGAGAAACGTCTTTTACTACAAGTACATCCAGCCGTCCTGGAAAAAGTGCGACTACATCATGGATGTTGGAAAGAATGGTATCTCAAAACAAGCATGATACTATTCGATTCACCTATACTCCTCAATCATTATTTCTTCCCGACCAAACCGGGCAGGTCTTAAATGTCGAAGATCAGGGAATTGTTAACAATAACTATGATGGCGGCGTTTATGCTGTTAACACCTGGACGGCCCAACCGAGTAATTCGTCTACCTCAGTTACGGAGCAAGATCCTAAAGAGATCTTTTTTAAAAATGGTAAAGTAGTTTTTAAACTGGCAGGCACTACACGTACAGACCTTAATGCTAGTAACCAACCTTATCCCCTTGATATTATCCAGGTATTTAAGTATGATTTCGTAAAAAAGCAATATGAAAGTACGCCGCAAAAAAGCATTGTATTTAAGCGGAGCTATTTTTCAGTCATTACTGGGGGTAAGGCAAGGCTAAGGTTAGACGGCATTCAAATATTAGACAAAACAGGAAATCTTGTTCAGGAATATAAATTTGCTTACGATACTACGCCTTTACCTGATTATGCATCATATTCAAAAGACTTTTGGGGATATTATAATGGTAAAATGGATAACCCTTCAATTAATCCCAAGACATTAATTCCGAGAACCCGGATTTTTGTTGAAACAGGGCAGCCAACGGCAGGGGCTAACTATTACAGATACATCGGCAGTTCAGATTCTACAAGCCGCTTGCCGGATACTGTCAAGATGCAAGCTGGTATCCTTAAACGCATTGATTATCCTACAGGAGGTTTCACAACTTTCAGCTACGAAACTAACCGCTTTATTGACGACTCTTTAATCACTCGTTTTGTAGGCGGCCTAAGGGTATCATCCATTGCAAGCTACAATAATCCAACTACGACTGTACCTTTACTTAAAACATATCGATATAACATAGCTAAACCGAATTACCTGACCAACGGAACTAATTTTATTAATTACGGCTTTTTTATGGTTACACTTCCAGTGATCTATGTAGGTAGTGGTCCAAATGGGGGAGGCTTGGTTGTTCTAAAATCAAAAAGGACGAGGCTTTTTTATTCAGAATCATCAAGTGCCTTGACATCATCTGATGGTAATCCAATTGCATACACTAACGTTACCGAGTATACTGGAACACCATCAATTAATATTGGAAAAACTGAATATTCTTATCAGCAAACAAATAACCAATATTCGCCTGGCTCTCAAACGACCGGGTTGCCGGTACAGATAGATTTATTTTTTAAACGAGGACAATTACTCAATAAAGCAGACTATCTGCGTAAGTCAGATGGAACATATCAATTATTAAAAGATGAGTCACATGAATATTCCGCGTTTCCCCCTACAAATTATGAAAATGTTGGCGTAATTGTTGGGCAAAGGCGGCAGGCGGAGACAAGTTCGGGATACTCCTTATTATATCTTGCTAATTATCCAGGTGATGATATGAATGCGTATTCATATCCATGGATCGGATATACCATCGCGTCAGGTGATAGTTATCCTATCGCAACCACGACTACTGTTTATGATCAAAATGATCCAACGAAATTTCAATCTTCCAAGATTGAATACAAATATGACAACTTTAAGCATCAGCAGGTCAGCAGAATACTAACTACAGATAGTAAAGGTAACAGACGAGTCACCGTAAATAAATATGCTTCGGATTATTTAATTGGAGGAGGAACAACCACCAATTCCTTTACATTGAACAAAATGCTGGAAAGTAATATGCAAGGGGTAATAATTGAGAAATGGGACAGCTTAAGAAATGTAAATACTGGAATCAATTCAATTGTTAGTGCCCAGTTAAATTTATTTCAAGCAAATACAATTGGTGTAGTTCCGCTTGCTATTAATAAACTAAGTGTACCATCGCCAATAGGAAATTTTACACCGGCAAGGGTCATTTCAGGAAACCTAACCGCAGACGATCGGTATGAACAGATGATAAATTTTGATAAATATGATTTTCCTTCAAATAATCTTCTGCAATATACATCAATAAACTCAACCCCAACTTCTGTCATTTGGGATTATAATAACCAATATCCAATAGCGCAGATAAAAAACGCAACATATAACAACAGCTCAGGGAATCGTAATATAGCATATACTAGTTTCGAAGCTGACGGACTGGGTAGTTGGAACATTACTAATATGCCTGTTGTAGACCCTTCCGCTCCAACGGGATATAAAGTGCTCTCAGGTGGTTCTGCCAGTCTTAATAATTTTGATCTTTCAACTTCTCATGTCTTAACCTACTGGACGAACGGCAGTGCTGCTACTGTATATGCGGGAGGATCCCTTGTTGTCGGTAATGCATTGAAAACGGTTAACGGCTGGTCTCTTTACCTACATAATATACCGGTAATTACGTCAAACGGCAATATTACTATTTCGGGTTTTGACAAAATAGATGAATTGAAAACGTATCCAAAAGATGCGCAAATGACTACATTTACTTATGACCCACTGGTTGGAATGACGAGCTCGACAGATGTTAGAGGAGAAACTACTTATTATGAGTACGACAGTTTTCAGCGACTGAAGAACATCAAGGATCAGAAAGGCAATGTTTTAAAGAATTATTGTTACAATTATGCTGGCCAGCAGACAGGTTGTCCAATCACAGGTGTTGTGGGTAACCAAGTTAAGACGCAAACTTTCAGGAAGGCTTGCGGCACCAACCAGGTAGGTTCTGGATATATTTACACGGTACCGGCCAATACTTATTTTGCGCCCACGCAGGATCAAGCGGATGCTTTAGCACAGGCTGATGTTACGGCAAACGGGCAGAACAATGCTAACGTTATGACGAACGGTACCTGTACGCTGACAACAACGCCATATGCAGGCAGGATCCAGCAATCCACGTCTACGAATGGTACTGACCAAACTGATGTATGGGCATTTAGATTGTATGCTGATGCAGAAAAGACGCTACCATTTACGGCTACCGGCAGCATTACGATTAAATACAAGATCACGACGATCACTACCTCAAGTAACCCGACAACGACCGTGGTGAATAATTATACGGTTGTGATCCCGGCAGGCTCCAGCCAGGCGACGGTTAGTGTGATCATGAATACCTGTGCAGGCAACACACTGGTACAAGGGGAAGAATCCCAGGCAAGTGCGGTCATTACGGATGCAGGAGTTGCCAAGTCTGAAACGACGGGTAGCAGTGATGCTGTTGCTGTACCAAATTCGGTACCGATCAATAGCTGTACAACCCGTTATGTGGAGTTATCACCGGGAACCGGATACTTACTATATGCCGTAGTTGATTAAACAAGCGACCTCACCTAACCTTAAGCAATGGAAATAAAAATAAAAGCCCTAACCGGTGTTATCAGCGTCCTGATCGCGCTGATGAATACAGGAGAAACCCTGGCTCAGAGCGTGGACCAGAATTATATCCAGACGCGCGTACCGCGTCGGGAGATCAAAACGCTGGGGAAACTGGATGCGCTGACGACGAACAAAGATTCGGTCGAGACGACGATAGGTTATTTTGACGGATTGGGCCGCCCGATCCAGACGGTACAGCGTTTCGGTTCGCCCGGAGGAAAAGATTTGGTACAGCCGCAGGCCTATGACAGTTTTGGGAGGGAAGTGCTGAAATACCTGCCCTATGCGATGACCTCCAGTACCACAGGTAATTATAAGGATGATGCACTGGACGCCACGAATGGAGTAGCGGCCTTTTACAGTGCCGGGACAGGCAACCAGCAGAGTAACGGTATGGTTCGTACGACCAAGCCGTATTCCGAGACGGTCTTTGAGGCATCCCCGTTGAACCGTCCCGTGGAACAGGGCTCGCCGGGCACGACCTGGCAGGTAGGCACGGGCAATACGGTCACGGTCAGTTACGGTACGAACGGTCAGGACGGCTTCAGCCGCGTATTGCTGAGCAATAACCCGGGAAGCAACCGGGTGGCGCTGTATACGGCGACGATCAATGCCAATCAGAGCCGGACCCTGAGCAGGGCATCGAACAACACTGCCAATTACGCCACCGGCCAGCTTTACCGAACGGTAACCGCAAATGAGAACAGAAGTGCCACGAGCGGTTGCCTGAACACGACAGAAGAATATAAGGACAAGGAAGGCCGGGTGGTGCTCAAAAGGACCTACAACCGGTATTCAGCGCCGGGGATTTCGACGATCCTGCAGCAGTTGAGTACATATTATGTATACGATGACCTGGGAAACCTGAGCTATGTATTGCCGCCTGCGGCCAAACCCGATACGATGGCGGCGATCAGCCAGGCGACGCTGGATGCGCAGTGTTACCAATACCGCTATGACGAGCGGAACCGGTTAACGGCCAAAAAGCTGCCGGGCAAGGTATGGGAATATCTGGTTTACAATAAACTGGACCAGCTGGTAGCCACTCAGGACAGTAACCTGAGAAATGCGCAGCAGTGGATGGTGAACAAGTATGATGCAATGGGCAGGGTGATCATGACGGGGCTCTTTCAAAAGACGGGCTTTACTGCAGCCGCTTTCCGGGACAGCGTCTATGCCCATGACCAGTGGGACGTGCGGAACTATACCGGAACAGGATCAGGTTATACGGTGACCAGTTACCCGCTAACGCTGAATACGACCATGAAGGTAAACTTTTATGATAACTACGATAACATCCCCAATTGGGTAAATACTTACAATGATCCACAAGCCAGCAAGATGACAACGGGCTTGCTTACGCTAAGCAAGACGCTGATCCTGAACACCCCGACTACCCGGCTTTTGGAAGTTTATTATTACGACGATGAAGGTCGGCAGCGCAAGACCTATAGTCAGCACTATCTGGGCGGTGTAATGAGCGGCAATAATTATGATGAACAGACGACAAGCTATAACTTTAATGATCAGCCGGTGGTAACAACCCGCAAGCATTATAAGAACGTAGCCTCGGTGGCCCAGTTGGTACTAACCTCGGTGGACAGCATGAGCTATGACCATAAGGGGCGGACGCTGCGGCACTGGAACCGGTTGACGAGCGGAAGCGCCGCCCCGGGAAGTAAAGTGCTGCTCTCGCAGCAGGATTATAACGAGGTAGGACAGCTATACCGCAAACGGCTGCACAGCACGAACAGCGGCAGCAGCTTTTACCAGACAGTTACCTATCGTTACAATGCCCGTGGCTGGCTGGTGCTGGACAGCGCGCAGCTGTTTAAACAAAACCTGCAGTATGCCGATGGGCTCGTACCGCAGTACAACGGCAATATCTCAGGACAAAGCTGGACAACTAACGGAGGGCCGGGAAACAGCTATAATTACACTTATGACCCGCTAAACAGATTAACGTCGGGAATAGCCAGCAATGGTTATGCCGAGAAGAGCATTACTTATGACCTGGTAGGTAACTTCCGGACATTGTCGCGGTACCGGCAGGGCGTAATGATCGATAGTTTGCGGTATAACTATCCGAATGGCGGTCAAAGTAACCAGCCGGATACGATCAGGGATGTTTCAGGCAATAATGCAGGCGCACCTTCGGGCGTCATGGCCTATACCTACCGAGGCGACGGGATGGTGAAGTATGACGGCAGGACAGGCAATACGGTCAGCTATAACGTACTCTCGCTGCCACAGACGGTGAGCGGGGCAAACAACATCACCTACTATTATGATGCGGACGGACAGAAGCTCGCCAAAGTATCGGTCAGCGGGCAAAACACCACGCGGACGGACTATGTCGGGGGTATCCAGTATACGACAAGCGGGACTTCACCTGCAGTGGTGGACCTGATCCAAACACCGGAGGGACGGGCAAGGTTGTCGGGCAACACGTTCAACTATGAGTACGACCTGACGGATCACCTGGGGAATGCCCGGCTCACGTTCGGGACAACTACGGGGAGTGCCCAGCAGGTACAATCGGCAGATTATTATCCGTTCGGGATGGTATCAAATGATTTTGTTAATGGGATAAAAAATCAATATCTTTATAACAAGAAGGAGCTGCAGGAGGAAACGGGGCAATACGATTATGGCGCAAGGTTCTATGATCCTGTAATCGGGAGATGGACGAGTGTGGATCCAAGTGCTGAAGAAGGTGATCAGGAAAGTTTAACGCCATATCAATATGGC